>JAEEGH010018360.1_pt1 | contig 14810 bp, 16 predicted proteins | sample 9134181 | NCBI WGS metagenome assembly JAEEGH01 (sample SAMN16246544, study PRJNA631951) | gut metagenome | biome: gut microbiome; feature: rumen; material: DP-attached | host: Bos | place: Iran: Karaj | collected 2018-10 | reverse complement strand
GTACATTCCTCTGGGTCTACTACGGATATCCTTCAAGCTCATACGAGGGAACCAGCGTAGAGAAGATGCGTTACGACAACGGTGCCGCAATGGCAACCCGCGATGACGTAAAGGCAGATATCGTTGCGGGAGTGCCCGATTCCGGAACCGCACATGCAGTCGGATATGCGAACAAGTCGGGAATTCCTTTTTCAAGACCCTTCATCAAGTACACACCGACCTGGCCCAGGTCGTTCATGCCCACCATCCAGAGCAAGCGTGACCTCATTGCGAAGATGAAGCTGCTTGCAGTCGAGGAGCTCATCAAGGGCAGGAGCATCATCCTTATCGACGACTCCATCGTAAGAGGCACCCAGCTCAGGGAGACCACAGAATTCCTGTACAAGTCGGGAGCAAAGGAGGTCCACGTAAGACCCGCATGCCCTCCCCTTGTATACGGATGTAAGTATCTGAACTTCTCAAGATCCAAGTCCGAGATGGACCTCATCACCAGAAGAGTCATCGAAAGACTCGAGGGAGGAAACGTAACTCCCGAACTTCTCAAGCAGTATGCAGATCCCGATTCCGAGAAGTACGCACAGATGCTCGAGGAGATCAGGAAGGAAATGAACTTCACATCCCTCAGATATGCACGTCTCGATGACATGCTCGATGCAACCGGACTTCCTCACGAGAAGCTCTGCACCTACTGCTGGGACGGAAAAGAATAATGTATCACAGGGCTCCGCGGGATGACCGTGGAGTTCTTTATAGCCCGGGGGAGTAAAAATGTACCTGAATAAACTCAAGATAGAGTCTACAAAAGCCTTTTGTAATGTGCTGATCGCGGTCGGTGCATTCTTCTGGTTCCTGGCGGCACTGTTCATAGTCTTCATCATCAATTACCTGTTTGTTGACGGAATGCTGGCTATAGTCGGAGGCGGCTTTATGACGCTTCTTACCGGAGGAATAGCTTCCGCACTGACATTCCCGCCTGTACTTCTTAAGCGGAGGATGTACCGCGCCGAGAAGTACAACAGGATCTTCGAGGAAGACTATGACGGCATGGTTCCGTATTCCGCATTCGAAAAGCTCACCGGATTTACCGGTCAGAGAGTCCGCACCGATATCCGCGTCCTTACGGACAAGAACATCCTCCGGAATGTTACCTACGGCTGGGAGGGTGCCATGGTCATAATGATGCCCGATACGGAGGGAGATTTCATAAGTGTTGATTGTCCCCATTGCGGTGCACAGGTTCAGATGAGAGTGGGCGGCGGCGCAAGATGCGTTCACTGCGGCACATATCTGAGATCGGAGTCGGAATATGTACATTAATCTCAGGAAATTATACGCGCAGCTTCTTATATGGTCAGTCATTGCGGTTCCCGCGTTCACGCTGTTATTCGTATTCATCGGAACGATGGTGGAATACGGAACCCGGGATACGATCCCTCTCTTCATACTGTATTCGGGTCTGATGATCTTTCTGTTATACAGATACATCAAAACCGTCGGATATGTGGGGTGCCTGGGATCCATGGACAGGGTGTTCAAGGCCGATCCCGACGGATCCGTACCGATGGAAGAGATCGCGGCTTACCTTCACACCACTCCCGATAAGCTCCTTCGCATGATCTCCTACGGTGAAAAGAAGAAGATCCTCATCAACCTGGTCTACGACGCACAGGGAAAGAGGTTCATCCTTACCGACAGATACAGACCCGCAGACCCCATCAAGGACCGCCCCTTCGTGGGAATGGATTGTCCGGGATGCGGCGCGAGCCTCAAGATCAGGGCAGCCACCACGGGCGTATGCCCCTACTGCGACAGACAGGTGACCGCACCAAACATAATAGTCGGATAACAAAAAGCCGCTCGAAAGAGCGGCTTTACTTTTTTTGACCCAACCGGCCGAAAATCTTTACTTTTTTCGCCTTTCCACCCCAAAATCTTTACTTTTTGCCTAAAATATGCTATAAAAAGTAAAGATTTAACGGAGGAAATCCTATGATCTCTTATGAGGTTCTTGAACAGACACTTAAGGACAAAAGGATCGGAAAGACTGAGCTGTCCGAGAAGCTTGGCCTTTCTTCCCGGACCATAGCGAAGATCGGAAAAGGCGAAAAGCTTTCGGAACGGAGTCTGCATAAGATAGCGGACTACCTTGGAATGGATCCGAAGGTCCTGATGAAGGAAGTTTCCGATAATAGGATACTTCAACTGTTCAGGGAGGAAAAGGAGATGAATCTTCCCGGAGGACTGTATCACGAGCTACAGGTCAGGATGACATATAATTCAAATCACATTGAGGGAAGTAAGCTTTCCGAGGATCAGACCAGGATGATCTTTGAGACAAATACCATAGATGTGGGTGACGGAGTCCCCGTAGATGATGTTCTGGAAACGGTTCATCATTTCCGGGCGATAGATTATGTAATAGATGTTGCAGAGGATGAACTGACAGAGGATATCATAAAGCACCTGCATTATATCCTGAAGCATGACACGAAGGATCAGTCTCTCGGATGGTTTGCGGTAGGGGATTACAAAAAGCGTCCTAATGTAGTAGGAGGCAGGGAGACATCCAAACCTTCCGATGTCCATGATCATATGGCGGCTTTGCTGGAAGCGTACAACGCCAAGAAAAATGTCACGGTGGAGGATATCATAGAACTGCATGCCGAGTTTGAATACATCCATCCGTTTCAGGACGGAAACGGAAGAGTCGGGCGGCTTGTAGCGTTAAAAGAGTGCCTGAGGCATGATGTTATCCCCTTTATCATCGAGGATGCGAAGAAAAATTTCTATTACAGGGGCCTTTCCGAATGGAGAAATGAAAAAGGCCGGCTTATCGATACATGTCTCGACGGACAGGATACGTTCAAAAGATTGCTGAACATACTGGGGATTTCATAGAAAAGATTCACAAACGGTGGAGATGAAAAAATTCATCCCCACCTTTTTTAATTGTGCAAAACTAAATTCCGTTTTTTGCTTGAATTTAGGGCATTTTTGCCCCGGAACCCTCTCTGGGAGGGGCTCTTGACAATCTGATTTAAATATGATATCAATATGATATCAGATAAAAACAACCCGACCTGAAAGGACGGAAAACACAATGAGCGCAATGCTTGAGATCAAAAACTACACCAAATCATACGGCAGCGGAAAGAAAGCTGCGGATAACGTAACCCTTACCGTTGAAGCCGGCGACATCTTCGGATTCATCGGACACAACGGAGCGGGAAAGTCCACGACCATCCGTGCGGTGGTAGGCGTTCTTGACTTTACCGAGGGCGAGATCCTCATAGACGGCCACTCCATCAAGACCGAGCCCATCGAATGCAAGAAGGTCACCGCATACATTCCCGATAACCCGGATCTGTATGAGAACCTCACCGGCATCCAGTACCTGAACTTCGTGGCAGATGTTTTCGGTATCGGAGCGCAGGAGAGGGAAGAAGTCATCAAGAAGTATGCGGATGAATTCGAGATAACCGATTCGCTCGGCGACCTCATCAGCTCCTACTCACACGGTATGAAGCAGAAGGTCGCTATCATCTCGGCCCTGATCCACAGCCCCAAGCTCCTGGTTCTCGACGAGCCCTTCGTAGGACTCGATCCCAAGGCAGCCTTCAAGCTCAAGGAGATCATGCACGAAATGTGCGATAAGGGCACCGCGATATTCTTCTCAACACATGTCCTCGATGTTGCCGAGAAGCTCTGCAACAAGGTAGCGATCATAAAGCAGGGCAGGATCATCGATGTCGGCACCATGGAGGAACTTACGGAAGGCCACTCGCTCGAGGAGGTATTCCTGGAGGCAGACAATGAAGAAAAATAACATTCTTCTTAAAACCCTGTTAATGTCGACGAGTTCGTTCAACATTTTCAGGTATACAACGGATAAAAAGAAAAAAGGAAAGATCGTCGGCGCCTTCTTCGGTCTCCTTATCCTCTATGCAATGCTCATGTTCTACTTCATAGCAACCTGCATCGGATACGGCAAGATAGGCCTCATCGATTCGGCACCGGTTCTGTGCGCACTCTCCATAAGCGCCATGGCATTTATCTTCACCTTCTTCAAGACGAACGGATACCTGTTCAACTTCAAGGAATATGACATGCTCATGGCACTGCCCTTCGAGGCGAAGACCGTTGCTTCATGCAAGTTCCTTTACATGTATATAAAGAGCCTCGGATGGTATATGAGCATATCGCTCTCCATGATGATAGGCTACGGAATATACGCAAAACCCGGGATCATCACCTACATCCTCTGGATCGTGCTTTCGTGCTTTCTTCCGATAATCCCGATGCTCATCGCAGCTTTCCTCGGATTCCTTATCGCAAGGGTAAGCGCCGGATTCAAGAAGACCAATATCATCCAGACCGTACTTATGGTCCTGCTCGTCCTCTTTTCGTTCTCGATAAGGTTCATCCTCGAAGATATCTTCAGGAACAACAAGACCGAGGATGTTCTGAATCAGATGAGCGGCATGACCGGAAATGCGGCGGGGTATTACCTTCCCGCAAAGTGGTTCTCGGATGCGATAACGAAGTCGAGTATTTCGTCAGTGTGTCTCCTTATAGGTGTTTCGGTTATCCTTTTTGTAGGAATCTTCGCTCTGGTCGGAAGATCGTACCGCAACATCAACTCATCACTTAAGAACCATGCGGCGTCGAAGAACTACAAGATGACCGCACTTAAGACAAAGAGCGTACAGAACAGCATCGCATACAAGGAGCTCAAGAGATTCCTAGGATCCACCAACTATCTCGTAAACGGCGGTATGGGCCAAATCCTCTGCACCATAGCCGGAATCCTCGTGCTGATCGTCGGATTCGACAACGCGGTCACGATGATCACGCAGAATGCCCCGTTCGACCATGCGATAATAAGGCCCGCGATACCGTTCATCATATATTTCTTCATCGGAATGGTTGCCACCACTGCATGCTCCCCTTCCCTCGAAGGCAAGAGCTACTGGATCATCAAGAGCCTTCCGCTTACCATGAAGACAGTATATCAGGGCAAGATGCTCTTCAATATGTACATCACGGTTCCCTTCATGACATTCGGAATATTGTGTCTGTGCATTTCCTCGAAGACACCTTTTGTAGAATCGCTCCTTTATATTATCCTCGGAATAGTGCTCTGTGCGTTCTCAACAGCCTGGGGCTGCGTGTGCGGCGTAAAGCACTTAAAGCTTGACTGGGAAAATGAGATAGAAGTCATAAAGCAGAGCTCGGCTGTAGCGATATACATGTTCCCCAACATGATCGTGACCATGCTCCTTGCGGCACTGGCAGTCTTCCTCGGAAGGATGATGGACAACCGCCTGCTTACGATCATCTTCATAGTTATCGAAAGCGCACTCGCTTCGCTCTGCTACTTAAGGGTGATGGCGCTTGCGAAAAAGAATATATAACCAATGTACACACAATAGGAGGTAGTACAATGAATAATCAGGTACAGGAAAAGATCATCAAAGGTCATAAGACCGGAGGTATCGTCCTCTTTCTTACGATCGTAGCTTACATTGCCGCAGGTCCCATTCTCGGCATGTGTGCATCCGCAGGCCTCTGGCCCATCTCGGTTCTCTGCGGATTATACCTTGGTCTCGGCTGGATCTTCTGGCTCGGCCTTAAGGTTTTAAAGCCCAATGAGGCACTCGTTCTTACCCTCTTCGGTAAGTATGTTGGAACCCTCAAGGGCGACGGATTCTTTTTCGTCAATCCTTTCTGCACCGCATTCAACCCCGCAGCAGGCACCAAGCTCGGACAGAGCGGCGACGTAAAGGCTCAGGCTTCACCCCTTACCGTAAGTGCATCCGGCACCACCGTTTCATCTGCCGAGCTTATGAGCAAGAAGATCTCCCTTAAGGTCATGACTCTTTCAAACAGCAAGCAGAAGGTCAACGACGTCCTGGGTAATCCCGTCGAAGTCGCAGTGGCTGTCATGTGGAGAGTCAAGGATACCGCCAAGGCAGTATTCGAGGTTGATAACTTCAAAGAGTATCTTTCGCTCCAGTGCGATACCGCAGTCCGTAACGTTGTTAAGATCTATCCTTACGATGTGACCGATAACGTAGACACCACCGGTGACGGCGAAGCAGATGACGGAAGCCTCCGCGGATCCACCGAACTTGTTGCAAGCCGTATCAAGGACGAAATCCAGAGCAAGGTAGAGAGTGCCGGACTTGAGATCGTTGATGCACGTATCACCTACCTCGCATACGCTCCCGAGATCGCAGCTGCAATGCTTCAGAGACAGCAGGCAGCAGCAGTCGTCGATGCAAGAAAGCTCATCGTAGACGGTGCGGTCGGCATGGTCGAGCTCGCACTTGAGCGTCTCAATGAAAAGAACACCGTTGTGCTGGATGAAGAAAGAAAGGCTGCCATGGTATCCAACCTGCTCGTAGTACTTTGCGGAAACCATGATGCACAGCCCGTGGTTAATTCAGGGAGTCTTTACTAATGGCTGATAAGAAGCAGGTCCCACTCAGACTGTCGGAAAAACTGTATAACGCCCTCGCAGAGTGGGCTGAAGATGACTTCCGCTCCGTGAACGGACAGATCGAATATCTGCTCACGGAGTGTGTGAAGCAGCGCAAGAAGAATGGCAAGTACGTCGGCCAGGACATCGACGCACCGCTTGATATAGTTATCGAGGATAAAAAAGGATGATGAACAAACCTCATATAACCATGAAGCATATAGTGACGGAGATCGCTTCCGTTGTTATAGGGGTCCTGAATCTGCTGTTCGTGATCATCCTGATAAATGTCAGGCATGTAGATCTGCAGGCAGAGATTCAAAATGACGCCGATGTCTTCGGTACGCCCTCTTCTCTGCTTGTGATAGCGATAGTATTCCTCATCGGAACGTTCTTCACAATAATCGCGAATCACTTCATGCCCGGCAAGCTTTACAGGACACCGTTCAAGATCAACCCGGAGAAGTACAACATCGTTATGTACTACGTAACCCTAGGCACAAGCATAAACATGCTCGAGGTTGCGATCTGGATCTGCCTGCTCAGTGTTATATGGACATTAAGGCTGGATGCTCTCCAGGTTCCGTCCGTGATACTTCTTCTGGTGGTTGCAGTTCCGACATCACTTTTCTTTACGATAATGGCACACCGGCACAACAAATAAAACAGACCAACGATACCCGGGAGATCCTCTCCCGGGTATTTTTGTCATTTTCTGCAATAAATGTACTTTTTCTGCAGAGGTTATTGAGTGAATGGTGTTATACCAATAGAATTTGCACAGGAATTTTCCTAAAGAGGGAATGATGAATTTAAAAGAGAGACAGTTCAATTTGATATTTCCGGTACTGATCCTATTGCCATTTTGTCTGCTGGGTTTATTTGTGTTTTGGAAAATCAGGCCATATTCCGTAAAGGAAATATATGAAAAGACGTGGTTGATCACTCTTCCTGATACCATCTCATTGTCGGAGGACCATACCCAAAATTCTTTTGATGGAGAAAATTATAGATATACGGTATTTGAAAACAAAGAGAATCAAATAATAGATTTGAGTTTTACTCGAAATGCAGGGGAAACGGATGATATATGCAGAGACGTTTTGAAGTTTTATGAAAAAGAAATATCTGATTTCCCTGATTTCGATAATTGTTTATATGTATTCACCAGAGAACGAAATAATAAAATTTTGGTGATCTTATATGATTCGAATTCGAAAAAGATCTATTGCTTTGTAAAACCGGAATAAAAGGAGGAAATGATGAAGAATCCCGGGAGACACCTCTCCCGGGTATTTTTATGCCTGAATCGAGTGCTTGTCTTGTGAATAAGACAAAAACAGGTCAATATTGTCTTGCACACAAGACAAAAATAAGGTAATATTGTCTTGCGGACAAGACAATATACTCTTTCGAACGGAGGATTATATGAACAGAGACATTCTGAAACAGGTAATAATTGATCAAAAAGAAGAATATCTGAGCAATCCGACGATCAGACGGGATGTTGTGTTGGAAGAGAACATAAATTACTGTTTTGTCGGAATAAGGCGAACCGGAAAATCATATATGATGTATCAGCAGATCCGAAATCTGACCGATTCAGGGATCTCTCTCAATGAGATTCTTTATGTGAATTTTGAAGATGAGCGTTTATTGGAAGTCAGTGCTGAAGATCTGAACGTGATCCTTGAGATAGGACTTGAAATGTCCGGAGAAGGTAAAAAGCCTTATGTATTTCTGGATGAGATCCAGAATGTCTCAGGATGGGAGAAGTTTGTCAGACGACTCGCTGATATGAAATACAGGGTAAATATTACCGGAAGCAACAGTAAGATGCTGAGTCATGAGATTGCATCCACTCTGGGTGGACGTTTTATGGTTGTTCAGGTATTCCCATATAATTTCACAGAGTATCTGAATGCACTGGGCAGAAACAAAGATTATCATCAGGTTCTGAGCACTTTGGACAAAGCAGATATCAGCAAATGCTACGAGCAATATGTTAAATACGGTGCATTCCCCGAACTGGTTGATATTCAGAAAAAGCGGGATTATCTGAATAATATATATCAGACCATCTATATAGGAGACATCCTGGCAAGAAACAATATATCCAACGATTTTGCCGTCAGACTGATCCTGAAAAAAATCGCCGAATCCGTAATGAAGCCAATATCATACAGCAGACTGACCAATATTCTGAAAAGCTCGGGAACCGCGATCGGAAAACAGACCGTTATCAACTATGTCGGATATATGATGGACTCCTATCTGCTTTTTGCTGTACAGAATTATGCGGCAAAACTTGTTGAAAAGGAAACCTCTCCAAAATACTATTTTATGGACACCGGACTTTTAGGCCTTCTCACTATGGATTCCGATACCGCTCAGCTGGAGAATCTGGTAGCCATAGAATTGATCAGACGCTTCGGTGCCGGAAATGTTTACTATTTCGAAAGCAATGTAGAGATTGACTTCTATGTTCCGGAGGAAAAACTGGCAATACAGGTCAGCTACAGCATTTCGAATGATGTGAGTACAAAAGAAAGAGAATTGAATGCATTCGATAAGCTTCAAAATCACCTTCCTGATACGAGATTTCTTCTTATCACGAACAGTGAAGAAACCGAGATTGAATATAACAATATTCATGTGGATGTTGTTCCTGCATGGAAGTGGCTGATGAAGTGAATGGATAACGAACGATTTCATGGACGCGCTTAAACTGTTCGTGGAATGATAGAGGATAAGATAATGTGATCACCACCCGGGAATCCCTCCCGGGTGTTTTTATGCCTTTATTGGGCAATTATGTGACTTCCCGCCCCGTGCATACGTCTGTATAATTGTAAGGAGAGGGCGGATCGTCCGCCCGGGAGAACATTATGAAAAAAATAATCCTGATGATCGCAGCACTTATGCTTATGACCGGATGCGGGGGGAAAATGATAAAAACGGAATATAAACTTTCGGATGAAGAATACGAAAGACTCATACAGCTTGACGGTCCGATGTTTTGCTACAGTCATTCGAGCAATGGCCTTGTGTGTGCTACCGATGAATACTGGAGCGGCGACTTATATACGGTCTACTATGACGGAACTATAGAAAAGAGTATCAATTATAACATTTCCGGATCGTTTACATCGCAGGAGACCTTAGATAAGGACGACTATATCGTGATCTACGAATTCTGCAGAAACTGGATGCAGAGCGACCAATGCGGCGAATACGATTATAACGGATGCGAATGCGATTCCTATGGCTTCGCTTTCTATGATGAAGAAGGAGAGCAGCACAGGCTGTATTATACGGATAACCCGGACGCCGATCCCCTCAATGAGGTGATAGAGATCTGCGGAAAATATAACCGCGGTATCAAAGTGGAGCTGGTCTTCAACATATTCCAATATGTGGATCCCTCCAACGAGATTCTGTTCACCGTTTCGTATCCCGAGGCGGAGATTGACGGATTCAAGTGCGAATGCACCTATAACGGAAACCTGTATTTCGGAAATGATTATAATGAAGATCTTGAATGGCGCGTCTATATTCTTCCCGAAGAACCTGATGAGGATGACTATATTTCGATCATGGATGAAAGGGAGCCGGATCTTACAGATGAAGGCGTGATCGAGGTAAAACAGGGCGAATGGGTTTACATCTATCCGGCATACTATCTCGGAGATACCGAAGGCCCGACCGACGCACATTTCTGGGGCTTCTACGATATGTACGATGACCCCAAGCCCTACCGTACCGAGAATTAATAACCGTAAATAAAGCGAAAACGATGGACATTGTCCGTCGTTTTTTGCATTTCACATATCATTTTTCGCCACTTACCGCCGATCACGAGACAAAGCTGCGGATATGTTATATCATCACATCATCAAAAGGATGCATCCCTTAGAGATAAGAAAGGAGAGCGGGAATGAAAGTAAGCGTTGATATTTCCCCCGAATACAAGGAACCCTATGCCGTGATCCATACGGACAAGGTAACGGAGGAGATACAGAGAATGATCGACATCTTCTCGGTAAGTGAAGCTCCCATAACTGCCCTGCAGAATGAAGAAGATATCGTAGTCCTGCAGTCTAAGGAAATATATATGGTAAGAGTCGAGGACGGTGATACCGTGATCTACGGGGAAAAGAATAAATACCGTTCGAAGAAGAGACTCTATGAGCTGGGCGCCCAGCTCGGATCACAGTTCATGCAGATATCCAAGACCACGCTCGTAAACCTGTCCTTTATGGACAGCATCGAGGCAGGATTCAGCGGAACACTGCTCCTGAAGCTCAAGAACGGATGCAGTGATTACGTATCCAGGACATATCTGCCGAAATTTAAGAAATATCTCGGATTATAAGGAGGACAGAATATGAATAACACAGTTAAGGATCTCTTAAAGAGCATCGTCATAAGTATAGGAATGGCACTTTCGATCTTCAGTTTTGTATGCGTGATCTTCGATATCGGATACGGCGGAAACTTCAGCCTTGAAAACTACCGCCTCACCAAGATGGTCATCGGCTGTATCATCGTAGGTCTCGGCTTCGGAGTTCCCAGCCTCGTCTACAGGAGCGAAACCCTCCCGATGCCCGTTAAGATCCTCGTCCATATGGGAATCGGATGCATCATTTACACGATCGTTGGTTTTGCTGTAGGATGGATAGGAGGAAGCGCAACCCTCGGACAGGGCATCGCCATCGCAGCGATCCAGCTCGCGGTTGCCTTCATCATCTGGTTCTGCTTCATGAGATTCTACAGATCCGAAGCTAAGAAGATGAACGACAAGATCCAGCAGATGAAATAAGATGTACGAAATGGTGAAGTCACAGATCGTGATTTCACCATTTTTCTTTCCAAAAGCTATATAATATGGGAAAAAAGACCGATCAACCGGGAGAAGACCATGGAAAAGAAAGCCCTTATCGTTATAGACATGCAGAATGACTACCTCTGGGAAAAGAGAAAGCCCATGTTCACCTACGACACCGGAAAACTCGTCGCGGATGTGAACAATGCCATTGCCCGCTATAAAGAACAGGGCTACGACATCATCTATATCAAGCACATTCTGCCCAAATGGATGTGGGGCGTCGGCTTTTCCATAAAAGGAACAGAAGGCGCGGAGCTTTTCCCCACCCTCGATGTGGTCTCCAATCTTTGCTTCGAAAAGAACCGCTCCGATTCGTATACCTCCAAGACCTTCCGTACCCATATGGAAGCTGCCGGCTACACGGAAGTCGTCCTTTGCGGTCTGGATGAATGCGGCTGCGTCGGGGCGACGGCAAAGGGAGCTGCCAAAACCGGCATCAGGGTATTCATGCTCGAAGAATGCATCGGCAGACGCTTCCCCGAAGACAAGGTCCGTAAGATGCGCGCCGTCCTGAAATCTCTCGGCGTGGAATATATATGATTTTATACCACCGGTATAATGGACAACTAAATTTAAGTATGATATAGTTCATAAAAGATTCACAAAATACTGGGTTCGCCCAAGAAAGGAAAAAACGATGCGGATTAACTATTCTGTAAGATTTATGAATACAGAACATACCTCTTATGCACTGCCCACATGCAAGCAGCGCTATGTGTACGCGTATTATTTACAGCAAGATAACAGACATCGGAAATTTCCCGCATCGAAATAACCCGGAACTCCGGATAGATCAGATGACCGATACCGCTTATCTTGCGCAGTGATACAGGATAAGCGGTATTTTTATATCGTTAAGAAAAGGAGAAAATGAAAATGACAAAATCTTTCCCCGTTATCGATATGACCGGAACAGGTAGGAACATAACCCAGTTGAGGGAAGCCGCAGGAATGACCGTAAGGGACCTGCAGAAGATCTTCGGCTTCGCAACACCTCAGGCAATATACAAATGGCAGCACGGGGCTGCACTGCCCACGATCGACAACCTGCTGGTATTATCCGCCGCATTCGGCGTAGCGATCGATGACATCATTGTCGTAGACATCAGACAGATCGCATCCTGACGGGGGCTTACGGACCGGCCTTGAATTTCTCCCCTTTATAGGTTACGCTTGATTTGCTCAAATCCTATGATCGGAGGAAACAACATGCTATATTTGTTCGGCCTGGCAATGATGGCCTTGGGAATGGTGATGACCGTCAATCCCAAACAGTGCACCAAGGAAGAATTCCGGGATAAGCCCGAAATCGTAAAGAAGACCCGCAGATCCGGCATCATCTTTATGTGCTGCGGCGTGGTCGTGGTGGTACTGTCCTACGTGCTTGGCAGCCTTGGATAAATGAATATCGATAGACAATTTACAACGCCCGGGAGCTTATGCTTCCGGGTTTTTTGTATGTCTGTGGGACATATTTGTGTATGAAGAAGCTTATGATTAATGGAGAAATAGAATAGGGTAGAGTATAATAGAAATGAAGGCTAATAACCTTCATTTCTATATTTATGAGGTAAAAGAGCATGATCGAGGATCTTCGAAGAGGACTTGAAACAGCATTTATTGATGGCTCAGTAGTTTCTGATGAAGCGTTAAGACCTCAATTTGTTTCTAACAACTACAAAGAGGGTAAAAAAGTTCTTTCATCTATAGAAGATGAACTTTTGTCATGCGAAGAATTCGAGATCAGCGTAGCATTTATAACACTTAGTGGTATTACTCCGCTTCTTCAAACTCTTAAGGAACTTGAGAAGAAAAACATCCCTGGAAAGATTCTTACAACTAACTATCTAAATTTCAGCGAGCCAAAAGCTTTGGAAAAACTTCATTCTTTGAAGAACATAGAAATTAGGATGTTTGATTCCGATAATTCCGGAGAAGGCTTTCACACAAAAGGATATATTTTCAGAAAAGATGAGATATATAGAATCATCATCGGAAGTTCCAATATGACAGGAAATGCGCTTAAGCATAACTATGAGTGGAACACCAAAATAGTATCGACTACAGAGGGTGAAATCTCTAAAAATATAATCGAAGAGTTTGATCGTTTGTGGAATTCAAATTATTCCGAAAGTTATGATGATTTTATTGCGGAATATCGTGAAAGATATCAGATAATAAAGCATCAGAGAGAAATTGCCAAAAGCGAAGAACTCGTGTCTCTCGAAAAATTCAAACTGCAACCTAACAGTATGCAGGTTGGCTTTATTACTAATCTGAGAAGGATTATTGCTGCAGGCGAAAATAGAGCGCTTTTGATCTCTGCAACTGGAACGGGAAAGACTTACGCATCCGCATTTGCAATGAGAGAACTTGGATATAAGAAAGTTTTGTTTCTCGTCCACCGTGGACAGCTTGCTCGTCAATCCAAGAAATCATATGAAAAAGTGTTTAATAAGTCTGTATCTATGGGACGGGTTGGCGCCGGCTATGGTGATTATGATGCGGACTATATTTTTGCCACTGTTCAGACATTGAGTCGAGATGAACATTTGCTTCAGTATGCTTCAGATCATTTTGATGCAATCTGTCTTGATGAAGCTCATCATGTTCCTGCAGACACTTATCAGAAGGTCATGAAGCATTTCAATCCAAAGCTTTGGTTAGGACTGACTGCAACTCCTGATAAGCGCGACGATAATATCGAGGGCAGAAACGTTTATGAGCTCTTCGATTATCAAATAGCCTATGAAATACGACTTCAGCAGGCGATGGAGGAAAACCTTCTTTGTCCGTTCCATTACTTTGGAATAACAGACCTGTCAATCATAGGGGATGATAAAAACAGAGAGTTTAGTGTCCTTACTTGTGATGAAAGAGTAAAACATATTGTTGAGCAGGCCAATTACTATGGCTTTAGTGGCAATAGAGTAAAGGGCCTGATTTTCTGTAGCAGTATAAAGGAGTCTGAGGTTTTATCGGAAAAACTGAATCACACTATTAATCCTGCTACCGGAAGGCATTACAGAACTATCGCACTTAACGGAAGCGCATCTGAGGTTGATAGAGCACTGGCATTTGAACGACTTGCAGCTGATGATAAGGAAACAGATTCTCAACAGGAACTATTAAATCATCTGGATTATATTTTATCGGTTGAGATATTGAATGAAGGCGTAGACATAATTGAGGTCAATCAGGTCATTATGCTTCGTCCCACTCAGTCTCCTATAGTGTTTATTCAACAGCTTGGAAGAGGCCTCCGTAAGGCTGAAGGGAAAGAATATGTTGTTATTCTCGATTTTATCGGAAATTATAATAACAACTTTATGATTCCAATTGCATTGTCAGGTGATCGTACATATAACAAGGACAATATTAGAAGGTTTGTGCTTGAAGGTGGACGTGTCATTCCCGGAGTTTCAACGATACATTTTGATG
>JAEEGH010018356.1_pt1 | contig 14811 bp, 9 predicted proteins | sample 9134181 | NCBI WGS metagenome assembly JAEEGH01 (sample SAMN16246544, study PRJNA631951) | gut metagenome | biome: gut microbiome; feature: rumen; material: DP-attached | host: Bos | place: Iran: Karaj | collected 2018-10 | reverse complement strand
CAGGCTTCTCGCAAAGCTTCTCCACGTCTTCACGGGTAATCTCGCGTTTCAGCAACTTGCGATATTTGTCGAAGCGGCGCTCGATGCCAGTAAGTTGGTCGTCCCAAGTCTCGTAATCCTTGTTTTCCAACTCCTTATAGATGCCTTTCTCGAAGAAAATCTTCTCCAACGACACCCAATGCCAACTGTCCTCCAACTCTCCAATCAATATGCGAAGCTCGAGACTGAGGAGTTCCATCGTGCGGTCGGTGCTGTGCTTCAAGATCTCGCTCACACCCATGAAAGCAGGATGCTTGTTGACGATGACGCAGGCATTCGGTGAGATGGACACTTCGCAATCCGTGAAGGCATAGAGGGCGTCGATGGTTTGGTCGGGCGACACGCCAGGATTGAGATAGATGACAATCTCGCATTGCTCAGCAGTGTTATCGTCGATTTTCTTGATCTTGATCTTGCCCTTGTCATTGCATTTCACGATGCTCTCGATGACACTGCCCGTCGTGGTGCCGTAAGGTATCTCACTGATGACCAGCGTCTTCTTGTCCTGTTGACTGATTCTCGCGCGGATACGCACCTTGCCACCGCGCAGACCATCATTGTAGTTGGTCACATCCATCAGGCCACCTGTAGGGAAGTCGGGATAAAGAGTGAAGGGCTCGTCGCGAAGATAAGCGATGGAGGCGTCAATCAACTCGTTGAAATTATGGGGCAGAAACTTTGACGCCAAGCCTACGGCGATGCCTTCAGTGCCTTGTGCCAACAGTAATGGAAACTTCACCGGCAGCGACACGGGTTCGGCGTTACGGTTGTCGTACGAACGGGTCCAATCGGTGGTCTTGTGGTTGAAAACGACCTCCTTAGCGAACTTTGAGAGCCGTGCCTCGATATAACGAGGCGCTGCGGCATCGTCACCCGTAAGGATGTTGCCGAAGTTACCCTGTGTGTCCATCAGCAGGTCTTTCTGTGCCAGTTGCACAAGGGCATCGCCGATGGAGGCATCGCCATGCGGGTGGTACTTCATCGTGTTGCCCACAATGTTGGCCACCTTGTTGAAACGGCCGTCGTCCAATTCGTCCATCGAATGCAGGATGCGGCGTTGCACAGGCTTCAGGCCGTCCTCAATGGCGGGCACGGCGCGTTCCAAGATGACATAGGAAGCATAGTCGAGAAACCAGTTCTCGAACATGCCCTTAAGGGGTATCACATGATAATCGTCTTCATGGGCTTGGGCGTCTTCCACGCCTTCCAAAGCCTCATCAACCGGTTGTTCCTCTACCCTTTCGTTTTCCATCAGTCTACGCTATCTTCTCGTCAAAACGCGATTATGCATTGAGCATGACAGGCATGAGCAGCATGAGCAGGTCCTCAGACTCGTTTTCGTTTTCAGCAGGCGTGATGATGCCAGCACGGTTGGGGGCCGACATTTCGATCTTCACCGTCTCCGAGTCGAAATTGGAAAGCATCTCTTGCAGGAAGCGCGAGTTGAAACCAATTTCCATGTCGTCGCCTTGATAGCTACACGTAAGGCGTTCCTTGGCCTCGTTGTAGAAGTCGATATCTTCAGCGGTCAGCGTAAGCTCTTGGCCAGCGATGCGGAAACGCACCTGGTGTGTGGCCTTGCTGGAGAACACCGCCACACGACGGATGGCCGACAAGAAGGTCTGACGGTCGATGGTCAGTTGGTTGGGGTTCTGCTTCGGGATGACGGCGTCATAGTTGGGATAGCGGCCTTCTATGAGGCGGCAAATCAGCACATAGTCGCCAAAGACGAACGAGGCATTGGTCTTATTGAACTCAATACGCACCGGCTCATCAGCGAGAGTGGCAAGAATGCTCTTCAACTGGTTGATGGGCTTCTTGGGCATGATGAACGAGGCCACCACATCCGATTTGACGTCCATCCTTCTGTAACGCACCAACTTGTGGGCATCGGTGGCGACGAAAGTGAGGAAATTCTCGTTCATCTCCATCAGGACGCCCGACATAATGGGACGAATCTCATCCATGCCCGTGGCGAACACGGTCTTCTCAAAGCCCTTGGCCAGCACATCAGCGGGAATCTCCCACCTCGAGGTATCGACCATGGCAGGCAGTTGCGGGAACTCGTCGCTCTTGTGTCCGGCCAACTTGTAACGGCCTTCACCAGCAATCAGTTCGACGGCCAGCGTGTTGTTGTCGATGGCAATAGTAATCGGAACATCTGGGAAGTTCTTCATGATTTCAAGCAAAAGGCGAGCGGGAATGGTCACCTCACCCGTGCCGTCCACCATGTCAGGCACCATGCTGACCGACATCGTCACATCAAGGTCGGAAGTCGTGATCTTCAGTTCGTTCTCAGTCAACTGGAACAAGAAATCGTCCAAAATCGGCAAGGTGTTTTTCGAGCCGATAACGCCACTCAAGGCCTGGAGATTCTTCAAAAGCTTAAGGCTTGATACTATGAATTTCATATCGTTAGGTTTTTATTAATCTTTTAATTTTGAATCGGTAAAAATACAAATAAAAATGAAATACTAAGGACTATTTTTGCAAAAAAAACTCAATTTTTAAATGCCGCCCACACTCAGTCCTGCATATTTCAGTCGGTTCAGGAAATCCAGCATCGACTCATACGGCACCGCCACATATTGGAAATGCTTGTCGTCCTGGGTGCGCGTGCGGTATTTTTCCTTAGTGTCGTACATCTTCTGGTTGATGTCGCCATAGGTGGCATGCACTTGGAACTGCCCATCGCCACTATTATAGTTGATATAGGTCTGGAACATGTCGTTCTGGAAGTAATAGGTAATATTGCCTAAGCGACGGTCAAAGACTACACAACCATCCACATACTTGTTGACGATATGGCTGCCAAAACTGCCCAACCCAATTTTGCCTACAGAGACGAAGGCATGCATTTGGTCGTTCCACACCATCTTCATGTCGGGGATGACGATAGTATTGCAATAGAAATCAGACGATTCCATAGGAGGATAGCCGGCCAATTCAATGTTCGTCTTCAACTCTTGTGTCTTCTCCTCCGTATTTTCGGAACGGAAATAGTCGAGGAAATTGGTCTGGGTCAAGTCGATGGAAGCGCCTTCCATATTGGCGTAAACATCCGCCATCGCGGCCATCACATCGTCGTCGAAGACAGGTGCATTGAACACGTTGATTCCTTGTAGGACAAGGCTATCGTTGGGGTATTGCACGTAGTCGCCAAAGACAATGAACTTGGCCAAAGGCGTGTCGAAGCTCAAGTCCGTGGCGCAATGACCAGTGACAACGCCTCGCGAATCGAGTTCGAGACGGGCATCGTATTGGGACGTGTCAGTCACAACGAAATGCAGGCTATCGGCGTTAAACCATAGTATGCCATTGGTCGGCGCAGCATCGTCAAGGTCTTTCCTCCCCTTGCGCGGCGTGAGGAACGAGCCAAAATAGCCGCCATCGATAGCCAGCTCATAATAAAGGCCGTTGCACATGTTGGGTTCGCTCTCGCGGATGCGGTCGATATCGATAGGAATGCGGATATCCGACGGATTGACGTGCGTCGCTGAGGCGAACCAATGGTTCAGCGAAGCAATGGTGTCTTGTTCGGTCTCAACAGCCCATCTGGGGTCGCCAGGACCAAAATCGTCAAGATTCAAAAACGTTGAATCACTCTGTTCTTCTTCTCCATCGACGAGTTCAGGCTCCTGGACCACAATGGTTATAGGTTTAGGTTCCTCAAAAGCGAGCATGGCATATTGGCCGTCGAAATAGCCCAACTTCTCGGTGGCTTCCAAAGTGAGACGGCCTTGGAAACCGAATTGCGTGCTCAACTTAAAGCCTGCGGTGTCAATGATATGAGCATAGCCATGCGTGACGCCTCCAATGGGTACGATGGTATCCATCTTGATCGGAGTGCTCACGCCCGCGGCGTCGGTGTAGTCCCATGTGCCTTGCGCATCATAGTAGTTACGGCTGCGGATGTTGACGACAGCGTCTTTATAAAGGTGATACCGGTTGAGCGTGTCAGCCAAGAGGTCGCCATTCACAGGTTCCAGTTTCGACTCTGCGTTGATATCCACGTCATGCATATAGGGGAACACTGCAGCATCAGCCACGCGGATAATCTTCACATCGTGGGCATGGATGATGTAGTTCGTCATGTCATATTCTGCATTCATGCTATAGAATTGCAGCGAGTCCTGATCAGGCACCAGCGAGATGAACTTGGAGGCGTTGTTGTGGATAGCAAGCAACTCCTCATGGGTTGTGGCAGTGGCATAGTCGCCGAAGCTCTCTACAGGGTTAAACAGATGAAGGCTATTGGTGGCCATGTCCCATTCAGCCTCTTTCAAGGAGCAGATGTATTGGTTCATGGGGAAGTCGAGACTGCTGTTTTGGTCAAGGTAGTCATATTTCACTTTCTGCGCATCGAAGTCGACATTGGCGCGATAGTTGGTCGCCGAAAACGCGATGTTGGCAGTATCAGCAGAATAGAGCAGGAAATTCGCCGAGTCGGCCACGAACGTCCTGGAATCCAAGGCGAAATGGTCGGAGTCGAACTCCGTCAAGCCGAAACGCAACTTGCCGTCGGCAGAATAGCCGTCAGGAGCCAGCACTGTCTTACCCGAGAAATAAGTGTCGCCATACATGCAGATAGGGTTGTCTATCGTCTCCGTAGTCAGTTCGGGAGCACGCACATCCCATTTCAAACGGAGGGCGTCAGCCGAGGCTATAGGGAACCCTGTGCCGTCTTCTCTTGGCGACATCTTGAACTGATTGGTGATGGCGGTCACCGAGTCGAGATAGAACATGAACTGATCCGACCTGAATGCCGAGGTCTGGTAGTCGAGTTTGCCCTCGCCGAAGAATCCGCTTCCCGAGAGATAGACCTTATTGTGGAACCGGCCCAAGTCGCCGTACAAAGGGTACGACTGCGTCTCGTCATCTCCTATCTGGTGGACGAAACCTAATGAGAAGTCCTCCATGACGACAAGCGGTTGAACGATGTTAGGCATGATGCCGCCCGAAACCAACTCGCCTTCAAACTTCACCCGTTTCATCGAAAGGTCATTCAAGCTGTCCACCTCGAAAGGATAAACGCTGTAGTAAAACTTGCCTTCAAGGTCGTCGGCCGTCATCACGGAGTCAACAGCACCAGGATGGAACACGCCACCGTTGATTTTCCTGTAGAACTTGAAGCCTTCGGCATCGCTATGGAAGATGGGATAGGCAGGCGTTTCGTAACGGCTCGATTTGTTGTCGCCATGGTCAATGTCCAAACGGCCCTTCAGCTTTTCCAAGGTGCCGTCAACGGGGATGACGTGGTTGTCGTAACGGGCATAGAACCGAAGCGAGTCAATCTTTTCCATTTTAATGCTGAAATCCTCATAGTTGAATTCGCTATCTTTGGTGAAGAACTCAAACATGCCCGCCAAAATGCCGCCCGAGAAAGTAAAGTTTTGCTTTTTGGTGAAGGTGATACGGCCGAAATCCGGCGCGATGACCACACGTTTGCGGTCACTCAGCGAAATGGCTGCTCCTTCATAGCCATCAATCTGGCTCGTGATGCCAAACACCAACAAGTCATTGGTGTTCAAGTCCAGCGTAAGGTTGGGCTGGCGGTTGGTGGTAAGTGAGTGCAGTTTGATGACATCGTAGTCAATGACCTCGCGGAATGAGTCAACCACATCGAAGAAACGCGGCAGCGCTGTTGCCCATTTTGTTTCGGTGTCATACTCCACATAGCCTTCGGCCTGCAACCGGAGCATCAGTGAGATGACCTGCTCGATAGGATAGCCTAGATATGAGGCCAAGTCACCCACTGCGAATTTCACCTGACGGTCGACATTGTCGAAACCTTGCAAGAATTTCTCGATGCGGATCATCGGGTGCGAGCCATCGAGCCCTTGTAACCGCTTGAATTCGTCGTGACGGAAGTAATTGACCGAAACCACATCGCATTCGCTTGTTGGGTTGACGCCTTCCATCCTCCTGAAATCCACCTGGTTGCCGTCAATGTCCCAATACATGGCCTCAACAAAGATGTCAACGCCATGAAAATAGTCGTGGAATGGACCGTCGCCGAAGTCTTTCTCGGAGCGGAAAAACATCATCTTGCGCGTCTTGTTGTCGTAGCGAAATCCCAAGTCATTATGGTAGAGGGAGTCTCTCGGCGAGCCAGGCACCGTATCTTGCAGATAGAGGCGCAAGGCGGCATTGTCGGAGACCAAGAGCTCGTCCATCGACATCAGGAAGCGGGGCGCCTTCACCCTAACGATCTCCCTTCCCCCCTGACGGAAATGGAAAACTGCCTTGTTGTTGACACCGCCAAACACATCGACTTGGTTGCCCATCATGCCGATGCCACCCTCAAAGTCGATGTTGGGCATCAAGTCGGTAATCTCGTAATCGCTACGATATGACTTCACGCGCGGAAACATGGTTTTCTCGTTGGGCGCATTCACAAGCACCTTGTCCTCATAACGGCACAGGATGTCTTGGTCGAAATGCTGGCGCTCGTGAAAGATGACTGAATCGATGGCATATTCCGATCGATTGAGGTCGAGACTGTAAAAGACGGGCAAGGTGACAAACACCTTGTCGGCAGGGATGTCGAAGCGCGACCAATCGGCGCTACCGCCCATGCCCTCCCAATGGTTGTCTTCCAAATAATAGACGCCTTTGGTATTCTTAAGAAGCGACTCGTCTTTCTGCGAAACCAAGGCCAAAGTGCCGTCGATGGACAACTCGAAATGCTCCTTTGACGGAAAGCTCCACAATGCGTCTCGCAAGGTCCACTTGGAGTTGCCTTTGGCCGACAGCACCTTGTCGACGAAAATGTTGCGGCATGAAGCCAAATACTTGTCCACACCGTTCATCGACTTCTGCGCCTTCGCATTGGTAAAGACCAACCAATTGTTCACATCGGAATGTGTCAAGCCGCCCGTTGGAATCCTCTGCAACACTTCCACGAGATTGAAAATGTTAGCATAGCCCTTGCCGCCACTCTTGGCATGCAACAGGTTGCAAAGACCAATGATGGTATTGGCCTCGCTGTCGGAATAATAGCTATTCCACACCCCCTCAAACCCCTTCATAAGAGCAGCAGCCTCCTCTCGGTCCTGCTTCGAAGTAGAAGAGTTGAGATAGGTGGACAACTCACCGACAAAGGCACTCTTGTCCGTCGAAAAATGACCTTGAGCAAAGGCTGAAACCATTCCCAAGAACAAGGTCATGACTATGAAAAGGATTCCTTTTTTCATCTATTCAAAATATTACAAACCAATTATTTAACAAACTCAGTCGCCACCCAATTGTTGCAACTCAAATGACGGCAATAACGCAAACCCAAACGCGCTGCCTCCTCTTGTATTGAGGGCAAGTCCTCGGTATAGAAGCCACTGAAGAAGATGTGCGCTCCAGGTTTCATCGCATCATTGTAATAAGGCATGTCGCGCAAAAGGATGTTGCGGTTGATGTTGGCCAAAACGATGTCGTATTGCCCTTGGATGGCCAAGGCGTCTCCAAGCACGATCTCGATGTCAGAGATGCCGTTCAACTCGCAATTGGTGAAAGCATTACGGTAGGCCCACTCGTCATTGTCGATGGCCACAGTATGCGCAGCGCCGAGTTTCTTGGCCAAGATGGCCAGCACCGCGGTACCGCTGCCCATGTCGAGCACCGATTTCCCCTGAAAGCCGGTCTCCAGCATCAATTGGATAATCTGAGCGGTCGTCTCATGGTTGGCCGTGCCAAACGACATTTTAGGCTCGATGACCAAGTCAAACTCGAAGTTCGGGTCAGGCTCATGGAATGGCGCACGCACACGACAACGCTCATTGACCACTACAGGCTGGTAGGAGGACTCCCACAACTCGTTCCAGTCCTTGTCGGGCATCTCCTCCACATTCAGCAACTGTATGCCAATGAAAGCCGGGTCCGACAACAAACCCTCCACTGCAACATCATCACGGTTCTCAGCAGAGCGATAGGCCTTCAAGACATGCGCCTCGTCCATGAACGAGTCGAAACCTATCTCGGCCAACATAGTCACCAACATGTCATGTTGGATGTCAGACGACGGCGCTGTAAAACTATATTCAAGTGTCTTCATTCTTCTCCGATGTGAGAGGCTTGGTTGCAGATGGAGACAAAATCCTCTGCCTTCAAGGAGGCGCCGCCAATCAAGCCGCCGTCGACGTCAGGCTGCGAGAACAACTCCGTGGCATTCTTTGCATTGCAGCTGCCGCCATAAAGGATACGCATTTCGTCAGCAGTAGCCTCGTCGTAATGCTCCTTGATGAGCGAGCGGATATAGGCATGCATCTCCTGTGCCTGTTCGGGTGTAGCGGTCTTGCCCGTGCCAATGGCCCAAACGGGTTCGTAAGCGATGATGGCATCATAGATAGCATCGCCATCGAGATGGAACAACCCTTTTTCCAGTTGCTCCTTGACCACTTCAAAATGACGGCCTGCCTCGCGCTCCTCCAGCACCTCGCCAACGCAATAGATAGGCGACATATTGTTCTCAATCAAGCGGTTGACTTTCTCGGCAAGGACCTCATTGGTCTCGCCAAAATATTTCCTGCGCTCACTGTGACCCACAATGCAGTAGTCCACATCGATGGATTTCAGCATCTTGGCCGACACCTCGCCTGTATAGGCGCCCTTGTCGAAAGCGCTGCAGTTCTGCGCGCCCACGTTGAAACGCTGTTCGTCAAACTCGAAGTCAGTAAGCAATTCAAGATAAGGGAAAGGCGGGCAGATGATGACTTCGCAATTCAGTTCATCCTGTTCGTCAAAGCGGTCGAGGATGTCGTCGACCAAGGTCTGGGCCTCATCGAAAGTGAGGTTCATTTTCCAGTTTCCAGCTACGATTTTACTTCTCATTATGGTATTGATTTAATGATTGAATAATAATATCTACTTCAAATGCTTTACATTTCAAGCACTTAGAATGGATTGGCACAAGGCTTCGGGGCAGAAGGCCCACAACGAAACCAACGTCTTTAAAAATGACAAAAATACGAAATTTTCAATTATTAAAATGGATTTTTTACCTTTGCAGGGTCAAATCCAAAAAGAAGTCAAAATGAAAAAGATTGCAATGCTGTTTGCAATGGTTTGGTTGGCCAATGCCTGTTTCGCCCAATATGCTGAACCATCCGTAGTCCCCGACCGTCCTGGCCACAGTTGGGATGCCGAGGTAACGCCGCACCACAAACTCATCTTGGATTACGGTTTCGGCTATGAAAAGGACCTCGACGAAACCCGTACTTTCACGCTCAGCAATGCTGTGTTTCGCTACGGGTTGTTCGAGAATATGGAACTGCGGGTCGGCACAGACTTCCTAGTATATGAAAACGACGCCACAGAACCCACCTTCGGCATTGCTCCCCTTGCCGTTGGCACGAAAATCAAGCTGTACGAAGGTTCCGGGATTCTTCCTTCGGTAGGTATGCTTGCCGAACTCAAATCGTCCCACGTCGGGACCAAAGACCAACTCCCCTCCCACCTGACCCCATCGGCCTATTTGCTTTTTGAACATAGCATCGGTGAGCGTTTTAGTCTTTGCTACAACACCGGATTGGAATGGGATGGCGAAACGGCAACGCCAACGACTTACCTCGCTTTGTCACTGGGTTACAACATCACCGACGACCTTGGCGTCTTCGCTGAGAGCAACAACTATCTCCACGCAGACGGCAATAAGTACATGACTGAATTCGGCATCACTTGGCTGGCGTCTCGACGCGTCCAACTCGACCTTGAGGCCGACCTTGACCTTATGGATATTGGAAAGTGCTATGCCATTGGTTGCGGCATCGCTTGGCTGATCAATTAAGCCGAAAAAAAAATGGAATCTTTCGGATGAATTCGATTAGAGGCCTCTATTTTACCCTAATTTTTCTCCCCTTCCACAACCTAGTGGTCTTCTTGAAATTGTTGAGTTTGCACAAGATGGAGACCGTAGTATAATTCTCCACCGCAATGGAGGCCAAGGTGTCGCCATTCTTGACGATATAATACTTTTTTCTCTCCCTAAGCGGCGGATACACCGCTTCTACGATATTCACGGTAAACTTGGGGTCAAAGTCTTCGTACGCCAAATCCAACAAATCGGTGGACATGGAAAACGACCTGTTGACAGGACGGCCTTTGTCTTTCAAGGAATGAGAAAAAAGCCACTCATAGGTCTGGTCTAGGTAAAACACACGCGCCAAGCGGGAATGGTTGACGCCTTCAAGACGGTCATAGATGAGTCGGGTGGTGTCACCGCACGCGCGTATGGAGTCGACCACACGATCCGAGCATCTAACTGGCACCAAATTATCGGCAGTGCCATGGATAATCCAGAGGGGCAAAGTGGTCAAGCCGCACAGTTCCTTGCCCGATGCACCACCACACATCGCTATGACCGCTGCCACCCGTTCAGGATAGGCCGCTGCCACATCCATGGCGCCATACCCTCCCATGCTCATGCCCAACACGTAGAAACGATTGGTGTCCACCTTGTAATGGTCGTCAACCCAGTCGTACAACGCCATCACCCTATTAGGTTCCCATGCCTGCTGGGCCTGAGGCGCCACCACGATAGCATTAATGGGGCGACCTCTCATCAAGGCATTGATACTGCCATAGCGCAACACCATTTCCAGCGAGTCGCCACTCAGACTCTTGCCGTGCAAAAACATCACTAGGGGCAGTTCCTCCGCTTTTTCGTAACTATCAGGAAGATAGAGCCAAAAATCATACCCTTCCTCGACAAAACCACGGCATGCCATCAACTGCGCCAGCGAAGTCAATGGCAGCATGAGCTGCATCAATATAAGGAAGAGAAATCTTCTCATAACTCTATCTTATGATTTGTCATCAACAAACAGCAACTTGCATCGGCAAACCTCGGCATGGTTTAGCGCCGCAAGATCACTCTTGACCAAACGCACACAATACTCAGTTTCGCCAGTTTGCTCTTGATAGAAGTTCAACAAGTCGCCTTGGTGCGCTTCAGCCACGTAAGCAATTTCGAAGCGTTTCAGCCGATGTTCACGATACCATTCGATATCCCACAAGTCTAGCACATGCTCGATGTACTTCACCGAGTTGACGTGCCCATTGATGTCAATGTCGTTGTAGTTGACACCAAGGGTGCACACCAATTCATCGTTCCCCGACATCTTCACGCGCCCACCTTTATCGATGGGGCAAGGCTTGTCATCCACAATCCATTCGTTGATGGCGCCGTTGTCAATGCTAAAGATGTCAGTAGGTTGGCGTGTTTCCGTATCAATCATCGCCCATATAGAACGACCATACCCATAGACCTTTCCCTTGCCGTCCGACACACAGAAGTTACGGCTGGTGAAGAACTTCATGGCGCCCTCCACCCATGTCTCTATGGTGTAATGCTCGTGTTGCGACGGCATCTCCTCCATCTCGATGGCCAACCGTGAAAGCACCCACGACCGCTTAATGGTCATCAGGTATTTCATCCCGAAGCCACGGTCAGTGGAATGGAAATCGGCAGCATTGAGCATCTGGTTGCCCAAATGCCCCAGAAACATCCGTCCCGAAAAGTCGCAGTGGAACGGTTCCGCTACAAACTCGTATTTTCCTATTTTATTCATTCAACATTTCAGAATTACAAAACTAATAATTGACTATTGGCAAACTCACCTTATCATTAGGAGATTGACTACGTCGAATCTTCGATTTGCGGATCAAGTCCGCAATGACGCTTTGGGTAGAGACTGCCCATAGTCTGCAGATGCCAGAAGCCCATTCCCCATTCCACATTCCACATTCTGCATTCCCCATTCCGCATTCCTCATTCAGTATTCCACATTCCTAACTAATCCTCACCCTAGGATCAATAATCCCATAGATAATATCCACCACAATATTCACAATAATCAACATAACCGCAATGAGCAGCACCGCGCCCATGATGACTGGGAAATCGTATTTGTCCAAAGCGTCAACCACCACCACGCCGATGCCTTTCCAATCGAAGACATATTCCACGAAGACAGCACCCGCCAACAAAGAGGCAAACCAACCAGAGACCGCCGTCACAACAGGGTTCAAGGCGTTGCGCAAGGCATGCACGCAGATGACGCGCCAAGGTTTCAGGCCTTTGGCCCGCGCCGTGCGCACATAGTCCATCGACATGGCCTCTAGCAACGAGGTTCGTGTCAGTTCAGTCACCACGGCCAAGGGACGCATGCCCAAGGTCAAGGCGGGCAAGATAAGGTTGCGCAAGCTCAAGAACTCTCCCCTGCCGTATTCGTCGACGGTATAGAGACTGCCCGTCATGCCCAATCCTGTATAATGATCCAGCAAGAACCCAAAAATCCACGCCATTAGAATTGCCGCAAAAAACGAGGGCAACGACATGCCAATGGTGGTAACGAACAATGTCAACTTATTGAGAAACTTGGTGTTGAGCACTGCCGTTAAGACACCTATCAGCAACCCTATGACCATGGCGATGGAGATGGACACCGCCGCCAAAAGCAAGGTATTCGGAAAGGCCTCGCCCAAGACATCCGACACCTTGCGCTTGCTTTGGTACGACATCCTGAGATAAGGCGGTTTCAGCACAATAACTGTCGAACCAAGGGTGGCAATTTTGGCATAATGACCGATTCTTTCAAGTTTTTGCGAGCCATTCGAAACGTCATAAAACGAAATCGGGACCAGGTCATTAAGATAATCGACGTATTGTTTCCCAAGGCTTTGGTTCAGTCCCAACTCCTCGCGTATGGCGTTTACCGAGGCTTCATCGGCACGTTGGCCAAGCATCATCTGCGCGGGGTCGCCTGGCAAGATGTTGAAAAGGAAAAACACCAGCGTCGCGACACCCCAAAGCACCGCGATGCCGTAAAGCAACTTCCTTATGATATAACTGCCCATTGCGTTGGCTCGAGACTACGGGAAGCAAGACCGCCCGACGAGAATTGTCCCGCGCCAGCAGCCCCATTTCCCACGTCAATGATATATTGCAAACTATATGCTTAATTAAACAACTTTTCCAGTTTTTCCCCTTGCGGGAAGTCGAACACGCTCCACTTGTCCTTCACCAAACCATTGTCCAACCAAATCAAGCCAGGATTGGAGCGAACTATCGTCTTGATTTCCAACTCATCGGCAAAATAAACATCATATACGAAGTCGTATTTGGCCCGCAGTTGTTCCACTTCCTCGGGTTCGGCAGCCACCGTCCACAGTACCACAAAGTCCTTCGCTCCTGCCGCCTCTGTAATCTGCCGCATCTTCTCCCATTCCTTCTCTGTCACCTTGCTTAAGTCGTGCGAAGTGAACATCAACAGGTTCTCCGTGTTGAGCACAAGGTCGGTCACATCGTTGCCGTCTTCGTCCAAAGCAGTGAAACCAAGATAATCGCTGCCACCTTCCACCCGCTGACCGACGAACTCCCACTCCGACATCCACACCGAGTCATTCCAAGGATAGTCAGGTGACAGGTATTCTTGGGTCTTGCCATTGGCTTTGTTCCTATAGGTGACATACACTTTACTGGCTGCTGCAGGTTCGGCATTCAGTTGCTTGCCTACTTTCCAATTCATGAAGTCGATGACAGGCAGGTGACGATAGTTGTAGACCTCAAACCCCATAAATGCTGCAGCAAAGGCAAGTCCGATGACGAATTGAAGGCCCTTGCCAAAATGGTTTTCAAGATGCTTATTGTTCATTATCAACGGAATAAGTACAGCATCAATGACGAGATTCTTGTAAAACGTCTGCCAATTGGTCATCTTGATAGCCGAACCGAAACAACCGCAGTCGGGAACGAGATTGTAGAGAGCATCGAAAAGGGTCGTACCCGTGAAGAAAAGCATGAGCAGCGTGGCGCCCAGCACCGCCAATCGAGGGAATATCTTCGTTATCAGGCAGAAGCCGACCACGAACTCCGCCAAAATCATCAACATGGCCAGCACCATGGCGGCACTATTGAGCCATGTCATGCCGTAGGCCGAAAGATAGTCTAGCATCTTGTATTTTGTGCCAAGCGGGTCAACGCCTTTCGTGAAACTGCTAAAGACAAACAGCGCACCCACCAACAAGCGGCAAATGGTTAACGCCGGCTTGCTGTAACGCTTGCTGAAAACCAATGAAACCAGCAGGTTAAGCAGCAAAATAGCGAGAAACCAAAGGTGATAATCAGGCAAATAGTAAATACCAACGGCCGAGGCCAGGGCAACAAGGATGCTAATCCAAGGCAGAAGTGGGGTTTTCTTTTTCATGGCGAATCGTTTTGCGCAGCATTATTCGCCCAACAAGATGAGGGCAAATACCGCGTAGTTGATCATATCATAATAATTGGCATCAAGTCCCTCGGAGACAAGTGTCTTGCCACCGTGGTCCTCTATCGACTTGGTGCGAAGCACCTTGCTCATAATCAGGTCGGTGATGGAGCTGACGCGCATGTCGCGCCAAGCCTCGTCATAGTCGTGGTTTTTGCGGTTCATGAGTTCGTAGGCCTCGTTGGTCACCTTGTCGAACAAGGCCGTGGCCTCCTCTACAGTAAGGTCTGGCTGGTCGACGACACCTAGCTGCAGTTGGATAACGCCCATCGTGGCATAGTTGACGATGCCAATGAACTCTGGCTCAATGCCTTCATCGACAAGTCGTTCATTGGTCGTTTGTATCGTCCTAATCCTCTTTACTTTAATAAAAATCTGGTCGGTGATGGAAGGCGAGCGAAGGATGCGCCATGCCGGGCCATAGTCCTTCATCTTGTCGACGAACAACTTGCGGCATTGGGCCAAAACCGACTGAAACTGGGCTTTCGTATCTTTTTTTTCTTGCATTGTGCTA
>JAEEGH010018354.1_pt1 | contig 14811 bp, 12 predicted proteins | sample 9134181 | NCBI WGS metagenome assembly JAEEGH01 (sample SAMN16246544, study PRJNA631951) | gut metagenome | biome: gut microbiome; feature: rumen; material: DP-attached | host: Bos | place: Iran: Karaj | collected 2018-10 | reverse complement strand
TACAGTTAAAGTAGTTAAACTTGAAGATTTTGGTGCTTTTGTTGAATTATGGCCAGGATGTGAAGGACTTGTTCATGTATCTCAATTAGATAATACAAGAGTAAATCATCCAAGTGATATCTTAAAAGTTGGTGATGAAATCGTTGTTAAAGCAACAGGTTATGATAAGAAAGGTAAACTAAACTTATCAAGAAAAGAATTATTACCAAAGATTGAACATAAAGAAAATAAACCAGAACAAAATGAAGAAAAGCCTGAAAAGAAAGAAAAAGGATTTTTCAAAAAATTAAAAGAAAAGAAATCTAACAATCAAGAATAATAACTAAGAGAAGTTTTATTTACGTAAAACTTCTTTTTTTATTGAAATTATATTGCAAAAATGCTAGAATTATATTAGGAAGATAGGAGAACGATATATGAAAAAGAAAAATATATTATTTTTAATTTTTACTGTAGTAATAGGCGTTTTATTACTTGGCAATGTAAATGCTAAAACAGTAGATAGAATTGCTACTGATGCAATGCCACTTAGTGGTAGAACAACATTTGCTTACACTGATAATGCTTTTACTGATTTTAATAAAATAGCATTTAAAGCTAGTAGTGGTGATGAAAATATAGCTGTTCCTACAGATAACTCACTAAGAAAAATAGTTATGGGAGGTCTTAGTCTTGCTGAAGCTAAAACTTTGGTAGAAGATGAAACTATTAAAGGATTATATTTTAGTGGTAATCTTTCAGGTTCAGAAGCATTACACACACCAAAGTTTTCTGGTTATTCTTTAAGTGATAATCCATATTATCCTTCATGGAGTTTAATTAATACACCATATACTACTGCTGCTCAATTATTAGCAGGATTAGAGAGTGCTACTCATGATACTGGTCTTACAACTCTTGGACAATTAGCTTTATTCCAAGGATTAAATGATGGAACATTTAATGATGTTTTAAGCAGTTATAAAGATAAAACTATAGTTCAAATGGCATTAGCTTATACATTTGCTGCTGATACTAATGATGCAACACAACAACCAATTCTTACAACTTTAACTAACGCTCAAACTAAATTTACTTATGTTCCAGGTAGTCCTGAACCAACAGTTACTGCAACTGCTACAAATGGACCAGTATTAGAACAAGTTCTAGCATCAGGTGCTACTCCAAGATTATTAGGAGATGGTGCAGCAGCACATATTATTGGTAAAAAGATAATGGGTGGAGATAGTGTTCCTGTTTATGTAAGCGCATTAGTTGTAGTTACAACTACAGGAGCAAATACAATTACTGCTGCTGATATTTGTGGTCAAGCAACATGTACTATTACAATTAATCCAGGAGATATATTCTTTGATGAATATGAAGATAGTACTACTGAAACAGGAAAGCCAAATTATAATCATGCATTATGGATTTTAGAACATAGTTATCCAACATTATCATTTGATGATGCATTAGCTATAGCAGGAGTTAATAAAACTGCATTAATAAATGAAATCAAAGGTTTATTTGGACATCTGCTCAATATGATACTTATACTGATGCACAATGGACAAAAATGGCAGAAGATTACGTATATTTTGTAACACAATATGCAATTTATAAATCAGTTGGTGCAACATTTAATAGTAAAACATTAGGAAATGAAATCGTACCAGCATCTGGTACAGCAAGTGTTACTAATCTTGATACTTTATATAAGTATTATAATCAAGATAGAGATGAATACACTGATTATGATAAAAAGAAATTTACTAATAAAGATAAAAAAATAGAACTTAATGATGAATTAGCAAAAAATCAAAAACCTAAAGAAAGTGGAGATTACTATTTATATGGTCCTTATTCACTAACTTATGGATTCTTATCATCTGATGATGTTACAGTAACAATCGCAGATGAGAATAAAACAGATAAATCAATTACTGATAAAGATGGAAATGAAAAATCTGGTAATATAGCATCTGGAGAAGAGTTCTATATTAAAGTTAAAAAATCAGCTAATATATCTGGAGTTAAAATAGCAATGAGTACTGATCATGCTTATACAATTCCTGATTATGAAGATAACAGAGGTGTTGTATATTATCCTCATAACAAACTATTAAAAGATATAGTTGCTGGTGGTGTTTATACTAATCTTGGTTCTAGTCCTAGTGATACTAAAGATATAGTATTTAACCCAAAAACTGGTGTTGAGAATGTAGCTATTGTATTTGTAATTACATTAATAGCATTCTCATTAGGATATCTTGTATTAAATTATAAGAATAACCCAGTTGAATTAAATTAATAATTAAAAGCCTTATACAAGGCTTTTTTTATTGATAAAATTATTAAAAAAACTTGAAAAAGCAATATATTTATGCTAATATTATATTACTTGTGATGGCGATGTAGCTCAGTTGGCTAGAGCATCTGGTTCATACCCAGAGGGTCGAGGGTTCGAATCCCCCCGTCGCTACCAATGTGATAAGAAGCTCGAACTTTTTGTTTCGAGAGTAATAGATTACTAACTAGAAATAGTTAGTTTTTTTGTGCTTTTGAAGAAAGGATGAGTGATTATTATGTACAAGAATATAACTAAGCCTTTACTTATAAGTAAAGAATTAAAACAAAAGATAGACTTTATATGTAAGTTTGCCTCGGTTAAATATGAACTAACACCAGGAAGTATAATATCTATAACTGATACAAATATTGGATATGTAAGACCACATATACTCAAAGTTAAAGGAAATGATTATCTTATATTTGAAAACTCTGATATTGTCTTTAAAAATGGCTATAATGAGAAAATTAGATTAATTGATTTAGAAACTGAATTAAAAAGCATTGACTAATCAAAATAAATGTATATAATAAAGACTCATAAAGAAGAAAGTATCTTCGATGAAAAGGAGGTACATGATGAATAAGCGAATACACATTTATTTTAAAAATTTTATTAATAAGAAATTAAGAGGAGTCAATGCCTATATAGGTTATTGACCCTCTTTTTTAGTTTAAAAAGGAGTGAGTTATGGAAGAGAAGATTAGAATTGCTGGTATTTATATCAGAGTATCAACTGAAGATCAAGCAAGGGAAGGATTTAGCCTTCCAGAGCAAGAAAAAAGATTAAGAGAGTTTTGTGATTTTAAAAGATATAAATTATTTAAAGTATATAAAGATGCTGGAATAAGTGCTAAAAATGATAAAAGACCTGCATATCAAGAAATGTTAAAAGATATGAAAGAAGGAAAAATAAATGTCATTGTTGCATTTAAACTTGATAGATTAACAAGAAGTGTATATGATGTAGAAAAACTAATGAAGCAAGTAAATGATTCAGAATGTGAAATAGATTGTTTAGCTGATGAATCAAATACAGTTACTTCAAATGGAAGAATGATAATGAGAATAATAACATCAGTATCTCAGAATGAAATAGAAAAATGTTCTGAAAGAACTAAAGTTGGTATGGCTGGAGCAATTAAGCAAGGTCATATTCCAGCAATTTGTCCAATTGGATATAAAAGAGATAATAAAAAATTAGTTCCAGATCCACTTACAAAAGATGTTGTAATTAGAGTATTCAATTTATATGTTGAAGGACTATCACATCAAAAGATAGCAAATTTATTTAATAAAGAAAAAGTATTAGGAAAAACTAATTGGAGAGATTCATCTATTCATAGAATACTTGGAAATGAAATATATATTGGAGATTATATTCATGGAAAAAGACAAAAACATCCAACATATTATAAAAATGTAGTAGAGCCTATTATTTCTAAAGAAGTATGGGATGTATGTCAAAATCAAAGTAAAAGAAATGCAAGACACTATGAAAGAACTGCTGAATATCTTTTCCTAAACAAATTAAAATGTCATAAATGTGGATGTTTTCTAGCAGGTGCTGTTACTACAAAAACAAATGGAAATAAATACTTTTATTATAAATGTGAAAAATGTGGAACTTATTTCAAAGAAGATACTATTGAAGAAGAATTATTAGATACATTTATTAAATTACAAGAAAAAGAACAACTATTAAATGATTACTACACACCATTTATTAAATCTAAATTAGAAGATCACACAGAAGATTATAAGAAAGAACTTAAAGAATTAGATAAGCAAATGGATAGAATCAAAGCTGTTTATATAAAAGGAATATTAAAAGTTGAAGACTTTGAGCAAGAGATAAAACAAATAGAGTATAGAAAAAAAGAATTAAATAATAATATTAAAAATCAAAAGCAATATGATGATATGAATTTTACAACTGATGACTTAATGATTTTTGAAGATAAACAACAAGTTGATTATTATACAAATCCAAGTACATATTTATCTCTAATAACAAATTGGATTATGCTAAATAAAAAAGATAAACATAAATTAATATCGCATTATATTGATAATATAGAACTTGAAAGACATGGGGATAAAATAAAAATAATAAGTATAAATATGTTAAAGTCATACCTTTCAGCTCAGTTAAAAAATCATAAAGAATATGGAACACCTAATAGTTTAGAATTATTTGAAACAGATGATGGAGTAGTTGCATTAAATACAGAATTAAGAACTAGTGCTAGTGCTATAAAGTATTATTCAAAATTAAAAGCATATATGAAACAATTTACTGATTGTGAGTTTAATTATATTGAGGATTATATTGATTTAAATAATGAAGAATATTCAATAATGATTAAAGAAACTGAAAGAGTATTAAGAATTATTGCTCTTAAAGGTGATAAGAAAATAGATAAAGTAAAACTTGGTTTTATAACTATAGATTTAAACAATGTTAAAGATTTATATAGTAAAGAATATAAAGACTTTATAAATGAGTTTTCTAATGAATATAAAGACTTGGTTAGAAAGGAATTTAATAGAAAATTTAGTTTAGTTTAATTAATGGTTTCTAAGGTAACCTTAGCCACCGAAATCTTGTATGGACTTGTCCGTACAAGATATCTAGGGGGTTATATATCTTGGATGCCATGATATATATCAAAAGAAAGGGGGAATAATATATGTCAGAACTACCTTATTCATTTCATATTGGAAGTAATAAAAATAGAAAAGCAACATCAAGAAATAATGCAAAAAATAATTTAAGTAATACTACATCACTATCTAATAATGGAATACAAAATTATCAACAATTATCTAAAGTAAACAATCATGATTTTAGAAAATATGAAAATAATACAAAAGATATTTATACTTTAAAAGGAACAAATGATATTGTAAAAGATGTTAAAGATTTCTATAAAAAAGAATTTGAAGAAGCAAGACTTGAATATAATAATAAACAATCAAGACCTAGTAGAAGAATTGAAGATTATTTTGAAAATGTTAATAAAGATGAAAAAAGAGATCTTGCTTGTGAAATAATATTAGAACTTGGCAATAAAGAATATTGGGATACTAAAGATTATGATTTTAAAAGAGATATGGTTGATGTTTATAAAGAACAATTAGAAGATTTAGAAAAGTTAGTTCCAGAGTTTAAAATAACAAATGCAGTAGTTCATTTAGATGAAACAAGTCCTCATATGCATATTGTAGGTGTACCAGTAAAAGAGAATTGTAAAACTGGTCTTTCAAAACAAGTAAATAAATCTTATGTATTTACAAAAGAAAGACTTGAACATATACAAAATGTGATGAGAGAAAAGTGTATAGAATCATTTAATAAAAAGTACAAATTAAATGCAACTCTTAAAACAAAAGAAAAAGGAAGAAATAAAGATATTCATGTTAATGATATGAAGAACTATCAAGCAGTAAAAAAGCAACTTGAAGCAAATAAAAAAAGTATTGAAAAGAATAATGAAAAATTTAAAAATATGAATAACAAATCTAAAGAAATAAGAGAAGTCTTAGAAAGTCTAGAATCAAATAAATTTGGTGGATATAAAATGAATGCTATACAAAAATCTAGATTAATTGATTTAGTTAAAGAAGTTGAAAAGACATCTGCTTATTTTGAAAATTTTAAAGGTGTAATAGATAATCTAACTATAATTAATGATAATTTGAAAAGTCAAAGAGATGAAAATATAAAACTAGAAGCTAGAAATATAGATTTAATAAGGGAAAGTAATGGTCAAAGAAGTAAAATTAATGAGTTAACTGATGAAAATAATCAAATATATGAAGACTTAAGAAATAATAAAATATCTCATATAAAATTGATTACTTATCTAGCAAATGGAGTTAATAGTAAAGATGAAAAGAAAGCTAAAACATTTATGAGAATTGCAACTGAACTAAATGATAAAAGAGTTATTAAAAAGAATGAATATAAAGTAGTATTAAATCCACCAAAGATTATTAATGAAGGAGAAGTATTACAAGCACTTAAACATATTAACGAAGAGAATGAAAAAGCAGCAGAAGAATTTTACAAAGTTAGTGATAACGATTATAATATTATTTAATGATTACATAAAAACGTCGAAATTATTTAAAAATGTCTTTAATCTAAAATATATTTTAAAAATAATATACAAACATTTGTACTTATGATATAATTTTAAAGAAGGAGGTATCTTTATGAAAAAATTGGAAGATTACAGATCTGGAAATTACGTTAATGTCGATGATTATAAATCATTTATTCCAAGTGAAATAAATGAGGATTGGGTATGGAATGATAGTGAGTTAAATACATTACTTTCAAAAGCAAGTTTAGAACTTGGAAATCTAAATGGGTATGCATCTCAAATACCTAATATTGATATTTATATTCAAATGCATGTTAAAGTAGAAGCTAATAAATCTAGTAGAATAGAAGGAACTAGAACTACAATAGATGAAGATTTATCAGATGTATTAGATATTAATCCAGAAAAAAGAGATGATTGGCAAGAAGTTAAAAACTATGTTGAGGCAGTTAATTATGGATTCAAAAGAATTAATGAGATACCTATAAGTAATAGATTAATTAAGGAATTACATGCTATATTATTAAAAAATGTTAGAGGTGAACATAAAAATCCTGGTGAATACAGGAAAAGTCAAAATTGGATTGGAGGAAGTAGACCTGGAAATGCAGTATATGTTCCACCAATTCCTTCTAAATTAATGGAGTGTTTATCAGATTTAGAAAAATTTATTAATAATAATAAAATTAATACACCTGACTTAATTAAAATAGCAATTATTCATTATCAATTTGAATCTATTCACCCATTTTTAGATGGTAATGGAAGAACAGGAAGAATTATTATTCCACTTTATATGATGGAAAGAGGATTAATAAATAAACCATATTTTTATATATCTGATTATATAGAAAAGAATAAAAATGCATATTATGATTTTCTTAGTAGAGTTAGAACAAATAATGATATGATTTCTTGGATTAAATTCTTTTTAGAATGTGTTATCGAAACTGCTAAAAATGCTAGAATTAAATTTGAAAGTGTAGTTAATTTTACAAATGAAATGAATGAAGTGATTTTAAAGTTACCAGTAAAAGCTGAAAATGCTAAGAAGGTTATTGATGTTCTTTATCAAGAACCTATTATAAATAGAAAAATGATACAGCAAAGGACATTACTTAAGGATACAGCTCTTAAATCAGTTGTAAATGCACTAGTTAAAGAAGGATTACTTGTTGAAACCACAGGTTTTAATAGAAACCAAATATTTTCTTTTCAAAAATACATAGATTTATTTAAAAATTAAATCCGACCTTAAAATTTTTATAGGTCGGTTTTTTACCAAATTCCGACCTATAAAAAAATATAAGTTTTTTTAAATAAAAAAATCGACTTATAGATCTAAATAATAAATTGATAAATTTATATGAAATTATGTTTCATATTTTTTAATTAATGTATAATAAAAATGAGATTCTACCTTTGAGGGGTGTTAATATTTAATATTGAAAGATAAAATTATTAGCAGAAAGGAGAACAATATGAATCAAGAAAAAATAGGAAAATTTATTGCTGATTGTAGAAAAAGCAAAAAGTTAACTCAATTAGAACTAGCTGAAAAGTTAGGTGTATCTGATAAATCAGTTAGCAAATGGGAAACTGGAAAATGTATGCCCGATTTATCATTATTTAAACCTTTATGTGAAGAATTAAACATAACAATTAATGAATTATTAAGTGGTGAAAAATTGGATAAAAAAGATTATCAAAACAAACTAGAAGAAAATATTGTAAATATAGTAGATTATAATGATAAAAAGAGCGATGTTTTTGGATATATAATATTTAGTTTTATTGGAATTTTATCTATGATAATTGGTATTTCATTTCACAGTACAAATTTTATATTTCCGTTACTATTTGAATTGTTTGGAATATTTTTAATTCTTTTTGCATTAAACAAATTAATTGTTAATGTTAAAGTGATAACAAGAATTATTTTTATAGCATTTTTATTTATATTATTATTTTGTATTATTGAAATAGTGGATATAGGTTCAGTATCTGATGTAAAGCCTAAATTATTTTATAGTAAAAAAGTTGTTGGAGATTGTATTATATATAAAAAAATATATAACAAAAATATTATATATAAAAATAATGAATATTATGCTCAAGGAGAGAATGATATAATTAATGAATATTGTAGATAAGAATTATAGATTCTACCAAGAGTAGATTCCAATTCAATTAAAAATAATATATAATTATATTATAATAAGGTGGTTGACTATGATTAATATAATAAATTTAAAAAAAGACTATAAATCAACATCTGGAGTAGTAACAAATGCTTTAAAAAATATTAATTTAAAAATTGGTAATAAAGGATTAATCTTTATAGTAGGTAAAAGTGGTAGTGGTAAAAGTACACTTTTAAATTTATTAGGTGGTCTTGATAGTGTTAGTGAAGGTCAGATCTTAGTAGATAATAAAGATATAACTAGATTTAGTGAAAAAGAATATGATTCTTATAGAAATACATATATTGGTTTTGTATTTCAAGAATTTAATTTGTTAGAAGAATATAATGTTAGAGAAAATATTGAACTTGCTAATGAACTACAAAATCAAAAGACAGATGTTAATAATTTTAATAATATCCTTACTAATTTAGGAATAAATGAATTAAGTGATAGAAAAATAAATGAATTATCTGGTGGCCAAAAGCAGAGAGTGGCAATAGCAAGAGCACTTATAAAAAATCCAGAGGTTTTATTGTGTGATGAACCAACTGGAAATTTAGATGTTGCTTCAAGTGAACAAATATTTAATATATTAAAGAGTATTAGTTTAAATAAATTAGTTATTGTTGTTTCACATGATTTAGAAAATGCTAAAAAATATGCAAATAGAATAGTTCAAATAGAAGATGGAAACATAATAGCTGATTATAGTAATTTACCATCAGATGAAACTAATTTACAACTTAATCTTAAAAAGTCTAAATTACCAATTAGATATGCTTTTAGAATGATATTAAAAAATTATAAAACTAAAATAAAAAAATTTATAATGACAATTATTCTTACTTCGATAGCACTTGTGTTTATGGGATTTATGACAAACTTAGCTATGTTTAAGGAAAGTAGATTAGTTGCAAACAATTTAAAAGATAATAATAATCTTATTTATAGTGTTGTATATGGTAATTTTTATGGAGATGGTGGATTTAGTTCATATAATTTAAAAAAAGAAAATTTAGATAAAATTAAAGAAATAACTGATTCTATCCAAAATATTTCTTATGATTTAAATAATGGAGAAAAAGGACTAAATTTTGAATGGAGTGAAGAAGGAGAAAATTCTATTAATGATGAAATGTATGAAACTACTTTTTCAAATGTGGTAGAAATTCCATATAATTTTATAGAAGTTGAAGATGATAGAATATTTGATAATATAATTGGTAGTAAACCATCAAAAGAAAATGAACTTGTTATTCATAAATATTTAGCAGATTTTATGATCAAATTTGGTGTGAAAGATTCAAATAATAATTTATATTATCCTAAAGATTATCAAGAACTAGTTAATTCTAAAAAAGAATTAAAAATGGGTGAAAATAATGTAGTTATATCTGGAATCATGAATGATGATAATAGAGTGTTTTTGAAACATTTAAATAATGAAAAATTAAGTGATGATGATAATAATTCATTAATGGAATATTATGCTTTATCATATAGAATTTATGTTAAAGGATTTACAGATACTGCGAAATTAGATGAAAATCCTAATATTATTGAAAAAACTTTTGGTTATGTACCTGCTATAAATGGCTTAGAAGATAAAATCGAAAACATAAAAGCAATTGAAGAACCGATAATTGTTATTACTTCAAATGGAGAAGAAGAAATAGAATCTTTAAATAAAGATGAAGTTGTTATAAATATTGATGGATTAAAAGTTATAGATAAAAATTTTGATTCAGCTCTAACTAAATATATGAATGATAACAAAGATGGAGCTTACAATGAGTTATTAAATGAGTATTTAAAAGAATATTTTAGTAAAAAACCAAATTTATCAAAAGTTAAAATATGGCAATTACTAAAAAATAGTGAATTAAGGGAAGAAAAGTATTTAAATGTTATAGGGGTTTCTCTTGATAATAACACATATATAAGTAAAAGTTATATTGATGATTATAAATATGAAAAAAAATATCCAAATAGAGTTTATATATATGATAATAGTATAAGTCATATGATTAAATCTTTTGATCAAATGATATTTAATAGAAATGATTCAAATTTATCAGGAGATCATTATGTTTATATTGTAGGTCATGAACTTGAACTTGAAAATGTAATGGGACTATATAAATTTTTAAAAGTATTTATATTCATAATCACTTGTGTATTTATATTATTTATGTTCTTATTATTTAGTAATTTTATAGGACTTTCAATTTCTAGTAACAAAAAAGAAATTGGCATTTTAAGAGCAATAGGAGCAAGTAGAAATGATATTGTAAAAATATATGGATATGAATCAATAATTCTTGGAATTATATCTTGGTTATTATCATTAGTTGGATTCTATGTACTATGTGATTTTGTAAATAAATTCTTTGGAAATACTGATTACTATACATTGAATGTAATAGTATTAAATCCAATTACAATAGTTATAATGTTAGTATTTACAATATGTATTGCTATTATTATTTCAAGTTCATACATAAATAAAATATCTAAAATAAAACCTATTGATGTAATATTAAATAAAGAATAAAATGTTATTAACTGATGGAATCATCAGTTTTTAATTTTTGTATAATTAATATAACTCAAGCAATACTTCGTGTTAAATATGATAGTAATAAGCTATTATGAATGCGAAAGGAGAAGAAATATGAATCAAGAAAAAATTGGAAAATATATTTCAGAAAAAAGAAAGGAAAAGAAGATAACTCAAGAAGAATTAGCAGAAAAGTTAGGAGTATCAGATAGAGCGATATCAAATTGGGAAAATGGTAAAAACATGCCAGATTTATCATTATTTAAACCATTATGTAAAGAACTTGGAATTACTATAAATGATTTAATGAGTGGGGAAGATGTTGATGATAATAAATATATAGAGTCATTAGAAGAAAATATTGTGGATATGGTAAATGAACTTGAAAAAAAGAAAAAGAAAAAAATCAGAAGACTTATAATTATCTTTATTTTAATTGTTGCTTTTGTTATTTCTATACCATTTATAAATTATTATTATGAATTTGATGCTAAATATGATTCTAGAGTTATGAAATGTGAAATAGAAGGTAATGATATAGAGTTTGCTGCTACTGGTCAAAGTGTATTGAATATGTATCATACATGTAGAAAAATAGAAAATGAAAGCATATGCTTTTTTCATACAACAGTTAGTATATATAATAAGCAAAGAAGTAGATGGGAATATTTTGAATCTATGGCTAGATTGTTAGAAGGGAAGAAAGTCTCTTTTGGATCTATTGAAAATATTAAAGCACCTACATCAAATATAAAAGTATATTATACTGATTATTCAATTAAAAAAGTTGAAAAAGCATCAAGAAAAGAACTTGAAAACATAATTAATAATTCATACTTAATGTGTGAATCTAAAGAAATTAAACAAGGATAATTGTTTCCTTGTTTTAAATTGTTAAACTCTACGAATCGTTTATTTAATTTATTCATTTTATATTGTAAAATAATATTAGGTGATAGGAATGGATCAAGAAAAAATCGGATCTTTTATATCTAAACTAAGAAAAGAAAAAAATATGACGCAAGTAGAACTTGCAGAAAAAATAGGCGTTACTGATAAAGCAATTAGTAAATGGGAAAATGGAAGAGGTCTTCCTGATATTTCATGTTTGACTTTATTAAGTAAAGAATTTGGTATATCATTAAATGAACTTATTAGTGGAGAAAGATTAAATAAAAAAGAATATCAAGAAGTGTTTGAACAAAACATTTATAAATCTATTGAATCACAAAATAAATTTATTAATAAAATAAAAAAAATATTAAAGGTAATATTTATAATTGTATCCATCAATGTTATATTCTTAACTGAAGAGTGTATAAGGTTATATTATGGATTTGGAAGACCATTAATAGTATTTTCAAATGATATTTATATTGAAGCTGGAGAATTTTTATATCATGTATATGATGGTGGATATACAAGTTATTTATTTAGTATAAAATATTCTGAAGTTCAAAGTGAAGATGCTGGTGACTTATTTTATGTAAATAAATATGGCTTTTATTTATTTCATAATATAAAGATATGGGAACACATAGATAAAGATATACCAATATATGAATTAGTTAATGTATTAGATAAAGTATCAATGAAAATTGTTAATATAGATGATAATATTACAATTAGAATTAAAGATGAGAGTGCAAAAGATTACATTTATAATGACTGGTATAAAATAGAAATAGATACTGGTGGGTTTGGATGGACTGAATATTTTAAAAATAACAATTATTATAATAGTAGTAAAAAAGAATATAAAATAAATAATGGATATATAAATATGACAATTAATTATAAAGAAAAGTATAAAGAACTAAAAAAAGGAAAGTATAGATTGATCAAATATTTATATGATAAAAAAACAAATACTAATAAATACTTTTTTGTAGACTTTGAAATTGAATAGTTTTTTAAGGAGTATATGATGAAAAAAATAGTTAAATTTTTGATATTAATGATTTTACCTTTTATATTTTATGGCTGTAGTTTACAAGATGGAGATATTACTAATACTGAAAAAATAAGAGTTGAATCAAATATTTATAGTGAAGATGATTTAAATGAAGGCATTGAAGTTGTTTTTAAATATTTCAAAAAAGAGTATAAAGGTTGTGAACTCTTAAATATAAAATATGTTGGAGATGATAAAAACACATATGATGATTGGGCCAAAAGAAATAATAAAGAAGAATCAATTGCATTTATTTCTGATTTTATTGTTCATGATAATAGTAAAGTACAGTCTTTAAATGAAGATAAATATACTAATTGGAACTGGATATTAGTTAGAAACAAAGGAGAAAATTGGATTCTTGTTGATAATGGATATTAGGACTTGCAAATTATAGTTAAATATGGTACATTTTTATCAGTTAGTAAAATATTACTACTTATTATTTTGTGAATCTTGGTTGTTCTACACAATGCAGATTCGTACCAAATATGTAGTTAATGCGGACAAATGACTAGTTTGTCCGTTTTTATAAGGAAAAATTCGATTCCAGAAAGGAGTCGATTTTTTATGTTAAAAATTAAAAAAACTAAAATTGATATGGATAAGACAATTAAAAATAAAGTAGACTTTAGTTTAAGGAGTATATCATTAAAACCAAAGTATATTTGTGGTAATCTAGTTAAACTGAGTACTACTAATCTAACTTATGTTGAACCACATAAAGCAGTTCTTGATAACTTTATGATTCTATTCTTTAATTATTCAGAACAAGTATATGTTAATAATTTAATGAATGAAGTGAACATAAATGAACTTGCTAATTATTTAAAAATAAAAAATATATAAAATGATTTTGACTTTTAAGAAAAATATGTTATAGTGTAGCCAAATTAAGGAGGGTTATATGGATGAAAAGAGAGTTTGTGGATTATATTTAAGAGTATCAACTGAAGATCAAGCAAGAGAGGGTTTTAGTCTTCCAGAACAGAGAAAATGTTTAAAAGGTCTATGTGATTATAAAGGTTGGGAAATATATGACTATTATGAAGATGCTGGTATAAGTGCTAAAACTGGAAATCATAGACCTGAATTCGATAGAATGATAGAAGATGCCAAGAAAGGCAAAATAAACACTGTCATAGCTTTAAAGTTAGATAGACTAACAAGAAGTATATATGACTGGGAAAACATGCTTAATATGTCTGAAAAATATAAATTTGACTTAGTATGTGCTAATGATGAAATCAATACAACAAATGCTAATGGTAAAATGATTACTAGAATTATGATGTCAGTATCACAAAATGAAATTGAGAGAACATCTGAAAGAACTAAAGTCGGTATGGCTGGTGCTATTAAACAAGGTCATATTCCAGGATTGTGTCCTATTGGTTATCGTAGAACTCCAAATAAAACTATTGAACCAGATCCATTAACTAAAGATATTGTTATAAAAATATTTAACTTATACTTTGAGGGTAAGTCTTATAGCACTATTGCAAATATACTAAATGAAGAAAAAGTCTTAGGTAAAACTAATTGGAGAGATGTAAGAATTTTAAAGATTCTATCTAATGTTATTTATAAAGGAGATTATGAATCTGGAAAGACAGTTGGTAGACCAATTTATTATGAGAATGTTGTTGAACCATTAGTAAGTAAAG
>JAEEGH010018351.1_pt1 | contig 14812 bp, 14 predicted proteins | sample 9134181 | NCBI WGS metagenome assembly JAEEGH01 (sample SAMN16246544, study PRJNA631951) | gut metagenome | biome: gut microbiome; feature: rumen; material: DP-attached | host: Bos | place: Iran: Karaj | collected 2018-10 | reverse complement strand
CATAGTGTCCATGGGCAGCGACATCATCTCCCTGGAGATGTCCTCGGCTCCCGAGGAGTACATGAGGTGCATCGGAGGGAGATGCAAGGTACTCGGATGCATCAACGCCACGGGCGTTATGCTGGAAGGGGATGCCGCCGCGGTGAGAAGAGAGGCCCTCCGCTCGGCGGAGCTCGGCGTGGATTTCGTGGGTCCGGAATGCGGGCTGCCTCCCAGGACGCCCAACGAGAACGTCGCCGCTCTGGCGGATTACCGTCTCACCTGAAGTCCGCCATGGTCGGCTGTCCGCAGCTGAATCTGCCGATGTTGTTGGCCAGTGTATCCAGGATGTTCCTCGCTCCGCCCAGTCCCACCAGACTCCTGTCCACGAGCTCGACCTTCTTGGCGTAGGGCATGGAGATGGGTACGCAGGAGGCCATGGGGTGATCGATCTTGTACAGTTCGGAACTGAGGCCGTCCGCGAACATCACCGTTGTGCTTAGGACATCGGTGTCGTTGGAATAGGCATCGGAACATCCGATCTCCCCGAGGAACGCATCGATGTCCTTCTGATATACCGAATCCGAACAGAACCTGTTGCGAACGGATCCCGGGACCAGCAGGAAAGTGTCGTAGATCCATCTCATGAGCGGGAGGATGTCGGAAGGTATCCCCTCGACCGTCATCAGCTGTCCGCGGAGCACACGTATGTCCTTGTCGCTGTTCATAAGGATCCTCTTGACGGAGTTCTCCTCCTCGTCGATCCTCTTCAGCGCACCGTCGGGGGAGGTGCCTGCCATCTCTGAGATCTCGGTCACGAACGACCGCATCGAGTCGTACCCTATCGGTGAACCGCATCCCGGGTCGAGCGTGCGGATACCGTGTTTCTCCAGCTCCTGTGAAGTGAGCATGGTCATCTCGGGGTGTATGCTGACAGCGAAGGAGCATCCCTTGGCGGCTTCCGCGGCCGACGGGTCTCCGTCGCATCCGAGGAATACGATATCATGCACATCGCAAAGTGCCAGCAGTTCGGTTATGTTCCTCTTTCCGAACATCCACGAACTGTCCGCCATGGTGTATCCGAGGACCGCCACTGATCCCTTTCTCTCCGTTCCCCCGTTATTCCTGCGGAGGATCTCCCTGAGCGTCATATCGTAACCTTCGGCCATGGACACGGACGAAAGGTCCTCGTCGGCAAGGAGCACCCTGCCCCCGGCACCCGAGCGGGAAACGGAAAGGTCCCTGTCGGTCACCTGGATGGTGGCCCCAAGCGTATCGATGAGGACGATGTCCCTGTCGGTGACCTTCGATACCGATGACAGTCCGTCCGTGATCTTGTTCCCCGAACCCAGGATCATGTCGTCCGAGTTCAGATATGTGCATGGGAGCATCGACTGCCTGCTCATGTACTTCGATGCACAGCAGTTCTCCTCCTCCTTCACGTATTCCATCGACAGTTCCCTGTACAGGTTCACGGCCCTCGAACGGCATCCGCCGGGCCCGTTGATCATCGCCTTGAGTCCGCATCCCTGTGCAGCAAGTACCGCGCCTATCAATCCGTCAGGTTCCACCCTCATCTCAGCACCCCCCAGCCTTCGGCGGGTTTGATGTCCATGCATCTGGCCACCCTCTTCGCCCATTCCACAGCACCCAGTCTTCCGACGTATTGGTTCGCCATGCCGCACCAGGGCATCCCGGCACGTCCGGCGCGGGTGTCGCTGGAGATTATCATGTCGGCGCCCAGTTCCTCTGCCGTGCTGCGGAGATGGCAGAGCTCCACGTCCTTTATCCTGGGGATGTCGGTGTGTTCGCTCTTCCTGCGCGACCTGTCCTCGAACCGTCTCTTCCATATCACTACTGCGGCGATCTCCATGCCGAGATCCTTCAGCGTGTCGATGTGCCAGTCGAGCATGGACGTGTCCATCCCGGTGTAGATGATTACCTTCTTGCCGCGTGTCCTCTCACGCAGGGGGGCTATCTCCGACTCGTAGAGTTCCTGTTCCTTCCTGAGGAACGCCTCCGCCTCCGCGGTACGGCCGGTTAGCTCTCCCAGCGCCTTGGTCCACTGGCGTATGCCCCGCATCCCGTCCATGATGTCCAGGCGGAGTACCTCGCGCTTGCCGCTGATGACCTCCCTGATCCTTCCTGAGAAGAATGTCTGTCCTATGGAGACCAGATATTGGGATGAGGGGACCTTCAGGGCCTCCGACACTGGTCCGGATCCTATGAGGTCACCGTTATGCCTCAGTCCCACAGCCTCGAGTATGCGGTCGGTATAGTCCCTGCTCTCCTTGCGCTTGGGGTAGATGTCCATTCCGATGAACGATATCGTGTCCGGGACGATCGGCTGTTCCCAGTCCATCAGCGACGCGAGCGCGAGGACGGCGCCTGTGTAGCAGCCGAACTTGCTCGAAAGGAACTTGGTATCGGAGGGCACGGGTATGACCGTCACACTCTCCTTCTCGGACGTCTCGGCTATTCCTGCGATGTCGGTCCCGATGATCTCCGACGTGCAGGTCGGGATGATGAAGATGTATCTGAATCCGTCCTCCGCAGCCTTCCGGACGGTATCCTTGAGTGACTGCGTATCTCCGGTGAACATCGTCCTCCCGTCGATGGACGAGGAATATATGTTGCAGGTCCTGGTCTCCCTGCGGACGAAGGACATCCAGTAGGTCTCGCGGTTCCAAGCATACTCGTCCAGGAACGCGCAGTTCCTGGGTCCGTGGAGTATCATCGCCGCATCCGTGAGATGGGAGAGGAACTCGAACGCCCCGTGGGAAGTGCAGGCCGGCATGACGAACTCCCCGCTGTACACGACGTTGCGTTCGCTGTCGAAGGAATCGAAGTTGCATTCGGTTCGAACCTTGGGAGGATCTCTGTCGGTGACCTCCTCTCCGGCGGCGATCTGCATCATCGCCCTCTCGGACAGGGGGTTCGCCGGCTGTGGTTCCAGTTTGCCGCCGATGGAATCCATGACGGCATCGGCGATGATGCTCAGTTCCCTGTACGGCGGGGAATCGGGGAAGAGTTCGCATACGGTCCTGCCCTCCGACTCCGCTTTCGAGAACAGTGCGCTGCGGGAGATGCTGCCCAGTATCCTCAGGCCGGATGCCTTCGAGAACGACTCTATCCTTTTGGCCTCTTCGGGCTCGCGGCTGTTGATCACGGCACCGAGAACGCAGGCGGTGCCGTTGAGGTTCTGTATCCCGCGGAGGATGTTGTTCGCCGCGTAGATGGACATGAACTCCTCCGACAGCACCAGTATGATGCCGTCGACGTTGTTCCTGCGCATGGGGACGGAGAAACCTCCGCACACCACATCGCCCAGTACGTCGCATATGCGGACGTTGGTATCTTCGGGGGTGTGCTCGTCGATGTAATTGAACATGGCGGTCATGCCCTTGCCGGCGCATCCGATTCCGGGTTCCGCGCCCCCGCATTCCATGCAGTAGATCCCGTTGGTACCCGTTTCGATGACCCCGTCCTCCTTCTTCTCGACGAGGTTCTCCATGAATGTGCGCTGCGGCACGCCGTTGGTCAGGAGGCGGGTGGAGTCATGCTTGGGATCGCATCCCACGTGCAGTACCTTGAGTCCCCTCCTGGATATGAGATAGGACAGGTTGGAGGATATGGATGATTTTCCGATCCCTCCTTTACCGTAGACGGCGAGTCTGTACATCGAATCCGTATCTTTTATTGGATATATAATCCATATTCAATTTTTAGGATAAACAAAATTTAATACTCCGATCCGTCTACATACCCGCAGGGGTATGGAATTGGAGTCCGAGATCATAATCGACGCGAAGGGATTGGTCAAGAGGTTCGGTTCCCTGACGGCTGTCGACCACCTCGACATCACCGTGAAGAAGGGGGAGGTCTACGGATTCCTCGGACCGAACGGTGCGGGGAAGACCACGACCGTGCGCATGCTCACCACAGTCGACCTCCCGGACGAGGGTTCGATATCCATCGACGGCTACGACACCCATACCCGTTTCATAGACGCCCGCAGGAACATCGGGATGATCCAGCAGCATAACAGTCTGGACAAGGACATCTCGGTGAGGGAGAACATATTCCATCATGCCCTGATGCAGAACCTTTCGATCAAGGAGTCCAAGCGCCGCATGGAGGAGATGTGCTCCCTGATGGAGCTGGACGATTACATGGACAAAGTGGTCGCCAAGCTCTCGGGCGGCTGGAAGAAGAAGGTTGCCATCATCTGTTCGATGATACACGAGCCGGATATCCTGTTCATGGACGAGCCCACGACCGGGTTGGACACGCAGTCCAGGAACATGCTCTGGAAGATGATCCGCAAGATCAACGCCCGCGGCACAACCGTGTTCCTCACTACGCACTACATCTTCGAGGCGGATTCGCTGTGCGACCGCGTGGGGATAATCAACAAGGGGAAGATGATCGCCGAGGGCACCCCCGAGGAGCTCAAGGCCCGCGTTGGAAGGATCACGATGGTGGTCACGGACTCGCAGGGTAACGAGACCCAGACATACTACGATGACAGGGAGGCGGCCAAGAAGGCCTCCCTGGAGGTGGGAGGGGACTGCAACATCTCCATAAGGGAGACCAACCTGGAGGACGTGTTCCTCGAGCTGACCGGAGGGAAGATCTGATGTACAACATACTGTCGGAGATCTTCAGGGTCGCGTACGGGGACCTCTGCTACATGAAACGCAACGCCGTCCAGACGATGGTGTCGTCGCTCGTCGGCCCCCTGCTCTATCTGATAGCCTTCGGTTACGGTATGCGCGCGGGCGATTCGGAGTACATAGCTTACGTGATCCCCGGTATAGTGGCGATATCCTCGATGAATTCGGGATTCTCGTCGTCTTCGCAGAAGATCGTCATCCAGAGGATATTCCATTCCAGCTTCGACGAGCTGATCATATGCCCGATGCACACGCCATCCATCATACTCGGGAAGTGCGTGATGGGCATCGTACGCGGACTCGTCGCCGGCGTGATCATCCTGTGCCTCGGCATGTTCCTCACGGACGGGCTGTTCATAACCGCGTGGCTGCTGCTGGCCATGTTCCTCTCGAGCATAATGTTCTCGCTGCTGGGCGTAGCCGCCGGACTTCTGGCGAACTCCACGCCGACGCTGATGATGTTCAACAGCCTCCTGATCCTCCCCATGTCCTTCATGTGCGGCACCCTGTTCGACGTGGATGCCCTGCCCACCGTGTTCTCGTACATCGTCTGGGCGCTTCCGCTGTCGCATACCACATCCATACTACGTGCGGCGGCGACCTGCCCCGGGTTCGAATGGATGTCCGATCAGGTTCTGTCAATCGTCGTGACGCTGATCTACCTCGCGGTGTTCTACACGATCTGCCACGTGGTGATCAGGAAGAAGCTGTACTGATTCACTCCACTTTGCTGAGGCGGAGGGACTTCTCCATGTTGGCGAGGAACTTCTCGTCCTCGAGGAACGATCCCGGGATGTCGTCCAGCATGCGCCTGTAGAGCCTGTACGGGACGGCGAAGGTGACCTCGTCCATGCCGACGTATCTCCTGGCGTACATGTCCGTCATCCCTATGACGCCGTGCGGGTCGTCCGATTCCCCTTCGGCACGGGGTATCGCATAGATCTGCTGGCATGCGTGTCCGAACGGGGCGATGGTCGCGGGTCCCGGGGTGCGCTTCGAGTATGACGCGAGCTGCATCAGTGCGGTGAGCCTTCCGGGGTCGGTCACGAACACGACGACCTCGATCGGTCTGTTCTCCTTCTCGGCCTCCTCGACATCCTGGAAGACGATGGCGTCCTTCCCGTCCCCGTAGTCCTTTATTGAGGAGATCTGACACATGGTGCATTCGGGGTCGGCGAAGTATCTCTTCCCCCTGCCGTGGGCGCTCGCTTCAGAACCCTCGGGGAACCTTGACAGGCTCATGGAGGTCTTCTCCCTGTTGGGGAATCCGCCGAAACCCAGACCGCTGATCGCACCGTGGCATGACACATGGTCTATATCGGCGGTGCATTTTATCCCGTGGTTGGAGCATTTGATGAGCAGCGACGGTATGCAGCAGTGCGCCGCTGCGGGCTCGGCGTCCTCGGGCATCTTCTCTGCGCGGTAGATCGCTACAGGGTGCTTCTCGAAATGGATGATGTCGGTAAGTCTGCTCATGGTATCTCTGAAGGTGCTAGCATCTATCCGTATTTAGTTGGTTTTATCGTCCAACTGATTCCCTATTTATTGTAGAAACCCATCGGACGGATGATGTGGAGGATCGGGAACATCGAACTGGAGGGTCGCGTCGTCCTCGGACCCATGTCCGGGGTGACGTCCCGCTGCTACAGGGATTTCATGAAGCCCTTCGGAGTGGCCGTATCCGTCACCGAGATGACCTCCGACATGGGCATCATCCACGGGGTCCGCCGCACCGACGATTACATCCAGTTCGAGAGGAACTATCCGACGGGGGTCCAGCTGTTCGGCCACGATCCCGAATGCATGGCCGATGCGTCCGAGGCCGCTCTGAAGAGCAATCCGAACATCGACTTCTTCGACGTGAACATGGGATGTCCGGTCAAGAAGGTCCTGCGCAGCCATTCCGGTTCCTATCTGATGAAGTTCCCCAAGAGGTGCGGCGAGATCGTCCGCGCCATGAAGAGGAGGGTGGACGTCCCCGTCACCGCCAAGATACGCCTCGGATGGGATTCGGATTCCATCAACTTCCGCGAGGTGATGGACGAGCTGATCTCCGCTGATGTTGATGCGATAGCATTGCACCTCCGTACGAAGGAGGAGAAGTACGCAGGCACCCCGCATTACGATCTGGCGGAAGGTCTCCAGAAGGAGATTCCCGTCCCGCTGATAGTCTCGGGCAACATCTACTCCGTCGATGACGCCGTCAGGGCGAGGGAGGTCACCGGAGCCGAAGGCATAATGGTGGCGAGAGGCGGCGTGGGCAACCCGTTCCTGGTCACTCAGATAGACAGGTTCTTCCGCACGGGCGAGAGGCTGCAGAATCCGACGGTATCGCAGCAGATCGACTGGTGCCTGGAGCTGGCGGACAGGATCTATGCGGACAGGCGCGAGGATATAGCGACAGGGCTGATGAGGGGATTCGCCCCCAAGTTCATCTCCGGCTGCCACAAGTGCAGGGAGTACCGCTTCCGCTTGGCCACGGAGATCGTCGATCGCCCGTCCATGGAATCGCTTCTGGACGAGATTCGCGAGAGGATGGGCGGCGAGAGGATAAACACCGGCGGGATCAGGATTCACGAGTCCTGATCGGGACGGAACGGGACGGGCTGGCCGATCATCTTCATCATCAGGGACCTCTGCGGATCCGTCAGGTGGTACAATCCTAGACGGTCGTTGTCCTGTTCCACCCTCAGTTTCGTGGCGGGACCGTATATCTCGACGTCGAAGTCGGGGAGTATGACGGTGTCCGCGATCTCGTACATCCACCTGTCGGTTATCCCAACGGCGTCCGCCTCGAATATCGAGAATCCCGTATCGACCGTGAACCTCTCAGAGAACTCGTTGAACCACAGCCTCACGTTCTTGCGCACGCTCGTCCTGGAAGAGATCTGCTTGGAATCCGCTATCGAATCGGAATTCCATGTGACGATCCCGATGCGATTCAGGTGGACGAACAGGACGGTCGTGATCATCGTCCCGTAAGCGCATTATCGGATAAAGGTTATATCGGTAACCCACGATTACCACCTATGGAGGATTACGGTTTCAGCCAGAAGGAGATTGATACCCTATTCTTCGGGAAGAAGATGGTGGCCGCTCTCAATTCTGTCGGTGATAAGATACTGGAGGATTACGGTATCAAAACATACCATCTGGCACTTCTGCGTGTGATCTCCTCCCAGGACGGTATCGACCAGAAGAGCATCAGGAAGACGATCCCGTTCGACAAGTCCCGTATCTCGGTCATCGTACGCGAACTCTCGGACTGGGGATTCATCTATGATTCCGGTTCCGGAAGGAGCAGCGCACTGCACCTGACCGATAAGGGGAAGGAAGCGGTCAAGGTCACCCCGGAGTACACCAGGAAGATCGAGATGACGATCATGCCCGACCTGACCCAAGAGGAGCGCAACGTCCTCAACAAGGTCTTCGAGAAACTCAACGCCCGCCTGGACACGCTGGTCGAGAAGGACTCACTGTGAGTTCCCGTTCAGCTTGTGCCCGTAGATGGTGATGTCGCTCTCCTCTATCATCCTGCAGATGGAGTCCACGAGCTTCGCGGTGTCGAACACGTGCACGTTGAACAGTCCGCATACGATGCCCACGAAGTTGGTCATCACTTCGCGGTAGTCCGCGGTGCCTCCGTTCGCATAGTATCCGCAGATGTTCCCGATCCCGCCTAGGACGGACATGATCTTGATGCCGCTCATCGGGTCGTCCCCGTAGGTCAGGCCGTATTCCTTCAGGTTGGAATCCGCCCACTCGGTGTACGTCCCGATGTAGCTCTCCATGACGTCCCACGACCTGTGGACCTGGTAGATCAGCTCCGCCACCTTGGGGTTCCTGCTGGCCATGTAGATCTCCAGCGCGGCGGGGAGGTTGATTATGATGACGGGGTTCTTATCCTTCTCCAGCAGCTCCTTCAGCTGGTCCAAGGCATCCTTGAAGGCCTCCTCGAACACGGTGTACAGGATCTCGTCCTTGCTCTTGAAGCGGTTGTACAGGCTGCCGTTGAGGATCCCTGCCTTCATGATGATGTCGCGGGTGGTGGTCTCCTCGTATCCCTTGGTGAAGAAGAGCTCCACGGCGGCATCAAGGATGACCCTGCGGGATTCCGCACGCCTCTTCTCGGCATTCGATACGTATTTCCTCGCCATGCTGGCATCACATCCTTTGAGCATATTCAACAAACTGTGAGTGTGCTCAACGTTTCTTTCTGTGTTTAGTGATAAATTGTCGATTGTATTTAAATCAGTCGAACGGTTCTCGGTTGTGTACGGGGAAAATTTTTGAGCATATTCAAAATAGTTAAATACGGTTCTGAGTATCCTATCCGATAATTAGGTGAACATTATGTTCGGGAAGCTTGCAGATACGATCATGAAGCACTCCAAGGCCATAATCGCGCTTTGGATAGTCATTCTGGTCTGCTCCCTCCCGCTCGGCCTGAAGTATGGCAGCGTCATGGAATATGACCTGACCGCCATGGTCGGAAACGACTCCGAATCCGGAAAGGGTTCCGAGATCATGGACGACTACTTCGGCAACACGGTCGAGATGGAGGAGATCGTAGTGGTATGCTACGATAACGCGGACCCCAAACTGAACGCGGCCAACTCGGTCCAGTTGCTCGGGAAATTCTCCGAGAAGCTGGCGGCCAGATACGACGGCAAGGTGACCGCCACAGTCGTTGGAAGCTACAGCGGTGAGGGACACACGACGGGTGTGATCCTCGCAGCCCTCGCCACCGCGGACAAGAACATCAGTCTCCTCAACGAGACGGGACACTTCAGATCCCTGCTGTCTGATGCCAAAGCGGAAACCGGTCTCGGCTACGAGACCTACGTCACGGGCAACAGCGCCCTGACCTACGATACCATGGCATCTTCCGAGGACGATGTCGCGAAGGTCGATCCCATCAGCATCTTCCTCATCCTGATCCTTCTGGGTCTGTTCTTCTACGCACTCTCCACCGCAGCGGTCCCCCCGCTCGGGGTCGGTGTGGCATACGGTACATCGCTGCTCGCGATGTACGTCATTGGTTCCTTCATGGGGGTCTACTATCTCACTCCGACCCTGGTCCTGGTGACCATGCTCGGTGCGGGATGCGATTACGGTATCTTCATCGTCACGAGGTACAGAGAGGAGCTGAAGAAGGGAGCGGAGCACGATGCAGCCCTCAGGTCCGCCATCGAATGGGCGGGCGAATCTGTGTTCACCTCCGGTCTTGCGGTCATCATCGGATTCGGTGCACTGGCGATCTGCAACTTCACCATGGTGAGGTCCATGGGCATCGTCCTGGCATGCGGTATCGTCCTCGCACTGGTCGTGGCGCTTACGCTGATCCCGTCGGTCATCAACATCCTCAAAGGGAAGATATTCTGGCCTACCAAGGTCGATACCTACCGCGGAATCGAGCAGGGCACTCAGAAGGGATTCTATGCGAAGCTGTGCTACATCTCCAAGAGGTACTTCGACTTCGTGGCCAGGTTTACGCGCAGGTTCGCGGTCCCGATCGTCGTAGCGGCGCTGGTGATCTGCGTCCCGACGTTCTACGTGTATGCGACCACCGACAATTCGTTCGACATGATCAGCATCGAACCCGAGAGCGAGTCCAAGGACGGACTGAACGCGATAATGAACGAGACCTACGGCGGTACGCTCATGCCCACCTACGTGGTCATGGAGCTCAGCAGCCCGGCCGTTGCCACCATGGGTTCGGTATCGTTGGGTACGTCATCGGTCCCGTACATGATCTGGACCCCGGAGGCCCTGACCATCGCCGAGGACGGTTCCTCACTGGGATACGTTCCATCGCTGATGGTGCTCAGCCAGAAGGTCGCCTCCGACCACAAGGAGATAGTGGCCTCATCCAGCGGACCCAACTCCTGGTACGTCCTGTACAGGACCGCATACCAGCAGATCATCGACGCCAAGCTCCCTGATATGACGGCCGCTGCGAAGCAGTATCTCGTCGATCACGGCGTGCCCGATCCTACGGAGGCGCAGATCGCCGCCGCCCTCGAGACCATCATCCCCACGGTCATCACGCCCAGCGTCATCAACCACGCCCTCTATGACAGGCTCGGAGAGACGTCCACCGCCGTCCAGGCAGGCGTCGGTGCCGTCCTCGACACGTACAGCATGGTCCTCAAAGGGGACACCAGCTGGAATGTCACACCGAGGGACGAGATCTCCGGACTCCAGCTGATGAACGTGATCGATTTCATCATCAACATCAAGACCGGACTGATCAACGTCGACCCATCGGACGAGGCGGCACTGAACGGTACCGCGACCTACGTCCTGGCGGGATCGCACTCCACCACCGGCAGATATGCCAGCGTGATGATGATCACCAACGAGAAGCCGATGTCCGACAACACCATGTCGCTGATCGACAAGCTCCACGACGAGTTCCACGGGAACGGCGGATACGACGAGAAGATGAAGGCGGTCTACAAGGAGTCCTACGTGACGGGCAAGTCCGCATCCATGGACGACATATCGGAGACCGTGACCGCTGAGTTCAGGGTCATCGAGGTCGTCGTGGTCATCTTGCTGGTAATCCTGCTGTTCCTGATCCTCAAGTGCTACATCACGCCGATCCGCGCCATACTGAACATCCTCATGTCGGTCATCTGGACCATAGCGTTGACGCACTTCGTGTTCGGAACGCTGCTGGACATACCGGTGTGCTGGATCGTGCCCATCGTGCTGTTCGTCGTCCTGCTCGGACTGGGTATGGATTACGATATCTTCCTTACCACCAGGGTCAGGGAGTATAAGCTGAAGGGATACACCAACCACGAGGCCGTGGAGATGGCGGTCAGGAACGCGGGTTCCACCATCACCCTCTGCGCGCTCATCATGGGCGGAACGTTCCTCTCGCTGCTCGTCGCCAACTCGTCCATGCTGAAGGAGTTCGGATTCGCGCTCGGTGTAGGTATACTCATAGACGGATTGTTTATGGTCACCTACGTCGTTCCTGCTATCATGCACATACTGGGCGAGTCAAGTTGGAAGGGACCGACATTCATGCAGAAGAAGATCAAGATCGGAAGAGGATTCTCCGGCGCACAGGGTCTCCTGGCCGCTGCGGTCATGGCGGTGTTCGCCATCGCGGCCGCGGTGCTCACCGAGGCCAGCTTCGGCGACATAGACATGATCATGATGCTGGAGCACAGCAGGACCACCGAGGTCTTCACGCAGATCGCGTTCGGAATCGGCGGCGCGCTGCTGGTGCTGTTCGGCCTCCTCATGATCTGGACCAACCACAACGTCTATGTGATGGTCACCGGCGCGCTGTATGTGTCGGCCGCGGTGCTCATGATCCTTGCATCGTTCTGCATCTTCGAGAACATGTCCCAGGACTACATGTGGATCAATGCGTTCGTGGACGCGCTCATAGGTTCCGCTATCTACATGGCGTACGCCGCGTCGCACAAGCACGGTATGACCGCAGGCGCGATGCTGATCGCGGTCATCGGGATCGCCGCCGCAGCCTTGGCGGGGAGCATGACCCTTTCGTTCGGACTGATGATCGCATCGGTCGCCGCGATATTCGTCGCCGGTCTCGGAGAGGCCGCAGGGATCGAATGAAACCGAGGGGACGCAGTCCCCTCATTTCCCATTTTTATATCTCTATGTCATGAGGGGATGCATGGAAAGCCCTCAGAACCGTCCCAGCAAGCACGTGTGCCTCACCCACAGGGGATTGATGGACATCTCGGACGACCCGGAATACGACATACTGTCCGCGCTGGCGGACAAGGATGTCCTCACGCTCGCCAGGGGATTGGCCGAGGCAGAGGCGAGGTCGCCGTTCACCGACGGGCTCTACGGCATGGACGAGAAGAGGGTCAACGCCGCGATAAGGAAGATGAAGGACGCAGGTCTGATATCCTCCCGCAGGGACGGGAACGATCACGTGTACTTCCTCAATGAGAGCAGGTTCAGGGAGATAATCCGTTTCCTGGAATCGCTCGTCGGATGATCAAGGCTTCCTGAGGATGATGCTTATGAGCTTCTTCTCCCCCTCGGAGAACTCCTTGATCCCGAGCACCTCGTAACCCTCGGCGTACTCCAGGATCTCCTTCTCGGTGAAGAAGTTGACCGCGAAGCCCTTGTCGTTCACCCATACGTTGTGATGGGTGTTCACGCCCTTCCCGAATGCGGGATCCTGCGTGTTCCTGACGGAGAACATCATGTATCCTCCCTTCCTGAGCACGGTGCGGACGTTCTTCAGGGTGCGCCTCAGGTCGCCCGGGGTCATGTCCATGTTCAGGACCATGTGCGCATAGCAAACGTCGAAGGACTCGGGTTCGAAATCCATCTTCTCCCTCACGTCTCCCAGCCTGACCTTCATGCCGGGGATGCGCTCCTTGAGGATCCCGCATGCGACGTTGCTGCAGTCGAGACCGGTCAGGGAATAACCCTCCATGACGAACGCGAGACTGTCCCTGCCCTGTCCGGGGCCGAGTTCGAGGACCTTCTTGCATCCCTTGTCCCTGAGGTATTCGAGGCTCATCCTGCAGAACGGGCTGGCCTCCGTGCCGAAATAGGCGGCGTTCTCGGAGTAGACACCGTTCCAGTGCTCCCTCTGTCCTTCCATGTCCGTGTAATGCAGGTCGTCAGATTTAAGAGTGAGTGATGGCCGGCGGAGGTCCCGCACGGCGGTACGGTCCGAAGGCGCCGGAAGGGGTCAGAGCATGTCCTCCAGTATGCGAATCGCATTGACGCAGTATCTGGGACAATTGTCGTAGATCCCGGAGTCGCGGGTCAGGAAGAGGTCCTTCAGAGTATCGATCCTCCTGCCGAGCAGATCGGGGCAGTTCACCTTCCCGTTCATCTCCTCGAAGCGCCTCATGAACTCCTCGCGCTTGTCGAATACGACCGATTTCGCCTGTATGTCCCCGGGTTCCGTGTTCCCGTACCTCAGACCTATGGCGATCAGCGCGCCGGTGGCAGCACCGCACACCCCTCCCTGGGCCATGCCGATGCCGAAGCAGGCTGCGGCCGCATAAGCCCTCTCCTTGGACATCCCCAGCCTTTCGGATACCTCACCGAGCACGATCTGGGAACAGTCGAATCCCTCGTCGAACAGTCTGTTCACGCCTTTCTCGTCAATCATCCGCGGCACCCTCTATCGGTTTCCTGATCCCCTGCTCCAGCCATCTGGTCATCGTCCTCTTGGCGTTGGAGTAGTTGAGGTCGGTGAGGCTGGGGTCCGCCCATCCGTCCTCGATCACCTTCCACTGGAGACCGTATTTCTTCGTGAACGCTTCAATGTTATCGTGGAAGTGCTCCTGGTCCCCCATGCCCGTCTGCACCTCCATGACGTCGGTGTATCCCGCCATGTCGAGGATTATGCGCATGATCTCGCTGTTCCCGGTGTCCAATCCGTTGAACAGCTCCATGGACGACAGGAATCCCTCGAAGTTGCTGGCCATGGCCGGGGTGAAGTACAGCTTCCCGGGATGCGTCCTCAGCAGCTTCAGATACCTCTCGGTACCGCCGATGGGCACGCAGATGCAGTCGTCGCAGATGGAACCGTCGCGGTTCCTGAATATCATCACGGGGATGGGTATGTTGGCGTCCGCCCACTTGCATATGTCGTCCAGCCCTCTGCCGCATCTCCCGTAGTATAGCATTATGGAATCCACCGACCTGAACATGGTGACTATCTGGTTGGTCACCTCCAGCTTCAGCATGTCGATGTCCTCGTGGAGGCCCATGAACATGACCCAGATGATCACCGAATATCTCTCGGGATCGAACTTCCCCGCCAATGCCTCCGCCTGCGTGATCTTCTTGTACTCCACGTTGTGCTGCTTCAGCTTCGGGATTATGGTGTCGTTGAACGGCGTCGAGACAAGGTACACATCATCGATCTCCGGGTCGTTCTCGATGTTGTAGATCGCCTCGTCCTCGAGCATCGGACATACGATCATCCCGAGTCTTCCTTTCATGAACGTACATCCTTCTGCGAAAAGATAAAGCGAAAAGTCCCGGGACAGGTACCTGGTATCTCGGGAGATACCGTAAAACGGTTTAAGATTGCGTGCATATCCTCTCCCATGGAGGACAGGGCTAGGGTTTCCAAGGTCATCGACGCCTATCTGTCGATATTCGGCAACAGGTGGAATCTGCTGATA
>JAEEGH010018348.1_pt1 | contig 14812 bp, 11 predicted proteins | sample 9134181 | NCBI WGS metagenome assembly JAEEGH01 (sample SAMN16246544, study PRJNA631951) | gut metagenome | biome: gut microbiome; feature: rumen; material: DP-attached | host: Bos | place: Iran: Karaj | collected 2018-10 | reverse complement strand
GAAAAAGAGACTGACGCGTTGCGTTCCAGTCTCTTTTTCGTTTTATTCATTGAGGGGGCGGACCCCCTCAAACACCCCTGGGTCGGGCTTGCGCCCTCCGATGGCTTCTTGTTTGGGATCACTGGAAATTCCTACGCAAAGTGACCCGGTTGTTCTCTTTTGAACGTGACCCGCTGCTCCTGTCGAAAATGACCCGCCTATCCTGATCCAGGTATCTTAAGCAGAATGCAGGCTGGAGCGGTTTTTCTTCCCTACAGCCTGCATTTTAGTATTCGATGAAAAGAAGAGTAAAGGTGGGTCAATCAGTGGAATACAGGGGGCAGTTTCGAGAGGATTCTCCACTTAGTTTGCTTCTTTCGAGTGCTGCTATTTTCTCTTTCTTTCAGAAACAGGTTAAGCATTATTTGCTTACATTTGCATATTAGCACTATCTGCAATCTATAACAGTTCAAGCACACACCGATGGCGCAAACAGCCACCAATATGGGGTTTGCACCCTGGAATAATACGGCCCAAAACATATATTGTTAAAATGATCAGGTCTGTTTGATCAGTTCGTATCTTCCCATTAAGCTAATACAGCCATGAAGAGAATCATTCTGTTTATCATTACCTTCCTGTCAGTAATCTCATGCCGGCAGTCTTCGGTCATCCCTTTCGAGGAAGTGAAAAACTACTTCTTCCGTAACGGTGCCAACATTCCCGACAATTCCATTGTGGATTCCTCTGAGCGGTTCCAGGAACTGTTTGGCGCGGCGGCCTTCATGGGGAATCATGGCCAGCCGACGACCATTGATTTTGACAAGGAGTTCGTCATCGCGGTTGTGAACCCGGTGACAAACTGTTTCACCGAACTCGTTCCGGAATCCCTTTACAAGGAAGGCAACGTACTGATCTTCACCTATGACGAGACGGTAGGGGAGGAACAGTCCTGGTCCATGCAGCCGGTCCTGCTGGTCAAGGTCGACAAGAAGTACAGGACGGATCATGTCCGGCTTGAAAGTCGGCTCCGGGAGCTTTGACCAGGGATGGATATATTTCCCGGGAAATTCTTATCTTCGCAAAAATCAACTGTTTTTGTCATGTGTCAATTCTTAACACGACTGATGCTGTGCGCCGTGGCGGCGCTGATGGCGTCCTGTTCCTCCGAGCCTGGCAGCCTGGAGTTGTCTTTTCAGTATAACAAACAGCCCGGCCCCGGATCCAACCAGTATGCCGTCTGGATCGAGAATGTCGACGGGCAGGTCGTCAAGACCCTCTATGTCACGGAGTTTACCTCCAAGGGTCGCAGCCGCGACGGCTCCAAGCCCGCCCGCGGTTATACCTACCGTACATCCTGCACGCCGACCTGGGTGCAGCATGTAGGAGCCGAGTCGCTCACGGACCGGCAGATCGATGCCTTTACGGGCGCCACGCCCGCCCAGAGCGGTGTCCAGACTTTTGTATGGGATTTCACCGATCAGTCCGGCAAGCCTGTGGCCAAGGGCATGTATCGCTTCTATATCGAGGCCACCTACAACGGCCCCAGTGTCGTGACATATACGGGAACGGTTGCCTATGGCGCACCTGCCGGCGACATTCCTGTCGAAACCTCTTATATCGAGGCGTCTGAAGATCGCAAGGACATGATTGCGAATGTTCAGGCCCGGATGATTCGTTGACCAATAAAACCAGAATATGCAAAGAGTACTTGATTTCCTGAAAAAGGCAGGCGTCTATTTCCTCGCCACCGTCGATGGTGACCAGCCGGAGGTACGTCCTTTTGGAACTGCTGAAATCATTGACGGTAAACTGTACATCCAGACCGGCCACGTGAAGCCCGTCGCCAGGCAGATCGCCGCAAATCCGAAGGTCGCGATCTGCGCCTATGACGGAAAGGAGTGGCTTCGCGTCAACGCCACCCTCGTCGAGGACCCGCGCGTGGAAGTGAAGAAGGCTATGCTGGACGCCTATCCGACCCTTCGTGCGATGTACAACGAAAACGACGGTAACACTGCGGTCTATTACTTAAAGGACGCGAAAGCAACCATCAGTTCTTTCACGGCCGCTCCCGTAGAGATCGAGTTCTAAGAAGAGAATACCGGATCTTTCACTCCATGCGGAAGAGCGACATAATCGGGCTCATCCTCCTGGCGTTCGTTCTGGGGTGCCGTTTTTCGGCGCCCCTTGCGGACTTCTATGCGGAGCGCTGCTATTCCGTCATCTCCGCCGGTCTGTCGCTGGTCTCTTCCGTCGTGCCCTTCTCGTTGGAGGAAGTCGTGGTCATCGGGTTCGCCTTGGCGTTCATAGCGGTACTTGTGCGGGCACTGCGGAAAAAGGAAGGATTCCTGCGCTGGCTGGGAAAGACCGCGCGGATTACGATGTGGCTTGTCGTCTGGTTCTATCTGGGCTGGGGGAACAACTACTTCCGGACGCCGCTCTACCCCCGCATGGGCATCGAACGGGCTGTCTTTGAGGAAGAGGCTTTCACCCGTTTCCTGACGGACTACACCGCTGCATTGAACGGGACGGCGGATGATACCGCATCCTGGGACAGGGGAGACCTGGAGGCCGATATCAAGGAATTCTATTCGACGGAGGTGACCGGTTACGGGTATACGGGGCTGCGTCCCTGGCAGCATGTGAAGAGACCTCTCTTGAACCCGCTCTATTCCGCCGTCAGCGTGTTGGGGTTCATGGGCCCGTTCCTCTGCGAATCCCAGCTGAACTTGGATCTTCCGGTTGTCGAGTATCCTTTTACGCTGGCTCACGAACTGGCCCATCTGGCCGGGGTGACCAGCGAGGCTGAGGCCAACTACTGGGCCTTTGTCTACTGCCGTCAGTCCGACAACCCTGCCGTCCGGTACAGCGGCTACCTCGCCCTGTTGCCGTATGTCGCATCGAGCGCGGGATCCCTTCTTCCGGAGGACGCCTATTCCGAATGGACGAATAGCATATCAGGCAAGGCGAAGGAGGATTATGCTGCCACACGGGATTACTGGGAAACCAAACGTGTCGGAATCATCGACACCGTCCAGCGGTGGATGATGGACCGCCTCCTGCGGACGAACGGAGTCAGCGAGGGCGCCAGGGACTACTACGGGGTCATCGGGATGATTATGACGATGGATGCAAGCGGAGACTTCTAGAGAGGGCCGGAGCCATCTCGATCCGGAAAGAATGGAAATATTTGTTTTTGTGATTTCCGGGTGAAACGAATGACCGTGTTTTTGCATCAATAAAGTATGATCATCACCATTCTCATCAGTTGTCTCTTACTTTGTCGCAGAAACCGGCGAAGATCTTCCTAGTTCTTGACATCTCTTGTATTACGAAGTATAGAGCATCGCTTGCCTTGCCAGGTTTCCCGGTTTTGGTCGGATAAATGAAAAGAGTTTTGAATCTTTTCAGATTCCTTCCTATTTTACTTCTGATTTATAATAGTGACGAAACTATGAAGAAACGTCTGTATGTCGACATGGACGGCGTCCTGGTCGATTTCTATTCCGGCGTCAGCCGTCTGGATGACGCGACGCGGGCGGCCTACGCCGATGATCCGAAGAATGCGCCGGGCGTGTTCGCCCTCATGGACCCGATTCCCGGAGCCGTCGAGGCGCTCAACCGGCTGGCGGACAAGTTCGATGTCTATATCCTTTCCACGGCTCCGTGGAACAACCCGTCGGCCTGGTCGGACAAGCTGGGCTGGGTCAAGCGGTATCTGGGCGACAAGTTCAAAAAGCGCCTTATCCTCAGCCATCACAAAGACTTGGTCATCGGTGACTATCTGATTGATGACTGGGACAAGCACGGCACGTCGGACTTTCAGGGCAAGTGGATCCGGTTCGGAAGTCCGGAGTTCCCGGACTGGGACGCGGTGGAAGCGTACCTGGCCTAAAAGTCGTACCCGAACGAGAAATACCCGCCGAAGTGATTCCTTTCACTCCAGGAGAAGCCGACGCGCAGCGGGCCGGCCACCGTCTTGCGGTCGAATTCCAGGCCGAAGGCGTAATCATTCGACTCTATGCTGAATACTCCGGCGAAGGATGACGGACTGTCCAGGAGCAGGCCGGAGCGGGCTGTCAGGTAGCTGTTGTGGTTGAGCCGGAACTGGATGTTCAGCTGCGGAGAGAGCAGGTATCCGTAATGGTTGCGCATGCCGCGGGTGATGCCGATGAAGGGGATCTGGTAATCCACGTAGCGGCCGGCCACCAGACCGCCTACGGACATCATGTGGGTAGGATGGACGATGCTCATCGTCGCGCTGGTATAGCCGAAATACAGCAGGGGCAGGAACGTGAAGCGTCCGGTGGTGAGGGCTGCGGACAGAGAGCTGAGGCCGATGAAATACTTGGGAAGGAACCCGCTGTCCTCCTCGCTCCATCCTTTTCGGTACCCGCGGAACATATATCGGGCGTTCAGGTCCAGCCGGAAGCCCCGGGTGGGGAAATAACCGTCATTGAAAGTGTCCAGCCGGATGTCTGCGAAGGCGGAAAGCCAGTTGCTTTTCAGGTTCCAGCTCTTGTAATGGCCCTCGTCGGCAATCATGCTGTTGAAGGGGGTGAAGTCGGCGGAAAGGCCCAGGCGTGTACGTCCATAGACAAAGCGGGCGTCTTCGAGGAACAGGTTCAGGCGGGAATACAGCTCGTGGTAGGAAAGGCTGGCGCCGTTCTCCTGTACATACTTGTTCAGCAGGCCGATACCCACGATGGGGAGGGCGTTCTTGGGCTTGTAGGAGCCTTCGACATTCAGAACCGGGTAGTTGCCGATCTTGATCTCGGACAGGAGCCTCGGTCCGCTGAGCTTCCTCGTCCCGAGGCCCAGGAAAGCGCTCGCGTACACGATTTCGTCGTTGTCCACATGGACACCCACGCCGAACTCGTTGGTCTGCCCTTTCTGGCAGTCGAAGATGACGGCGTAGGGCGCCTCGCTTCCGCTGATCCGGTAGGTGACCGATTCGAAGGCCTTGGTACCGTACAGATAGGAGAGGATTGCCTCGATTTCCTGACGGCCGTACCGGCCGCCCTTCGGCATGAAGCGGGAACCGAGGAGGAGTTTGCTCTCTTCCGGCGTGATGCCCTCCACTCCGATGGAGTCGATGAGAATCTTTTCTTTTGCCAGGTTGATGGCGCGAGGATTGTTCAGTTTCCGCGGCTGGGCGCCGACTTCCCGGGCCACCTCTTCGAATTCCTCCTTGTGCGCCTCGGCCAGTTCGTATCCCATCCGGATGATGTTGTCCACGCTCTCTTTGTCGAAGGAGAGCATGTTGTAGCCGGGCAGTTCGTGCTGGAGCAGGATCCGGGTCCGGGGCCGGTTCACGCGGGCGGCGTCGGAGGACATCATCGTGATGTTCTGCATGAGCAGGCTGGCGGCGGACCCCAGCTCAGTGATCTTGCGGTCCACGGGCATCTCGGAGCCGATGACGATGTCGGCCCCCATCGCCTTCGCGATGTCCACGGGGAAGTTGTTCCGGGTTCCGCCGTCGGACAGGACCATGCCCTGGGTGCGGACCGGCCGGAAATAGAACGGAATGGACATGGTGGAGCGCAGGGCGTCCACCAGCATGCCGGACGTCCAGTTCTTCTCGCTCATCGTGAACATGTCCGTCGCCACGCAGAAGAAGGGGATCGGCAGATCCTCGAAGGCCAGGGAATCCTGGTAGCCGACGGAGACGGAGCTCAGGGTGTTGCGGACGTTGTAGCCGAACAGGAAGCCGTCCGGCAGGCCCATGCCCAGCTTGAGGGAGATTTCGGAGGCCATGTCGGAGGAGCGGGTCTCGGTCTGGCCCAGCGTCTTGTTTATGTTCATTTCGCGGCGGTACCGGGAAAGCGCGTCTTCTTCTTCGTAGTGGAAGGGGATGGTCAGGGCGAACCGCTCGTTGTACTTCCGGCGCTTATAGCTCTGGTACGAATCCGGAACCTTGTCGGACATCATGACGGTCCAGTCGATGGCCCGGACGAGGGAGTCCAGATACGGGGCGTCGTATCCCAGGGAATACAGGCCGGCCACCAGGCCGCCCATGCTGGTCCCGCCCACCAGGTCCACGGGAATTCCCAGCTGCTCCATGTATTTGAGCATGCCGATATGGGCCATGCCGCGGGCGCCGCCTCCGCCGAGGATGACGGCGACGGTGGGCCGGTGCCGGCGGATGGAGTCCATCCGGGCCCGGACCGAAGCAATGGCCAGGGAGTCAGCCACCGGGTCCACGCTGGGCATGACCAGTCCGTTGCGGTTCTGGGCGGAGACGCCGGCAGCCACCAGGGCGGCCGCCAGGAAAGCGATCCATTTTCTCATGGGATGAAGTTTTGTCATTTAAGGTGTTGTCAGTTTCAGAACAAGGTATTCGGAGCGGGTGCCGACGCGGATCTTGGCACCCCAGAGGCCGAGGCCGGAGGAAACATAGTATCGGGTGTCTCCTTTCCGGTAATGGCCCCAGGATTTTTCGAAGATGGCGTCGGTGAACCAGGAGACGGGCCAGACCTGTCCGCGGTGCGTGTGGCCGCTGAACTGGAAGTCGACGCCCGCCGCCTCGGCTTCTTCCAGCTGGACGGGCTGATGGTCGAGGAGGAGCGTGAATCCTTCCAGGCCGGCGGCCAGGTCGCTCAGGGCGGCCCGGTTTCGGGAGGATCGATCCTGGCGGCCGATCACATCGACCCCTTTGAAATGGGCGACGGAGTCCTTCAGGACCCGGATTCCGGCTTCCCGGAGGAATTGTTCGGCCCGGACCGGGTCCGCGTAGGACTCGTGGTTTCCGAGGACGGTCCAGGCGGGGGCGGCCAGGCGGCGGAACTCCTCCTCATAATGCCATTCCGTGACGGGACGCAGGCTTCTGTCGATAATATCGCCGCCGAACAGCACCAGGTCCGGTTTCTCGGCGTTGATCAGGTCCACCCATCGGCCCAGCTCCGCCTTCCGGTTGTGGTATCCGACATGGAGGTCGCTGGCCAGAACGATGGTCAGCGGCTTCTCCAGCGGCTTTTCCGTCGTGATGGTCAGTTCCTCCCGGTATTTGTGCGGGTAATGGATGGCGCCCAGCGTCAAGATGAGCGCCACGACACCGACGGCGGAAAGCAATCCGACGGCGCTGTCTTTCAACAGCGTTTTCGGCAGGAGGTAGCAAAGGGAGGCCAGGTCGGCCGCCAGGAATACGAGCAGCAGGTACAGGAAGGCGATCATCCAGATGTTGCCCGCTTCATAGAGCACGGCCGCCGCTTTGACGGGAATGCGCTCCATATAGGCGAAGCCGACGAACATGCCCGCCATCCAGAGCAGGAACAGGCCGGTTACGACCCATTTCCACCCGGACGGCGTAATCCGCCACAGATGCCAGGAAACATACCCCGTCAGTGCGATGACGAGGGCCAGAATGGCTATGAATCCGCCCGCCCGCATCGGTTCAGCATTCTTCCATTATAGTTGAACTTGATCACCTGTCCCAGGACGAAGTAGTAAATGAGAACATCCTGCACCTGACACTCGCCGGATTCCAGCGTGTCTTTGTATGCTTTCAACTGATCGGGGTAGCCGTGTTGGACGGCATGGGCCTTGATGGCGCCGAGATCCTCGCCGCCGTGGAAACTCTTGTAGTCGACCAGGACGCATTTCCCTCCGGGAAGCGCCCATACCAGGTCCATTTCGCCGCGGATCACGGTTCCGTCCGGCTGTCTCATCAGGACCGGCAGCTCGTGAAGCGCCGTCCCATCCCCATACTCTTTCTTGAGCCAGTCGAAGAGCTGCGCAGCGGAGTCGATGACGGATTCCGGAGAGGGGAACTCTTGGGTCAGCTCCATTCCTTCAATGATTCTGCGGGCCGTCTCCTCCATCTCTTTCCGGTCTCCGTCCGGATCGTAGGCGGCGAAGATGCGATGGATGCAGGTTCCGCAAATCGCAGCCTTCTTGCTGTCATCGTCTTCACTCTGGATATGCTGCTCCATCTTTGAGCCCTGAAACACTCTCGAAAGGTCCGCAACCGGTGCGTGACGGTCGTCGGCAAGGCTGGGACTCCGGTATTTGTTCGCACCTTCTTTCTTTCCGGGCACGGCCCAGGCCGTGAGCGGCCTTTCCGCTGACGTATCGTCCTCATCCGGAAGAGGAAGGTCCATGTAGTCGGAAAGGTGTTCGTCATTCCAGTTGAAGCGGTTACGGTTCTGATCGGAGTCCGGCGTCCCGGCGGCTCCGCAGAAGACCGGCCAGGAGTATTGGCACTTCGTATTTCCCAATGTCACGAGATAGTCCTTCGCCCGGGTGAATCCGACATAGAGGAGACGCCTCTCTTCTTTGATCCTGCGATCCCTGACATAGTCGAACAACTTGGTCGGGGCAATCCTTTCCAGGATGGGAAGGGGAACGAAAGGAGCGCTAGGAAACACATGCAGCAAGACTTCTTCTCTTTCCCGGAAATTGCATACTCCGCAATATCCTTTTTTGAACACCTCCGGGTCGATCGTCTTGAAACTGTCCAGCTCGTCCAGAATGACCATCGGCCAGTCCAGTCCTTTGGCATTGTGATAAGTCAGGACCTTGACGGTGTCGGTTTTGTCGACCAGACGCCTCTCCGGCTTATACTCGGAAACGTAGGCGAGATAGCCCGGCAGGGTCGGTGCGGCGTTGATGTTCGCGCACTGCTCTTCATATCCTTTGGCCAGGGCCGACATGAATCCGATGTTGCGAATCCGGGTGTCGGGCAGCCCCCAGTCCGCGCTGTTCCCGAACAGGTCCAGTTCCAGGGTCAGCGAATCCACGATCTCGGAAACAGAAAGGAAGGAGATGCGCGAACGGAGGTCGTCCAGTTTGTTGAACAGAATCCCGACGGCCTCGCTCCACTTGCCGTTGACGCTGCTGACGATGATTTCTTCGGACGTCAATCCGCCGATGAGATGAAGAATGTCCGCCCTGGCGCCCGCGTCCTTCTCGTCGAAGACGTATCGGACCAGGGACAGGATCAGCTGAACTTCGGCCCTGCCGATGAAATCATTCTCGAGGATGGAGACCGGAACTCCCGCCTTCCGGAGGTCCCGGACCGCCGAACCGATTCCCAGGCCGTTCCGGAGGAGGATGGCGATATCGCGGTACTGGATGGGCTCCGGAATCTCGTTGCCGTCATCGTCTTTTCGCCGGACGACCATGCAGGTCCCTGAAGTCACGAGTTCGTGGATTTTCTTTCCCACCGCCGCATAATTGTTCCTGACACTGTTACCCGCAGGCGCCGGCGTGTTCCAATGCTGAAGGGCGGGGCCCATGCCTGCCGGCTCCGTCCGGGCGGGAAACAGGGAAACCGTGTCGTAAGGCTTGGAATCGTCTTCCGGATAGACGGGATACTGTTCCTTTTTGAACGCCTTGCAGAAAACGGCATTGGCGGATTCCACCAGTTCGCGGCGGGATCGGAAAGACTTTTTGATGGGCCTCTGGTCGGCAATCTCCTGGATGAATTCATCGACCAGCGAACTCTCCGTTCCCCTGAAACCATAGATGGCCTGTTTGCTGTCTCCGACCAGCACCGTTTCTCCCACCAGTTCCATCATTTTCCGGAAGATCTTGATCTGCACCGGGTTGGAATCCTGGAACTCGTCCACCATCATGACGTCGTAGGAGGCGGCGATGTCATCCCGTATGTCCTGGAAATCCTTGACGTAGAGGATTTGGAGGAATTTCTGCTCCAAGTCGTTGTAATCCAGCAGGCGGTTCGCGGCCTTGAAGTCCTGGTAATCCTTTTCCCAGCGTTCGGCCAGCGCGAACAGTTTTCTTACGCATTCCTGCCGCTCTTCTCCGGATGATTTCGAAAGAAGGACGGCCTTTGCAGCATTTTTCACCTGGTCGTATTCGGCGGGATTGAAGGTTTTAAACCAAACCCCCGTCGTCTTTTCGGCGCCTTTCGTCGCCCATTCAAGAACCTTCCCCGATTTCTGATAGAGCGCCCCGTTCTCAAGAAGGGTCGTCGCTTCCTGCTGTTCGCCGCGAAGTTCGAGCCTTTTCCCCCGGGCTTCTTTGTCGCGGTTCGACTCCTTGATGGCGTGGACCAGTTTCTTCAGAAAGTCGTCCAGCGTTTCCTCCATGCCGGAAGGGTCCTCCTTGAAGACTGCCGCAATATCCCGGCAGGAGATTTCGAGGCTCGCGGCCATGTTCCTGACGTCAAAGCTATATTTTTTTTCGATGATGTCTCCCACGTATTCCTTCCAGAAGTCAGATTCCAGTCCATATTCCCGGGCGAATCTCGTGAAAAACTTGACGTCATCGTCATCCGCGGCGTTCTCCGCCGTCCGGCTCATGAAAAGCTTCCTGTCTTCATCAGACAGGATGTTCAACGGCAGATGCAAGTCCAGCCGGTACCAGTATTTCTTGATGAACCGCTCACAGACGGAATGGACCGTTCCGATCAGGGCTCCGTCCAGTTCGGCGGCCTTGGCCGGATTGTGCTTTTCGTTGATGAGAACTTCCCGGGCTCTCCGGACGAAATCCGCGGCGGCGGACCTTGTGAAGGTCGTCAGGATGACACGGGAGGCTTCGACGGGATTCTCTTCCCGGGTGAGCATGTCCGCGAGGTCGTGCGTCAGTTTATAGGTCTTGCCGGAACCGGCACCGGCAGGAATATATTTCGTGCTCATTACTTACTTGATTGAGTTTTTGAGAATCGGATACTTCGTGGGGTTGACAAACGGGGAAGCGGCTTTGACCTTGCAATCCTTTTTGCCCGTCGCCGGGATATCTATCAAGCTCCCGTCTTTGGCGGCATTGTGATATTCGATCTCATCCAGCGGCGCTCCCTCCTCCATCTCCAGGCGGCCCTTCTTCAACTGCGTCCTCCGCTGGTCCACTGAACTCCGGATCCGCCGTGAAAGGGGAGGAAGGCCCGCTTTCTTCTTCAGCGGAATGACACCGGGGAAAGGCCGTCCGTCCGGATCCAGGAAAAATCCGGTCGTATCATCCGTGTAAAGCAGATTGATGGGGAAGAAATAGTAGGCCCTCGCCACCACCGGCCTGCCCGTTTTTTTAGTGAGGCCCTCGGCATAAATCTCCAGCTGTACGGACCGGTCCTCCTTCAACTTCTCAATGTAGTGGCTTCCTTTTGAGTATTTGAAGTCGATGACGACGACGTCTCCGCCCTTCGTTTCGGCGTAGAAGTCGACGCTGCCGGTAATGCGGGAGAGGCCGTCCAGCTCCTCGTTCAATTTGAGTTCGCTTTTCTTCGGAGTCAATCCGCTGTTTTCAAGGATGTCCAGCAGGACCCCGATGCTTTTCCGGACTGTCTCCTTGAAGTGTGCGAACAGCGTTCTGTTCTCCGGTCGGAAAAGGATTTCACCTTTTTCACCAGCCGCGGCATCGACCCTGGTATAGAACACATCTTCCTGCAGCAGGGCTCTCATCTTCGGAATGCTTCCTTCACTGTCTTCCAGCAGCTTTTCGAACACATAATGCGCGACGGTGCCTTGAGTCAGGGTCAGATTTGACAGCTGGATGGAAGACAAGTCTTTGAATCTCAGTTTCTTGTCCATTACGAAATCGAAAGGATAGCTGATGAGCGTTTCGATGCTGGTCGCGCTGAGCGCGGTGTCATCCTTCGTCACCTCTCCCTTTTCGTTCCGGGCTTTCGGATACAGGTCAACTCCCGTCTCCAGGGTCCGGAGCGGGGAGAAGACGCTCGTCGTCGATCCGCCCACCGCCGTACGCATGTCCATCTCTTTTCCCGCCTTGTGCGCGGCCGGCTTGCAAAGGGTGACGGCCGGATGCTCCTCCAGGGCTTCGTTGCGGTCGAAGTCGCAGGCGCACAGCTCGATCCTGCCCACTTTTCCAAGCCGGTCCGCCATCAGGTTGAAGTCGTGTCGGATGTAATCGGTCATGGACCGGAGGCCCAGTTCCTTCAATTCCTCCTGAAACAGGAAAGCGTACGGATAGGACGACCCGAGCCCCCCGTTGCAAGGCAGCCAGAGGAGGCTGTCGGGGGTGTCGATCAGGCTTCTGTGGCTGTCGATGACATCCCAGCTCTCCGCCATCGCCTTGTCCGTCCGGACCGGCGTCGGTTCGTACAGGGTTTTCAGGGCTTTCAGCACGAAACTGACGTCGACTTCATCGCCGGCCTCGCTCCCGACCACCCGGCACAATCCTTCGCACAGGCCGGTCAGTTCCATCTGATACGGCACTCTTTCCGGCGGCGTTTTTTTCGTGTCTCCCGCCCAATCCGCGAGGGCGTGGCACCAGTTGATGATGACCGTTTTGTCAACTTTTCCTTTGATGATTTCCGCATCCAGCAGGGACTGTAGGAAGGTATGGACCTCAGGCGTGTCCTCGCATGCTGCCAGCGCCTTCTGCCATTCTTCCCCCCGTCCGCCTTCGGATTTCAGCGCCCGGGCGAGCGCGTGTCTCTGCCGGGCCGGAATCGGAGAGAAACCGGTCCGGAGGTATTCCAGCAGGTTTTTGATGTCGAGCGGGCGCTCCAGGAGCAGCAGGCCGAGCCTGAAAAGCTGCAGGATGGGGGAGTCGCCTTCGACCGATGCATCCAGCAGGGCCTTCCCCCGATTCCGGAGCACACCGTTCAGCCGGAACGAATCCGGACACACCACGACGTCGCATCCGGACTTGTCATGGTCCGCCGCCCATTGATATGCCTCCGCAACGGTCCCGAAATACCGGATGGTGATGTCCTTGCCTTCCGAGGTCCATGACGCCTCTTTGCCTCCCAAACCGTCATACACGCCTTTTTCGACACCGATCGCGGCCAGGGTTTCCCGGATCAGTTTCGGCAGGAGGCGGATGTCATGGTCGACGATGATGTTCACCCCGGCCAGCGGGCCTTTCGCATGGGCACGGACCTCTTTCCACCTTTCCGGTGTGCCAGGCTCGGAGAAATGCTCTTCCGCCTCGGCCAGTTTCCGCAGGCGCGGACTTTCGCAGGCGGTTGCGGCGTCGAAACCTTCCATCACAAGCAGATCCCTCCAGCGGAGGATTTCTTTCGCGGTGGCCAGCGGATCATTCTCAAAGGCCTTTTCGTAGAAAGCCTCTTTCCGGACTGCGCCCAAAGCGGATTGGTAGGCGAGAATGCGCTCGATGGCGGACGTCTCCCGGCCGGGCAGGCCCAGCCTGAGCTCCAGGAGGTCCAGCAGTCCGGCGTCACCGACGTGTTTTTCGAACAAAGTTTTGTTGACGGAGAGTTTTCTGTAGCACGCTCCGCTGAAGAAAGGGCTGTAGTGGTAGGTCAGTTCCATGGATATGTGGTCTGTAACTAACAAATATAGGGATTGTCCGGTTTTTTTCCAACGAGTGCGGCAGAAAAAAGAGACCCCGCCGGTCCGCGGCAGGGTCTCCTGTTGGCATGACAGGCCGGCTACAGGTCTGCGCTGTTCAGCTCGTCCTGACGCTGGCAGTTGACGGCGTCCTCGTAGAGGAGCGTGATGGCCGGCTGCTGGGTCATCGGATTGTTGGCGATCATCATGTGAATGACGCCCTCCGGGGAGACGAAGCGGGCGTACCAGCGCCCTTTGCCACGGCGGAGCGCTTCGAGCTCCCGTCCGTCACCGTCGGAGAAGGGGAGCTGGAATTCCTGGGTCATCTCCTGGGCCTGGCCGTATTTGAAGGAGAGGCTTCGCAGCAGGGTGAAGAAATCCAGCCGCAGCTCCATCCAGGTTTCCGGCGAGTCGAAGGTGGCGGCGACACGGCATACCGTGCCTTCGCTGGTGGTCATGACAAAGGCGTTGGCGGGCTTTCCGGCGAGCCGGCCCCGCAGCGAGGCGCCGAAATCCGTATCTTCGATCAGGTGGAAATCATTCTTCTGGAGTTCCGCCAGGAAGGCTTTCTTGGGGCCGTCGATGGTGATGTTCTTGAACTTGAGATGCTCCTGTGCCCCTGCCCACAAGCAGACGCTCAGGGTGGCGAGGAAAAGGACAATCTTTTTCATGGCGTGTGGTAGAATTGGTTATTACGCTAACAAATATAAGAATTTTTTCAATATCGTGCGATATTTTCAAAAATATTTTTCATATCCGGCCGTGTCTGGTTTTTTCGTTATATTTGCAAACGAATTGATTAACAATTGCTGAAACTGATATGAGAAAACTGTTCATGTATCTTTGCACGGCCGTTCTGGCCGCTGTCGGGTGTGCTCCGAAACCGGAAAAGGAAGTCGTGATGGTCGTGGAAACGACGATGGGCACCGTGGAGTTCAAGTTGTACAACGAAACCCCGCTGCACCGGGACAACTTTATCAAGCTGGCGGAACAGCATTATTTCGACAGCCTGCTCTTCCATCGGGTGATCGACAATTTCGTCATCCAGGGCGGGGATCCGAACTCGAAGTACGCGAAGCCCGGCGAACTGTTGGGCGACGGAGAGCCCGATTGGCGGGTTCCGGCGGAATTCCGGCTCGACAAGGGCATTTTTCATCGGAAGGGTACGGTCAACGCCGCCCGGGAAGGGGACGACACCAACCCCGACCGCGAGTCCTGCGCCTCCCAGTTCTGCTTCATGATGGGCAGTCCGATGACCGACGAACAGCTGGACCGCGCCCAGGCGCGGCTGGACGCCAATACTGGCGGGCAGGTGAAACTGACGCCCGAAATGCGCGAGGTCTACAAGGAGGTGGGCGGAAGCCCGCATCTGGACGGACAGTATACGGTGTTCGGCGAAGTTGTTTCCGGAATGGACGTGCTCGAAGCCATCCAGAAGGTGGCGACGGACGACTATGACCGCCCGCTCGAAGACGTCCGGATGCTCCGGGTCTACCGCAAGGAATGAGGTTCCTGAAAGGTTATTGAAAGGAATTGGTTTAAAAATGGAAAAGCAAGGGAGGATTGTTGTGTAACTTTGTGCAAAATCGGACCCGATACGACAAAACCAAACCTCATCTGAT
>JAEEGH010018345.1_pt1 | contig 14814 bp, 15 predicted proteins | sample 9134181 | NCBI WGS metagenome assembly JAEEGH01 (sample SAMN16246544, study PRJNA631951) | gut metagenome | biome: gut microbiome; feature: rumen; material: DP-attached | host: Bos | place: Iran: Karaj | collected 2018-10 | reverse complement strand
ACGATATGCGCGCCCAGATGGAATTCGAACCCAAGAAGGCTTTTTATCCGGATGCCAATCTCGCCCTACGCGTGGCGTACGGCCATGTGGAAGGCTATCGGCCCTCGGATGCTGTCTATTATAAGCACGTTTCCACTTTACGGGGCATCATCGAAAAGGACAATCCGGACATTTTCGACTACAATATCCCCCAGGAGCTACGTGACATCTACGCCCGAGGCGGATATGAAAACCAGCCCGTGTGCTTCCTCGCCACGAACCATACCACCGGCGGCAACTCCGGAAGCCCGGTTCTCAACGGCGACGGAGAACTCATCGGAATAAACTTCGACCGCGTGTGGGAAGGCACCATGAGCGACATTGTCTTCGACCCGGAGGTCTGCCGCAACATCTCCCTGGACGTACGTTACATTCTATTTATTATAAAGGAGATAGGCCATGCCGATTATCTCCTGAACGAAATGCGCTTCAACTGATACGATACGCAAGGTTAGTCCGATACGGGACGTACAGCGTAGCCGCAGGACCGGTATTCTCCGGAAATGCGTATGGAGCCGCGGGAGATGACCATTCGCTTGGCGATATGCGGGCGGGAAGGTTCCACATTGGCCGCCCAGTAGAAACCGCTATTGCCACCAGTGTGCATAAACTCATTGGAGAGAGTATAGTCGGTGACGGGAAGGAATATGCTGTTTCCGTTACTTGACGAGACCTGGTAGCCGTTTATGCCGTTAACGCTGGTCCATGTCCAGGTGCATTTATTCTTCAGTTCTGCCCATTCCGCATCGGTAGGAGTGCGCCAGTTGCCACCAAGTGCAACATGAGCGGCATCGTCTTCGGGCTCAAGCACCGTCTTTTTGTCCTTTTTGCAATACTTGGTGAGTGAGGTGTATGTGCCGTTACACCATTTATGGGAATCCCAATGATAATGGCTCTTTGTCTCCGTTTCACCCCAGGTGTAGTGGCCGCCTGCTTCCTCCGGGGATGTGGCCCCTACATTCATATCGGCCCATTTTACGGAGAGGCCAAGATCCACGGCAATAACCTGGAGCGGCTCCGTTGTGAAACTCTTTACCTCGCCTTCGATGACATTCTCGCCTTCACCGAGGTAGGCCTTGTAGAAATAAATGGTTTCGTGTTTTAAGCCGGTAGCTTCGACCGAGAACGAGTTGTTTTCGTCAAAAGACGAGGCCGGAAGAAGTGTTACGTTCTCTGCAGCAAAACCCTCTTCGGTGGAAAGAACGATACCCATAGCCGTACCGGGGTCCACCTTGGCCGGATTGACAGAGCCACTCAGGACGGCAGTTTTTTGAGTAATATTCGTGGCTTCTCCGGTTTCAATGGGCTTTACGGAGGAATCACATGCAGAGAGAGACAACAGCAAAATCGCCGTTAAAGCATAAAACAACTTTTTCATTTGGATTATCAATTTAAATGGTTAGAAGCTGAAGATGTAGCCCACGCAGAGGGCGGTATGGAAGTGCTGGCTGTAGTAGAGGGATTTCAGAGTGGGGCCGTTTTTGTCTACGTCCAGACATTTGTCGTAGCAGTATTCGCCCAGGAGGTAGAAGTCCAGGGCGTTTTGCTTATTGATCTTCCACTCCGTGCCGATGACTCCGCGCACGCGGTTAACGTACGCGTCGTTGTAGCCGGTGAAGGAATAATCCGAATACGTCCCTATCGCAGAGTTCCAGACGGCGGAGCATGTGGGATCGTTGAAAACGTTCCTAACCTCCACATAACCGTATGGAGTCCAGTATTCCAACCCCTTGTAGGATACTTTCAGGCGGCTTTTGAGGGCAAGGGAATTCGGATTGTTTTCGTATGTGTTGTTGTAATCCCGGTGGGTGAGCTGCAGCTTTTCTTTCAGGGAGAGATGCCAGTAGCCAAAATGCATGGACGCCATTCCGTCCACGTAGAAACGATGGCGGGGAATCCACTCTCCGGCAGAATTGGCTTTGTGGATGAACTGGTAGCCGCCCCCGACCTTGAACGTCTTGTTAATCTTATAGCTGAGCCCCAAACCGGCGTCCCACCTTCCCACGGAGGCGAAATTGTCTACCATGCGCACCTGGCCGTCGGCCGTCAGATGGAGGCCTTTCATGAGCTTCTTGTCCACGGTGAAGCCAACGCGTGCGCCGCAGTCCCAGTCCAAATCGGCCACAGGTGCCTGCGCAAAGCCCATCAGAGGCACAAACAATACAGCAAGTATTAGGAGCCCTTTTCTCATTGCTCGAGGAAGTCTTTAGCGCGGGTGAGAGTGTCGATGGAGCCGGTTTGCCCCTTCTCCAGCGTGTAGTAAATCTTGATGAAAGCAGCGTCCTTGAGGAAATCCACGTGGCCCACCTCGAGGTTATTCACCTTAACGCCAACGCGTTTTTCAATATCGGCAATGAGCTCTTCACGGCGCTCAGGGACGATAAGGTCGATGCGGTCGTAGTGGATGAGCTTGGTGGATGTGTGCTTAAGGATCTTGCCGGCCTCCAGAATCCAGATGAGAAGCACCACCAGGGCGTTGGAGATGGCCATCACCAGAACGGTGCCGGTGGAAATCTCGTAATGGGGGTTGTCCGTCACGGTTCCAACCACTTTGTACACGGGTGCAAGGCCGTTCATTGCGGCAAGGGCGATGATTACAAACAGGTACGTCATCTCCCTGATGGGCACGGTTTCCGTTCGGTATCGTATCACCCCGAAGATGGCGAACAGGCCCAGGGTGAGGCCCACGCCCACTTCCACGTTGCCCATGATGTACAGCAGGATGAGCATTGCCGTGGAGAATATCATGAAGGTGAAATAGTAGTCGCGGCGGCGGCTCTTGCGATAGTAGAAGAACTGGACGATAATCCAGCAGACCACCAGGTTCATGAAGAAGCGGATGCCCAGTTCCGTGAGGGACTGGCAGGTTGTCATCGCGGCTTCGGTGATGAGCTGCGGGATGTCGGTTACGTCGTCCTCAAGAGGAAGAGCGCCGAGGTCTTGCAATGTAATCATATTACCTTGATTTTATTATTTATTGTCTTTTCTATTGCGCGCACCTTCGTTTTGAAGCGGTTGCTTTTGGCGGTGCGGTCCGTGAGCGTTACGGCAATGCAGTATTTGCTCACGCGAACGGGCTTCACCCTGTGATCCAGCAGGATACCCTTCATCTGGCTGGAGGCGTGGCCGTCCTGCTTCAGTTCGATTATCACGGCGTTCTCCAGCGAGGCCTTTTTGTTAGTGCGGAAGTTCGTGAATCTTAGCGCCGTGTCGATGGTGAGCCGTTCCGTCTTGCCGGGGTTCACCAGGGTGATGCGGTCGAATTCGGTGGAAAGCACCGGGGAGAGCATGTCCACCGTGAAGGCCGAGTGCTTTGCCAGGTACTGCGTGGCGTTTTCATCGGCATGGAAATCTTCCAGTTCGGAGAGCGGAATGGAAGTGCGCTTCTTTTTGGTGCGGCCGTGATTGTTCTTGCGCTTTATCTCCAGGAAGGCGTCGCCGGAATTCACATACACGCGGGTGCGCACTTTCTGGCGGACCAGCCTGCGGTTGTGATGATCCAGAAACATCTTCAGCTCGGGCGTATCGTAATAAATTGAATTGTACGGGCTGATTTTTGTGCCCTCAGCCTCCAGCGCGCGATATCCGGCCTTGTTGGCATCGGCAAGCAGGCTCACCAGCGTTTCTTCGTCGGTGAGGTACTTTGTGTCGATGCGGTTCAGAAGCTTCACCCCGTCCATCTCCTCAAGGGTAATGGGCTCCATCGCCTTTACTGCCTGGTGGATACCGTTCATATCAGGCGAAGATAGTGACTCTTTGCGAGAACACCAAAAAAAGAACTTGGTTGCGGCTTTAACGAGCTCCGCCCGCATTTTTGGCCTGTTTTTGCTGGTCACTGTGGTAATTTGCCCTGTTCGCCCGCATTTTTGGCCGATTATTGACGGTCATCCGACCATTTTGCCTCGCCCGCCGTCAATTTTAGCCTATATTTGCGGGTCGGTTCAGTAAGGCTTGGCCGGAAATGCGGCTATTTCCCGGTGATGGAGAGGCGGGACATGTCGAAGCGGCCGCTACCGGTGTCGGAGATGTTCATGATGGCGCGGGCCGAGCCGCTGAGGATTGCGTCGCCGCTGCCGGAGAGTCTCGCGTCTATGGTTCCGGCATTATTACACTGAAGCACGCAGTCGCCGCTGCCACTGAGGACGATGGTGATTTCTTCCGCCGTCACGCCCTTAAACTCCAGGTCCCCGCTGCCGGAGCTCTTGAACGAGGCCGATGCCGCGCTGATTGCCTTGATCTCCGCATCTCCGCTGCCACTTGTGGATGCGGCGAAACCGGCACACTGAATTGCGCCTGCCGCTTCGAAGTCCCCGCTGCCGCTAAGCTTCACGGCGAAGTCGCCATCGGCCTGGATGGGGCCGGTTATCCTGAAATCCCCGGAGCCGGAGAGTTTCACCATATTCAGCGCCGGAGAGCTCACGGCGAGGAAGGTCTTTGCCTTGGGGCTGACGATTGAGCCCGGCTTGTTCCTGACCTCAAGCACGCCCTCTTCCACCTCGATTATGAAGTACTCAGTGAGGTTCTCGTCGCAGGTGAGCGTAATTCTCTGCTCGCCCGGTATCTGCGTGTAATAAACGTCAATAAAGCCGGGCACCGAAATTGCGCTGAACTCCCCTGCCTCAATCTGCGTTTCCGCGGAAACCCCGTTCCCGATTAACGCCTTGGCTACCCACTCGCGGCCGCTATTGGTTATCCACTGGCAACCGCTTACGGCCGCCGCCACCATCATGGCAATTGTAATAAGAGTACTCTTTTTCATAATTCGCTTCGCTATTTCCCACAAAGATACCCTGCCGGGCTATCTGCTGGCCTGCGCGGTTATCTTGCGGATGAACTCTTCGGGGATTCTTTCAAGGGCGCGGAGGTCCTGTTCCAGAGCGTTTACATCCAGGGCGTTAAGGTAGTCGGCCGCATGGAAGGGGTCCTCCGTGATGTAGCTGGCGGTGCCGGCGAAGGAGAGGAGGATGGGGGTAAGCTGGAGGTGGTTGCTTATCTTTTCCGCGAAAACAGCTTTTGCTTCCGGGGTGATAGCCCTCATGCGTTTCAGGAGGCCTTTCTCGCCGGAAATGAATTCGTAGCGGCCGCGCACCTCAACAATCTGTTCCGCGTTAACCGAAGATTCCGGGAGATAGATGCGCACTTCCAGTTCGGCGCCTTCGTAGCCCCATACGGCTTTGCCGGAGGAGGCTTCCTTGGCGGCGAAGCGGCTGTAGGGCACTTCCCGGCCATCTACCAGCACCTTGGAAGGGGCGCTCATTCCCGGGAGGATCACCTGGACGCGACGGGTGGCGGGAGCGCCTTTCCACGAGCCTTCGCGGGGAAGGATGCGCAGCACGAGGCCGTCGTCTGTGCCTTCCCTCACAAAGCGGGTGATGCCGTACCGCGTGGTGTAGGCCTGTGAGGCGCCATCGTCCTCATATAAGGAGGCCTCGTGGTGGCCTGTGCCGGGCACAAGGACCAGGCGAAGCTCGTTGGAGGGTTCCTGCAGATTGATGATATCGGCCCCGGCCATAGGGATTATGCTGCCGGCCTTCACATAGTATGGATTCTCCGATATGGTGTACTTCAGTTCGGCCTCTGTTCCGCCTTTGCAGAGCCTTCCCGTTGCCATGTCCCACCAGTCGTCCCCGGCAGGGAACCACATGTGGCGATCTGCCAGAGCGGTCACCTTATCAACCGGCTGGCACACCGTAGTGGCCAGGATATCGTCGCCAAAGAAGAATTCCTCGGTCTCCGTATAAGCCTTGTCTTCTTCCGGATAAACGTAATAGAGTGGCCGGCAAAGGCCGATGCCGGTATCATACGCCTGCCTTGCCGCGGTGTAGATATAGGGCGACAGGTCGTAACGCAGCCTCACCGCCTCACGCATGGCGTCAAAGTGATCCGGGAACACCCAGAAGCGCTTTTCCATCGTCATGTTCTTGGTGGAGTGCGTCTTGAAAATGGGGGTGAACACACCCTCCTGAATCCATCTGGTATAAAGCTCCGGGTCCGTGAAATCCACCCCTTTGGGCTGCTGGTGACCGCCGATGTCATGGCCCCAGTAGGCATAGCCCACATTCGAAGCCGTTGCCGTGAAGTAAGGCAGATAGCCAAGCACCTTCCATGTTGCATAGGTGTCGCCGCTGAATCCAACCTGATAACGGTGACTGCCGATACCTCCCCAGCGATGATAAATCATCGGCCGGAGCGCATCCTGGCCATATTTTGCCGACTGGCGCACCTGATGCCACCAGAAGGTGTGGTTGAGCCAGAAGGTGTTGCTGAGGCCCGGGACGTACTTGCTGGTCATGAACTGCTGCCAGTCCAGCCACCAGAAATCCACGCCCTGACGGCCGATGGGGTCAAGCACGGAGTTGAAGTAGGCATCGGCCCAGGCTTGCTGGTCCATGCGGAAGGGCACGTACACGGGATTGCCTTCTTCATCCTTATAGCCGCGGGGGCCGTCATAGTCTTCCCCTGTGCGGGAAAGATAATCTTTCACAAAGGCTTCATAGGCCTCCTCAGTTGTCTGCAGGCCGGAAGCCGGGTGCAGGTTAAGGGAGGTCTTGAGCCCGTAATTATGCAGTTCCGTGAGGGTATTCGCAGGGTCCGGGAAAAGTTCTTTCTTCCAGTTGTAACCGCACCAGCCCTTGCGCTCGCCGGAGGCATCTTTTTCGTATCCACGGCCGCCGGCACCCATGTTATAGGTATCGTGCCAGTCCATGTCGATAATCATCACATCGGCAGGGATGCTCAGGTCGCGGAAATGCTGCGCGAGGTCCGTGAGTTCATAGTCGGAATACAGCCAGTAGCGGCACCACCAGTAGCCGAAAGCGTACTTGGGAGGCAGGGGAATCTTGCCTGCGATTTTCGTAAAATCGCTTATGGCGGCGGTGTAGTCGTGGCCGTATGCAAACAGGTACCAGTCCTGCCTGTTGCCTTCCGGACGGGTATCCACCCAGTACTGCCAGTCTGTATCCACGGGCACGAATACGTGCCTTGTGCTCTCGTCGATGAGGGCCCATCCGTCGCGGGAAACAACGCCCTTGTCGAAGGGTTCCTTGGTGAAGGTTCCCGTGCCGTCCTCGGACAACCGTCCGTTATGGAAGCGGCGGATGCCGTCGTACTGGTCCAGGGTGCGCGCGGTGCCCAGCAGATTGCCGGAATCATCGGCCCCGGGCTTCCAGGTTACGCTGCGCTTGCCCTTTTTGGCCTTTGCATCCTGCATGGTGAAGGTAACCTGCAGATTTCCGGCGGTAAATGCCGCCTGGCCGGTGTATGTGAGCGTGAGCGCCGCTGTTTTGATTGTGAGCTTCTTGCGGGTACGGGTAACCTTGTAAGACGGCACCGGCAACTCCCTGTTCACGATTCCCAGGGTGGCGCGGTCTTCAAAAACGCCGTCTTCCGCCCACTCCATACGGATAAGCTGCGGTGTGAGCACAGTAAACCGGGCATTCCCGAAAACAACCTCCGCCCCATCGCTGGCTTTCGGATGAAAAGCCTCCTGAGCGTGGAGCGTTGCGCTCAGGCATAGCGTTATAATTAATAACAAGTTACGCATAGCGGTTTACCCGGGAAACAATCAATTAATATGCTCAATGTCGAACCTAATGGTACCCGCCGAAAAACCAAGGATTGTTGCCGCCAGCGCGGCAAGTAAGGCAAATGTCTTTTTCATAATAAACTGGACTAGAACGTCAGAGCTATTCCAAAGCCATTCGCAGTACCGCCGATAGTGAAAGTGGGCACATAGGACTGACTCTGAATAGACGCGTTGTACTCATCGGCAATACCCTTGAGGGTGGTTTCTCCAGACTTCCACATGGGAATACCCACCGCCAGAAAGGGAACGCCAAGGCCCAGGCAGACTCCTGCGACGGGGAGTGTTTTTTTGATGTCGCCACCCACAATGAGAGAACCCAGGGGATAACCGATGGCAAAACCAACGCAGTAAGCCCCGATATTATTGAGAATACTGGCGGTTGAAGTCTTTTTCGATGCTTTCAAAAAGTCATTGTACTGGGCTTCCTCGAAATATCCGGCTCCCTGCTCCTTGGAAATGGCAAATCCCAGTGAATTCAGCAGTTTTCCATCTTTGTACGATATTGGACCGGACACAAGTCCATAATCCAAGGAGGACTGGGCCGATGTTCCTTCAATAACTTGCGCCTTAAGACTGAGAGACGTAGCCAATAACAGTAGAATCAAGAGAATGCGTTTCATGTCCTTATTTTTATTTCTACAAAGATAGGGAAAAAAATAATATCCGGGAAGGGGCTACTGGAACCGCGGTTCCAGGGCGGCGACGGCGTCGCGGACGCGGTCGGCCTGGGCGTGGAGCCATGCCGATGTGAGCTTGCCTTCGGGGACATCCTCCACGTGCAGGGGTTCGCCGAATGCCATTTTGTAGCGATGCGGGAACTTCCAGAAGCAGTTGTAGACCGGGATGATGCGGGCACCGCTATGTGCTGCGAGCACCGCCACGCCAACGTGGAAAGGAAGCAGGCCCTCGCCGGTCTTGTTACGCTTTCCTTCCGGAAAGATTATAATGCTCTCTCCTTTGGACAGTGCCGCCAGGGAGTCTTCCAGCCACTGCTGTGAACCGCCGCTACGGTCGATCGGGATTGCCTGCGCGTGGGTGAAAAAGCTCTTGGTGAACCGGTTCTTGTCGAAATAGTCCGTTGCCGCGAGCGGGTGGATCATCTTAGCAGGATAACGCGCCATAAGAACCACGGGGTCCATGAGCCCCACGTGGCGGCCGGCGAAGATGGTGGGCTGGTCCAGCTGCGGGACCGATCCGTAGACCTTCGGGCGCTGGACGACGGCCACCATGCAGCGGGCAAAAGCCCTGAGCGCCTTGTCGGCAGCGCCCAGGTGCGCCTCTTTTACTGTTCCTTCTCCCATTATCCCGCAATTATATTAATCTGCTCTCCGGTGAGCTCCATGGTAAGGGGCAGGGTGCCGGGGATTTCGCCATCGACCTCGACGATATCGACATTGTCGGAAAGCGGAGTCACGGTCATCTTTTTGAAACGGCGGGTGATCATTTCGGGCTGCACGGCAAGGTCGCCTTTGAGGCAGTGCATCATTAAAGAGAGGCCCTTGAAGTGGTTCACTCCAGGCATGATGGAAATATCCAGCTGGCCGTCGTCCCACCTTGTGTCCTGTGCAGTCTGGATGAGACCGCTACCGCGGTATGTGCCGTTGCCAAGGGTTGCCGTGAAGAGTTTTCCTTTATACACAAGTTCTCCGTCAAGTTCGATTTCCACGGGATTGCGCTTTCTGGAAAGAGTGGAATAGGGCGCAACCATGGTGAACAGGAAGCCGCCTTTATGCCCTTTTTTCTTGAGATTGTTGGTGTGGTCGCAAATTGCCGCATCCACACCTATGCCGCCGATATTCGCCATGCAGAAAACACCCTGCGGGAAGGTCATGCGCACAACGTCTTCCTTCGCCGTTTTGCCGGCAATGATGCATTTTGCGGCTTCTGCCGGGTCTGCCGGGATGCCAGCGCTGCGGATCCAGTCGTTGCCGGTGCCGTGGGGAAGAACCGCCAGGGTGAAATCGGCCATGGAGGTTCCCGTCTCATCGGCATATCTCAAAAGGCCGGTCATCACTTCATGCACGGTGCCGTCGCCGCCGGCGGCAATGAATTTGCGGCAGCCTTTGGAGGCACCTTCTTTTGCCAGGTCGATGGCATGTCCCGCGTGAAGGGTTGCGCAGACTTCCACCTCGAGACCCGCTTCGCGAAGCATGCCCACCGAATTGTTCCAGGCGTCACCCGTTGTGGCCGATGCCGATGCAGGGTTGCCGATCATCATCCAAGTTTCTTTCATCGTATTATTCAGGTTTTAGTTATTGTTATCAAATCTATCTCGGGGTATCCTCCCAGACGGAAAGCGAATCCGCTGCCAAGGCCTGGCGAGACATGAAGCACACGGGCTCCTTCCCTGTAAATTCCTCCCGATTCGTGCAGTCTCCAGTGCTTCGCGTTGAGCCCCGTGAGCTTGTATTTAAGCCCGTGGGTGTGGCCGGAAAGGGTAAGGTTTATATCGGTTCCGGGCAGCACCTCCATACGCCAGTGGGTTGAATCGTGCGAAAGCAGCAGCTTGAATATCCCCTCCGGAACGCCTTCCATGGCAGTTTCCAGATTCTTCCCTCCGGTTTTTTGGAAATAGGGGTTGCGCGACACGTTGTCTACGCCGATGAGCGCGATCCTGTCTGAGCCGCGCTCCAAAAAGGCGGTTCGGTTTCGGAGCACATTCCAGCCCAGGTCCTTCTCAAAGGCCTCCAGTTTTTCCATATCCTTTGTGCGGGCTTCGTCCCGGTGCGGGCCGTGAAGCAGGAAATCATGATTGCCGAAGATGGACCAGATTCCCATTGGGGCTTCGAGGCGCTCCAGGGCGGGGCGGTAGGCATCGGCCTCGCGGGATTCATAGCTCACCAGATCTCCGGTGAAGAGGATAATCTCCGGACGAAGCGACTGCACCGTATCCACGATATGCCACACTAGCTTGCTTTTATGGCCGATGGAGCCGAGATGCAGGTCGGAAATATGGCAGATCCGCAGCCCGTCGAAACCATCCGGAAGCTCCTCGAATTCCAATTTGTGCTCTTTTACGATGAGCCTTCTGGAAACGTAGAATATATATGTAATGAAGAAGGCCGATACCGCAGCGCCGATGCCCACCGCTACATATGGAGGCAGGAAAAGGCCGTTCAGAGCGATAAGGAATTTGGGGAACTCGAAGATAAAAATAGACCAGGAGAAGATTCGTATCGCATCCGTGTATACTTTTCCCAGAGCCATCAGGGGAAGGCACACGAGGGCCACCAAAGTGGGAATGGCAATAACCAGCTTACACCACAGGGGCGCATCCCTCAGCAGGGTTAGCGCCAGCGTAACGTCCGCCACCACCCCGAAAAGGAGGAAAAACAACACGTATGTACTGAACTTCACGTCTGGGTTTTAGGTTTGGTCCTGCAAAGATACTATTTTTTCCCGGACTCGGTAATGTTCGCAATTTTGATGGAATTTGTGTAATTTTGCACAAATGGCCTTTTTTATGAAACGATTCCTTGTACTTGTTGCCTGCCTACTTCTTTCGCTCCAGGCTTATTCCGCTTCCAACCTCATTTATGGTCCCTGGGTATCTAACATTTCAGAAACCGGGTTCACCGTGCTGTGGGTAACGGAAAAACCCTCGCTGGACTATGTGGAGGTGGCGCCGGACGACGGATCGGCCTTCGAGAAAACAGAAAGGCCGCAGTACTATGAAACGGCATACGGCAGACGTGTTTCCGGCCGATACCATAGCGTGCGCGTGGATGGGCTGGCCCCTGGTACAACTTACCGCTACAGGATTGTCGGGCAGGTGGTGAAGGATGACAGCGGCCCTTATCGTTTCCACTACGGCCCCAAGGTGCGCATCTCCCCGAAACGGAGCTCTTCCGTGCGCACATTGTCTGCATCGGCCCAGATTTGCCGGTTCTCGGTGCTGAACGATATCCATTTCAATGACGAGCGGTATACCAAACTCGCCGGCGGGATTGATTTGGATGCCACGGATTTCCTGCTGCTGAACGGGGACATCGTTTCCTATACGGAAAACATCGACTCGGTGGCTAAACACTGCATCGTGCCCATCGCCGCTCAGGCGGCCCGGCTGCCGCTGATATACGCCCGTGGCAACCACGAAGGCCGCGGACGCGACTTCGCAAAATTCTATGGCCTGTTCCCCACTCCCACCGGAGAGTTCTGGCACTCATTCCGGCAGGGACCGGCCGCGTTTATCGTGCTGGATGCCGGCGAAGACAAGCCGGACAAGAGCCACGAGTACGGAGGACAGGCCGATTATGACCCCTGGAGGCTTAAGGAGACCGAATGGCTCCGCGAGGCCGTGAAGGATCCCGCATTCGTTTCCGCGCCGATGAAGATCTGCCTCATCCATGTGCCGACGATTAATTTGAAGGACAGCTGGTATTCGCAGGTGTGGATCACCGAAAACTGGGGGCCGATACTGGCCGATGCCGGAATCGACCTGATGATAAGCGCGCATCACCACAAATGGATCTGCTCACCGGAAGGAGCCGACGGGAAGGCCTATCCCGTACTTGTGAACAGCAACATGGAACGGATGGACGTGGTGGTTACTCCGGACAGTATCTCAGTATCCACCTATGACGTAGATGGTGCGCTGGTGCACCAGTGGTCGAAGTAGGTTTTATTTCCTGTAGAAGTCTTTTGTGACGATGGGCTTCCCCTCCGAATCTAGAAGGGGGGTGAGGCCGCCGCCGTAGCCGCGGCACACGTACAGGTAGTTCACGCCCGTTTCCTTGTCAATGATAACAACTGCGTCCGTGAGAAGATTCAGTCCTTCTCTTTCGGTGATGTCGAATCTGTCTTTTGCCATAGGTGATTAGTTTTTTTATGCAAAGCTAACAAATAGTTTCCATTTCCGAGTTATTCGGCAGCATTTGGAATTGTCGGGGCAGGTTGTTATCTTTGTCAAAACCGCATGAGTATGAGCCATATCCATGTTATTCGCGGCACGGTTGCACTGCTTGTTCTGGCGGCCCTGTTCCATGGGATTCCCGCCAGGGCCCAGTATGGCAAATATCTGGAGGCCGTATACGATGCGCGCAGCGTCCAACTAGACGATGGGAAGGTGCCATACCACAGCGTTGGCGCTGCACTGTCCTATTGTCCGGACTTGTTCTATCCATGGCCCGTGTACATTCAAACGGGTGTCAACACTCTTTTCTCAATCAAGCGGGAAGGGGCGAATACCCCGGCGAACTACCGTTTCGAGATTCCACTGGAGCTTACCGTGCAGTGGGATCCATCACCGTTTTTTACCATTGGCCCGTTCGTGGGAGCTTATGGGGCGCTGAATCTACTTGTCGCCCCGGAAGACCCAAGCCGTTTCAACACCTGGCAGTACGGCTTAATGGCGGGATTGAGCATCTATCCCAGCTACTTTCATATCCATGTGGGGTATTATCACGACATGGTTCCTTTCAACAAAAACGGCACGGGGCTGGACGGCATCCGTGTTGGTATAGGTATGATTCTGTAATGAAACGTTTAGCTATAATTCTGGTGGCATTGGTGGCTCTTGCCACTATTCCTGCAAAGGCGCAAAGCGCGCGTGAACAGCTCGAAACCATCTCCGGAAGTTCCATTGCCGCCACAAGGGCAGATAATGACGCATCGGCCCGTGGCCTTGCCGCCCGAGGCTGGGGAGCATACAGCGTCGAATCCTGGAAGGCCGACCGTCGCACCTCGTGGGAAAACCGCCGCGAAGCCCGCAACTGGATCCGCCGCGAAAGGCGTGAAGCCCGCGCCAACCGCCGCCGCTATCACCTCAAGGACTACACCCCGATGAAGGAGAAGAGGTGAGGTACTCTCTCCGAGATTTCGAACAGACTATTGCAAATTACGGGTAAAAATCTTTATCTTTGCATATGAGGCTGTTTTCGCTGTTTCTTGCTCTTATTCTGTCTTTCCTGTCGGAAGGAACTCCTTGCGACAGTCTATCATCGCAGCCATGGCAGGATGTCTGTTGCGAGTATGTAGACGACGTGGAAGAGGAGGCCGTCATCCGCACGGAAACACACAGCCAGAAACAAATAAGAGAAATACCGCAATCGGTTTCTTATGGCCGCTTACGTGAATACGACTGTTTCACATCGGCTCTTTTCAATCATCTTTGTCTTGAAAGGCAGTGGCTTGTATGCCGCAGATTACGGCTTTAGTGGATTTGATATCTTCCCCGGAATCAATCAAATCACTAAAACAAGCAAATTACAACAAGATGAAAACTATATTAAACCTTTTTGTGGCATTTGCCACCATTTTCGCATCCGAAACACTTGTATCCTGCCAGGAAAAAATAGTCAATAGCGATGCCCTTCCTACAGTTGCCCAAAACTTCATCCGCGAATACTTCCCGGATTCTTCGATATCGTACGTAAAGAAAGACCGTGAATTGATGAAAACCACCTATGAAGCAAGGCTTCAGGACGGCACTGAGATCGACTTCAATTGTAAGGGAGAATGGGACAGCGTGGATTGCAATACTAAGGCCTTGCCGGCCGCTCTTGTTCCGGAGGCCATTGCAAAATATGTCGAGAGCAGTTTCCCCGGACAAATTATTGTCAAAATCGACAAAGAGTACTATGGATTTGAGATCGAACTCGCAAACGATCTGGATCTGAGATTCGACAAAAACGGCAAGTTCTTGAGCCTCGATAAATAACCGAATCAGAACGGGTCTGATTTTCAATGTGTCTATATCGACGGCAGCCCTTTCCACTCTTCGGCATTTTCGTATAATGTCACGTCTGACACGAAGTGAGAGTGAACGCCCGGGTATTTCGTAGGAGCAGCAACCCAAACGAGATCTCACTATTGTGAATGATGAGGCAAGAGAGATGTTCACTGAGGCTCTTCGTGAAATTGAGACCGAGATATCTGAAGCGGAATGTTTGAGGGATGGAATAAAGGAGCAATTGAGTGAGTTGATATAGAGAAAGAGCCCAAGGGGCCACCGCACATACTCTCTCTCCGAGATTTCGTCGGGCCTGACGGCCCTCCGACATCTCGCCCGCCTGCGGCGGGCTTTGCAAAAAGAACGAAAAATCGCGCTCAAGCACAGGCTTGGCGCGACCTTTCGTTCTTTTTGCGGAGAGAGCGAGATTCGAACTCGCGATACCCTTTTGGGGTACACACGCTTTCCAGGCGTGCCTCTTCAGCCACTCGAGCATCTCTCCGGATAAAGGGGACTGCAA
>JAEEGH010018344.1_pt1 | contig 14814 bp, 9 predicted proteins | sample 9134181 | NCBI WGS metagenome assembly JAEEGH01 (sample SAMN16246544, study PRJNA631951) | gut metagenome | biome: gut microbiome; feature: rumen; material: DP-attached | host: Bos | place: Iran: Karaj | collected 2018-10 | reverse complement strand
ATTCCGACCAAGCGTTGTACCAGTCCGCTCAATGCGCTCAATGCAGAGAATATCGCCATCACCGGTCACGGTAACTTCAATGGCAACGGTGACTGGTGGCGTCCGCTCAAGAAGAGCAAGATGGCTCCGGGACAATGGAAGAAGCATCTGAAAGAGAAAGGCGGCATTGTGGCGAACGATATATGGTATCCGGATAGCGCGTCCTTGTTAGCACAGAGTTATTGTTTGGACCAGAATGTGCCGGTGATTGAGGATGACAGTTTATGGCAAGTGGTCAAATCGTTCTTACGGCCGGTGATGCTGCATTTCGTGGGCTGTAAAGGGATCCTGTTGGAAGGCGTGACTTTTGAGAACTCACCGGCTTGGAACTTGCACCCTATGTGCTGCGAGAATATCATCTTGCGTGACCTCAATGTCCGCAACCCGTGGTACAGCCAGAACGGCGACGGCGTCGATATCGAGAGCTGTAAGAATGTGGTCATCAGTCATTGTTCGTTCGATGTGGGCGACGATGCCATTTGTATGAAATCCGGCAAGGACAAACCCGGTCGCGACAGAGGAATTCCTACGGAGAATGTCGTTGTCGATGACTGTGTCGTATATCACGGTCACGGAGGTTTTGTGTGCGGGTCGGAGATGTCCGGCGGCATCAAGAATGTGCAGGTGAGCAACAACCTCTATATCGGCACGGATGTGGGTTTGCGGTTCAAGAGCACCCGTGGCCGCGGAGGCGTAGTGGAGAATATCTTCATTCGCGATGTCTATATGGCCAATATCCCCAACGAAGGTCTGCTATTTGACCTCTTCTACGGTGGAAAAGGAGCCGGTGAAGAAACGGAAGAGGAACTGGCAGCGCGTATGAACGCCGAAGCACCCGAAGTGAGCGAAGAGACACCGGCCTTCCGCAATATCGTCATCGAGAATGTGACAGGCACAAACCTCAAACGCGCCATCTATTTCAACGGTCTGCCGGAGATGAAGATCCAGAACGTGACCTTGCGTAATATCGAGATCAGCGCAACTGAAGGCGCCCTCTTCCGTCAGACGAACGGTCTTGTCATCGACAAGGTCAATATCCGCGCCGAGAAAGGCGAAGCCTTCCAACTCGCCCCGACGGTAGAGAATGTTCAGATCAATTAAGATATCTAGGTCCTTAGGACTCCTAGGATTCATAGGCCTCCTAGTCTCCTGCTCCCCGAGGGTAGCGACTTCCTTTTGGAAGATCGGTACCCCCGTGGACTCGATCCGTCCGGGTTATGCCGTCCTCTATGAGGGCACTAAGATGCGTCATTGTTACCCCATCACCGAATGGACGGACACGATGCCTAACTACGTAGGCAAAGGCGACACCTATCACTCGCTGCATCATCATGGTGTAGCCGTAGAGTCCGAACTCATGGCGTATCGGATCTATTTCGACAAGAAGCAGACTATTGATCCCTATTGCAAACGCAAGCCTCAGCTCGAACTCGCACAGAGTCACTGGTATCCCAACGACAGCCTGCTCGCCGAAGGTTACGGCGATGATATACTGCGCGTGAGCGGAACGGTAGGTGTCGGTAGTGTGAAGTACTGGAACGGCAAGAAGCATGTCCATATAGAACCGGTAGCGGAACGAAGCGAACGGATTGTCTCGAGTAAAAAGGACCAAGCTACGATAGAAGTAGCGGTTAAGGGATGGGAAGTAGAGAGTAAGGTGGTTGATATGACGACGCGCTACACGATGAAGGCCGGTCATCGAGATATGCGGTGCGATGTCAGCCTCAGCGAGGCGGTAGAAGGCCTTTGTACCGGCGTCCAGACTATCCCCGCAAAAGCCCCAAATCAAAAATCAAAAATCTTAAATCTAAAATTACCCAACGGCGTTCTCCTCGCCTCTTGGGGCACCGATTGGCCTGTCAACGACTCCGCCAAGTACGCGAAAGAGACCGTCGGTCTCGCCGTCTTCATCCCCAAAGAGTTTGCCGGCGAGCTCGTCCAGGACAAACAGAACAGCTTGTGTCTTCTCAAATCACCAATGTGTGCGACAGCACACTTCTATCTAACTTGTTGCGGCGCGACAAAAGAAAACCACCCCGTGGCAACGACTGCCGAGGAGTGGTTCGCCTATCTCCGCAAGTGGGCTAAACGGCTAAAATAGCCTGTTGGGTGATTTTCCGATTTCTGCGCACAGCATATGCTGCAGCCAGCAGCGCCATCATCAGCCACACCTGCCAACCATCTCCTATAGGACACCAGCAATAACCTTCTTCGTTCATGTGGTCACAACCATCAAACGAATAACTGCCACAAACGGTACACACATAATCACCTGCTACAGGATCCCAAACCCAATGACAATTAGGACATGAGCCTCCTGGTACGCCAGGACCTTCTGAAGTTTTTCTCGGCTTACGCGATGTATCCATTTGTGCATAAGTGGTCGATGCCATTATTCCTCCGGATACGCGCGAAGCTGACGTGTACATACATTGTACAAAAGGAGAGGTAGACATTGACGCAGAAGGACTACTGCATGCTAATGGAGCACTCGTTGAGCGCATAGATACAGTAGGCGCTTGTGCCAAACCACTTGATTCAGCAGCTTTGTAAGCAGAATAAGAGGTATATATACCGTAGTTGCGCCCGGAACCGGTATACGGCGAGGCATATCTCACCGCAGACACAGTTAGGGCACAAAAGAGAGTTATTATGACTAATAAATACCTTTTCAAACTAATACCTTTCGTTTCACATTAGCGTACTACAGCGCCTGTTGCGTTATAGAGTACGCCGTTCTTGAGGATAAACAACTGATTATCCTTGATGAACTTATGTGCTTTGGGTTCCTTCTCTACATTTTCAATGTCTGTCGTGATAGCAGGCACATTCTCACGCTCCACAATCTCGAAACGATCTTCAATCATGCTATTCGGCTCGGCAAAGAAAGTGTATGCTGTACCTTCGTTAATGTCAATCGTTTGGTTGGTTTCAAAATCCAACAACGCCAATTCATTCTCGCTGCGCACTTTACCGAAGACAACAGTATATGCCGTCTCATCGCCGGTGCGCACACCTACGCGCGTACCTATAATACTATTGGTGGCATCCACTGCCAGGTGCTCATCGTCAACGACAGAGAAGATATTGAATGCGCAACTCATCTTCTTACGCGCGTCATAGCCGTTCTCGAAGGAAGCGTCATAATGCTCAGCCTCCAACAGGAAGAGGTTATCTGTCATTCCGTCTGTAGCCAAGGTTACCTGGAGTGTACCGGAAACAATTTGTTCTTCCTCCTCATTGCTTTTCTTCGGAGCACGAAGCGGAGTATTGGGATTGGTGGTTAGATTTGTATTCCATACCAATTTCTCGTAATTCAGCGTGAGGGTTCCTTCTCTGTCCGTATTGACATAGAATCCTTGCATAGCCGGAATAAGCAGTGGGTAGCCAAACTCTGAATGGAGAACTCCTGCATTGATAACCGGTATCGAGAGATATTGTCCCGCAGCATTTACATCTACATCTTCTGGGCTCTCACTACTATGTGCAGCAACATCCGTTTTTGAACCTGTATTAAACAGGTGGATTGTAGCATCTACACCCTCCGAGAAATCAGATGCCTCCAATTTAGAGATATCTATCGGCGCCGTGAAACTATTTGCAAACACATTGCAGCCCGGGGTAGCAGAGGATTCGGTATAGGAAAGCGGGAGAACTACCTCTCCATTGTCAACTAATTGCCCTTGTGTAGTCACTAATCGACCTTCCTCGTTATATTGAGATGTAGCATAGCCTGTGAAGGGTTGTAAAATCAAATTACGCCTATTATTTTTCCATTCGCCCTTAGATTCGTTCCAATCATATATCATACTTTGAGTGAATACGCTTTTAGCAGCTGTACCACCGACTACCGGGGAACCCACATATTGCCATGTACCGACATCCTGATGGTTACCGACATTCATGTTGTAATAACCGATGGTATATAATTCTACCGTAGCTTCCGGCATAGGCTGAGTGCTATAAGGCGAAATGCGGAGATAACCCGTCTGACCTTTAAGAGCGCCATCTTCTGCTGTTCCGGCCTTGAGAATCAATTTCTCTGCAGACGCACCTCTTACACCTCCGGCACCTATTGTCAAACCGCCATTCGGAGCAATAGTTACTGTCTTGCCTTCATTGATCGTAAGGCTATATGCGGCTATTTCGCTCTCGATAATTACATCATGATCGATGATTACCTCATGGTGAATATTCGGCTGAGAGCCTCTATTCCAACTCCCGTCTGTTGTCCATTCTTCATCCACGTTACCATTGAAGATATATTGCTTACGCGCTATACGAGTCAGCGTAATATCTTTATAAACCAGCCATGCACCAGGAACATATGACGGGTTCTTGATTCCATATCGAAGAGTACCGGTGGTTTTACCCGCATCTGCTTCAACATATACATACACATCGTTCAAATAGCGTTTCTCGTCTCCGAAAGCTATATCTGCGGAAGCCAAGTCCGTTGAATAATAATGGCCACCGCGCAACTCATCCGAAGCCTCCAAAGGACTTACATGATAAGATTTATAGAGCGATTGTATCGGATATGCCACATCGTTTGCATAGATATACGCCAGTACACTTTCCATTCCAGCGGCATGACATGTCCATGCAACATCCGCAGAAGAGATGCGATAAAATGCCTTCACAGTCAGACGATAGAAGCCAGGCGTAAGACCTGAGATCGTATTATCATATACAGCATTCGTGCCAGCTTCCCCACTACGATACTCGCCTTTTTGTTCTCCTAATGCTAAAGCCGGAATATCGACCGGTGTGATCTCAAAATCATTTTCTGCAATTTCAGTACGAACCTGAGCCAGCGTATTTACCGAGGTTCCGAAATCTATTGCAGCGGCAGCAGCAGCCTCGCGATTCATCATAGCTGTGATATACGCCTCGTGCTCAGTATAATCCTCCATTTGCCATCTGGTAGCAGCAGCGGCATCTGCAGTTAAAGCCAGCGCGTCTCCGTCAAGGGTTACATACTGATCTTTATGACTATCAGAAGGATAATCATTTCCACTTTGGAAAGTAATGATTGTACCATCCACTACATTTTGTTTCCAAAGATTATAGGTATTAGCGGCTGTACCATCGTCCGTAAACATCTCGTGGTTATCCGCTTCGTAGAGATATTGTTGATTGTCCACAAAGAGGAAGCGAGTGTAGAAATTGGTATTATCGTTGGTATAATTACTAATACGGCACGCCATGCCGAAATCATCCACAATAGCTTGTGTACCCCATTTTGCACCACGGCTGAGATAACGTCCATCAGACTCCGCGCGGAGATATTTATAGCCAACTAATTCGCTGATATTGATATTGCGGTAGAAGCCCCAATAGTTACCGCTAAACGAGAAACGCAGATAGCGGGTAGAAGGATTTAATGTTACTTCTTTTACCGAGGTCCATTCTGTAGTAGTAGCATCCGCGTACCATACCGTATTCCATGAGGCGCCATCCGAAGACTCTTGCACTTGATAAGTATGGTTCCCGCTTGGGTCCATCGTTACCAGCCAGCCTGTATTTTTATATTCAAAAGACAATCTACCGGGTTGTCCGTCAAAAGCAATAGTGAAGTTTTTCTCCGAGTGATACCAAATCCAGTCATCAATAACTGTATTGTTATTTCCGACCCGGATACAACCGCCGTCATCATCCAGCCATTTACATCTTCCACCTGCCTCTACAGTACCTTCATTGTAGATTGATTTCACCAATTGCATCGGGACAGTGCGTTCCGGACGCTCACGTGGAGTGAACGTGAATGTTGCGACACCCGCAGAGAAATCTTTGTTTTCGCCTTGACGGATGGTAATAGTTACGGATTCCTTCTTATTGTAGATATGCAATGTACCGTCGATAACCTGAGCAATCGAAGCGTCGCTGGTCTCAAACGTCAACGGACAATTCGCATAATCCGTATTGGACGAAGAAGCCACATTTGCGATATTCGTACCTACAAAGTAAGGCAAATGGTTCGCGTTGAAAGAGAACTCAGGTTCTGTTTTGCCGTCACGCACACCGCTTAAAGGTATATTCAAGAAATGTCCGGCATTGTCCTCAATATGCAATACTGCGCTGTACTCAGGATCATGACCTGCCGGACCTTTTTTATTATCAAAACTAACTTCAATACTTGTTGTCGCATATAAATCGCGACCGGTTCCCGGAATAGTAGAACGCTCAATAGAGAAATATGCTGCATCGTCGCCTACAATCTCCATCGTAGTGATACGCCCTGCGTTCGCATGGTTGAACACAACCGGTTCCACTTGCGTACCAAAGTTAACGCCTTTTGTTCCGAAATCCATCAATGCCGGAGTTGCTGAAAATTGATAAAGTTCAGTTACGTTTATATTTCTGAAATGACCGTAGCATGTACCATGATAGCGCAATTTGACATATCGCGTTGTCGGAGCTAACTGAACGGTATAATTCTGCTCTCCTATTTCGGAATATTTTGTTCCGCGATTCGGATTGCTCCATATAGGAGTATCCCCAAATGAGCCATCCTCACTTTCATATACATCAAAATAATAATTATTACCTATGGGATATGAGCTCGCAACCCCGATACCTACTTTATCACAAGTAGCTCTGAAGGTCAATTTATCCGGAATTCCTACAAACTGAATTATTATATAAGAATACGGAGCATTATCCATAATAATCTTACCAGCTCCCATCTTGTAACCATTATCTCCATTCCATTCAGCGTCATCTTCCGCTACCGTAACAAAAGTTCCTTTATTCGCACCTGTAACCGTGAATGGCACATGGTTATTCTGATTCACAGGAGTAATGGTGTAGTTTTTTGTATCGCCGTTCCACTTGTAGTTCTCGTCCTGAGTGACGGTGATCGTCGCATTTTCCTTTACATTGTATATGATCAATGTATCCTTCTCTCCCTTTGTAGCAATCATTGATGCCGTATTACTCGAACTAAAGCGATAAGCGCAGGGGCTCTCCGTCGTAAAGACATCATAAATCTTGCTATTGTAATAATACGTCGCTCCTCCCGGGTTCCAGTGGAAATCCGGATCGTGCTTAGCTACCGATACCGTAAAGGATCTATCAGCGGCAGCGATCTTATAGGTCTCCGGCTGATAGAGATGGATGGTACTCTCACCTTTGTTTCTACCAGTAGCAGTTTTCGTACCTGGTACGTACGCAATAACCGTATCAATACTCGTTCCTATTGTATTGTCAGTCTGAATATCATGAGACAATGTATAGTAGAATTTCGTAGTACTTGTACCATATACAGGAGTTGCTTCGGTCGGAGCTATACCTGGATAAGCCGCATTTGGTTTAGTATACGTCCAGGAATAGGTCGAAACCACATCGTCATCGACCGTTGTATTCAAATTCGCTACAGAATAACTGTTTCCATATTTATGAACCGTTACAGTAAACGATTTAGTAAATCCGGTGTAACGGTAAGTCTCTTTTTGCGTAATAGTCAGCGTAGCACTACCTGCATTGTATGCCGTGATAGCTTTTGTGCTCGGGTTAAAGCCAATAACATGTGACGAATGACCTGCTGCACAACCGGTTGTTACAGTCGGAGTATGTAAGGTCTGACTAATCGTATAGTAATAGTTAGAATCATCCGCCGTAGGATCACCCGTCTCTACATTACTCGTCGTATAACTTCCAATCGACGTACCACCATCTACCATCAAATTGCTTGCACCAAGCGTTCCGTTGATGGAAGATACATTCTTTGTTACCGTAATAGTAATAGAATCCGATTCCCCCTCTGTAATCGTATCATTCTCTACTTGGTTAATAACCAACCTTGCCACACCTGCGTTACGAGCATAAATCTTGTTGTCAATGTATTCAATGACCTTACCAGAATAGTTTGCATCCTGTATCGCATCAATCGACACTACTCGGATAGTAGCAACAGGAACAGGAACATGCGTAAAAGAGAATACATCATTCTGGGTTTCGCCTACCTTCATAGCAGTGTTACCCTCGTATTCAAACACAGGAGTATATTTAGAAATCCAATTAGCGTATAACTCTATATTATTCGCATATTTCCATTTCCTATCTGCATCGGTATATGTATTATCTCCACCAGCTTGTGCTATTACATTTCCGAAAGCATCGATGATTTGCGTACCAGTACCGCCTGCCCCTGTATAATATCCGTCAAACACATTTCCGGTTTTAGTTGGTTTAGTAATTGCACTCGTTAAGTTAGTGCTCGCATCAAACGTAGCAGTAATACTTGTCGTTCCGGCAGAAGTTGTTCCCGAACCTGCCGTCAATGTAATAGTATAATTATTGACTGACCATTGAGCCGATAGTGTAGCCGTAGAAGCCTTATCCCAATTACGAGCACTGGAAAGATTAGCATTGTAGTACTTTGTACCTCCGGATGTGTTATCAAAATAACCAGTAAAAGTATAGCCGGTTCTTGTCGGAGCAACTATTGCGTCACTACTATTTTTAAGAGTCCCAGGCATTCCGCTATCATAAGTGGCGCGAATAGTTTGATTGTTTCCAGAGCCTCCATTCGGAGCCAAAGTTATATCATAACTATTGGCAGTAAAGCGAGCATAGTATGTTTTATCCCAATTACGATCAAAATAACCATAGGTATTATATGTCCTATCATCGCTCACTTTTGTGCCCTCATGATACCATCCAGAAAAAGAATATCCAGTAGAATCTGTCACCACAGTACATATAGGCCAGCCATTTGTTGAAGCCGCCACAACGGTAGTAGTACAATTTTTAAGACTCGTTGAAGAAGTCGCCACCTCAGACCAAGCAACACTTTTCTGCCCTCCAAATATTTTTGCCGCATTGTTGTATATTTCAATCTTAGCAGCTCCTTTACCTTGATCCACTCCGACCCGCGCAATCCAAGTATAATTTGCCCACGCGCGCGAAGTGAAACCACCCAGTATAAGTAGTAGCCAAATCAGACTGACGAGACAGAATCGAGACAGAATCGAATCGGAGGTATTATTTAATGTAAAACTTTTTATCATATCTTTCTGTACCTTAAATTTCAATATTAAATTTTTGCAGTGCCACTTTGCCACTTTGCCATTTTGCAAACTCAACTTTGCAAATTTACTATTTTTAAGCATTTCCACACATTTTCGTGTGTTTTATTCTCAAAAACGGGTGCAAAATTAATATTTTTCTTTGAAACACGCAAATTTTCGCACACTTACACGCGCGATTTTATAATAAGGTATAGCCGAATATTAAAAAATGACACTTTTTTATGTTATAAAACATATCCAAGTGCCAAATTTCAAATAAAGAGAAAAATACGAGAGATCTATCTTTCGATAACTCCTGCTTCGAGCCAAGAGTCGATAGTAGCTGTGACGTCCGTCATAGCTTGTTCGGGGGAGACTTCGTACTCTGCGCAGAGGGCTTGGCAGAGGTCAGAGGCGTCAAAAGAGCCGTTAGCGGAAGAGGCTTCTATGGCCTTCTCCCAGAGGAAAGCGGCGGTTTCGTTGAGGGTGATCATCTTGTTGAAATTGATGAGCGCCATCGACTCGCCAACCAGAATGTATTCGTTGCCTAACTTACGCAGGCGAAATCCTTCAATTGTTCTCATTATCGTTTGTTTTTTGTATATAAATCAAGATAAATACTTTTGAATGTTTTTAGAGCTTCGCTCTCCCTGTGTCTTGCTGATAAAACCTCCTCGTAAATAAATTTCCGGATAGTTTTTATCATCAATCCACTAACACCTACGTATCAAAACCATTCAAAAGCGATAAACATAGATAAACTATGCAGCGTGTATATATCATTAATATTCATTATGCGATGTCTTTATCTTCTTTTATTTACAATAAATTAAAACATATACATCGTGCCATCGGAATGTAAGTAATAATGCTCAGACTGTCCCATTTTAGGACCAAAATTATAAAGCACACCTACATGTTTGCCGGTCAATCGCATATAGTTCCACAACTGTTGCCTATGCTCCAAACAAAGTTTCTCAACCGCTTTGCATTCCACAATAATACTATCCTCTACCAAGAAATCCACATAATGCTTATGGGCGATTTGCTTGCCGCGATACTCTACTCGGAAGTAGTATTCGCGTTGATACGGAATCTGTTTTTCATCCAATAGTATCTGCAGCGCGTCTTGGTACATATACTCCGTTAAGAACGGTCCTAAATCATCGTGAACTTGTACTAAACAACCATTTATAGCAAAACATTTCTGCTTGAGACCATTGAGCCATTCCGGATGGGTATCTACTATTCGCTTTAATGATATATGCATAACACCGCGCGTTGAAAAAATTTATCTTAATTTATCTCTGATTATTGATTTTTATCTCGTGAGAGATGAAGCTTGTTTTGATAAAGTGATCGTCGAATTTATTCGGAAGAGCAGTTTAGCGAAAGAAGGTTCAAGGTACGCAGTACTAAAATCAATAAACAGTCTTTATCTATCTTTATTTACTATAAAATTTCAACATTGTGTGTCGATAGATTTTTAATAACCATTTCCGTACCGGGCGGAGGGCGTACCATACGCGTCCTCGTGTCAGCATTTTACGTCTTCCATCAGGGTTCTCAATTCGAGTGACTCGACCAATGATATCGCCGAGCGCACAACGCTCTTCTCCGGTAAGATTTCCATCACCCTGGAGAATGTACGTTTCGTTCTCAATACGAATGAGTCGATGAAGCACGTACGTCGTATTCCCGCAGAGCGTTGATACCTGCGCTAAGAGGATGTCTCCGCGGCGAGGTGGGGTCTTGAGAGCCGTGAGAATGACGCTATCCCGATCGCCTTCTATAAACGGCCGCATACTCACGCCCGAAGGGGTAAAACGCACCTCTTTGCCTTCGGCAATAAGCCGCGCCAATTCAGGAATCAATATGTCATTGGCGATTCTCATTCGGGCATAAACGTGAAGCAGTTACAATCCAAAAAAGTATAGGTGATCTGCTGAATGGTTATTGGCGTACCGCTTGCAGTATTGTATATCTTAATATAGAAAGCCGAAACCGGAAGTATAGCGGTCACGCAATCTTTGGTGGAACTTATTTTACCCCCTGAGACGTTTGTCCATGTACTACCATCTCTGGAATATGCGACCATTATATTGGTCGCTGACGCTGGTTTCCGAAAAATTCTAATCTCAGATAATTTATTTAGGGGCGGTGCAATCGTAACAGAGTCATTTTCATCCTTCAATCTTAAACTAAGCACCCACTCTGAGTCATGTCTAAAATCAGCAGCTCCCGCACATATGTACGTAATGCCATCGTTTGTTGTAGCTTTTTTATTAAGGTTAGTAAAGGAAATTGTATTAGTTTTCGACATACTATGAAAATGATGTTCTATATCCCTTGCATTTGCCTGATAGAAGGGCAACGCGAGGATTGCAAGGACGAGTACTATTTGTTGTGCGATATGTTTCATCTTGTTATTCAAAATCGGCTGCAAAGGTACAACAAATATTTAAAATATACAAATTTCGATGTGTAAAAATTGACCTTTTTTGTATAAAATCGCGATATACGTCTGCAAACACTTGCATATATGCGCGGAAAGTTGTAATTTTGTCCCGATTTTGTAAAACGCATATAGCAAAACACTATATAAAACAACCAATTTTTTCGTTTAACTAAAAACACAAAACACAATGAAAAAACTTTTCACATTTGCAGCTGCCATTCTGGCAAGCGTATGCATGTGGGCACAAGACCCGGACATTGATGTAAATGCAATGACGGCAGAAGATGCCACGACCTATTTTAAGGCGTATGATGGTGCTACATTGCTTTATGCAGGAACGTACCAACTAACAGGCAGCAATTACAATGTAAAATGCGACCAGACCAACAACTCTGCTTATGTAGGAGTTACTGCGACGCAAGAGTTGAAAAAAGTAGCCTTCCTTGTGACAGGAAATGGCAAAAACAAAAACATCAACGCAGGTCTTATCGGTTACAAAACCGTAGCTGAGACTCCTGATTTTTCCGCTGCTGACTATGCTTCTTACGTAGATCCCGCTGTGGCAATTCCAGCGGCCAATTATTCGGATGCTCAATGGGTAGAGTTCGATTTGACAGATCAGGAGCTCAAGGCTGTATATTTCTCCAAACAATGGAAAAATGTGGCAGTAGGCGAGGCAGCTGCTGCTTCGTATCCTTCCGGTAACGCTCAGTCATTGTTTGTATATGGTATTCGCGTTTGGTTCGCAAACTCTACTCCTTCTACCGACCCGGTTGAGTCTGCTGAGATCAGCGGTGAGAATGCTTGCGCGTTAGGTGCATCTGTAGAATTGACTTGTACGGCTGCTAATGCTACTACATACCAATGGTATCTTGGTGGCGCTGCGATCGATGGTGCAACTGCAAAAAAATACACCTTCACTCCGACTGCAGCAGGCGAATATAGCTTCACTTGTGCTGCATCGAATGACTACACCGCAGTTCCTGTTGTTGCAGAGGCATTCGTTGTAACCGTAGTTGATCCCGCCAGCGCTTGTGGCGAATTGATTAAGGCTACTCATACAGGCGGCAAGACTGCTATCGTTACCGGTGTTCTCGGCGGTACTGCTGACAAGAACACGCAGGATAACGGTAAACTCGGTTCGAACGGTCACTATTTCGGTGTTAAGTTGGCTTCCGGTAATTTCCAAGCAGCTGACGAGGTAACGATCGTAGCTTCTGCTTTGAGTGGAGGAAATACCGCTACTATCTATTCCGACAAGGGTAAGACTCTTCTTGGTTCGGCTGATTTCGACACAGAAAGTATGACTGCTACCTTCACGTTAGAGGCAGAGGCTGAGTGGATCTATGTATATCGTACAAGTTCAGCATGCAACCCGAACATCGAATATATTGCAGTTAATCGTTCTTGCGAAGCAAGCAACAATGCTGACATCAAGAAAGTTTGGGTAATGGCAGGAGAAGAGGAGATGGTATTTGAGCCTGAAGAGGATGGCGTTACCTATAACCTCGTTGTTCCGGCATCGGTTGATATGGCTCAACTGAGCATCAACTACACGCTGGCTCATCCGAAAGCTTCTGCTAATGTAGCAAGTCCGTTCGTTATTATTGTTCCTGCTGCAGGCGCAGCTGCTAATAGTCAGGTAGTTGTTGTTACCGCTCAAGATGGTACGCAAAAGACCTATACATTCAATGTAACTAAGAGTGCTGCTGCAAGCACTGATGCTTCGCTCAAAAGTTTGGCAGTAACCGGTTTCACGCTGGATCCGGCATTTGCTGCTGACGTATTCACCTACACTATCACAAAGGCTTACGGCGCAGAGAACCCGGGTACAGATAAAGTTGTTTGCGAGCCGAATGACGCCACCGCTCATCCGAACGTAGCAGCAGGTGAAAATGCATTGATTGTTACTGTTACCGCTGAGGATGGTGAGACCCAACTCATTTACACGATCAATATCGTTGAAGCAGCAGCTCCGAAAGATTTGGCACAAGTTAAGTTCAGCAACGGTTTTGATGCTTTCATCGACAACGCAAATCTCACTGTTAAGGCATTCTACCTCGCAGGTACAGATGCTCCGACCGCAACTACTATCACGGCAGGTAATGGTACTGCAGGTGAATTGGCTGATGGTAAGATTATTGTTACCGGCGCAGACGCTAGCACAGCAGAATACATCGTAACGTTGGAGGCTGTTACTCCGAACACAGACGCAGTTGCAGCTACCGCTGAAGCTGGTGTCTTCGATGGCACCGAGGCATGGGTTAAGAACGGTCTGTTAGTATATGGCAACGCAGCTGGTTTCAATGAAGGCAAATATACCATCCGCCGCCAATTGAAGAGCAGCGACAAAGCAGACGATCAACGTGTCATTGCAGGTTGGGTACGTACCTATTTCTTCGTTGGCAATGCGAGCCAGTTTGAGTTAGCCGTTAGTGGTAACAAACCTTTGAAATATGCTATTGATGGTGGTGAGCAAATTGAGAACAATGCCGAGACATTGTCGATTGCATTAGGCGAAGGCAACCACATGATTGAGATTGTTTCCAACCAATCCAGTGGTGACTGCTATCTCTCAGCTCCGAAGCTCGTTGAGCGCACCGCTACCGCTATCAGCAATACCAACGCTGAGGTTAAGGCTGTTAAGTTCTTCGAGAATGGTCAATTGATGATCGAGAAGAACGGCGTTATCTACAATGCACAAGGTGCTATTGTAAAATAAAGCCATGTTCGCTCAATGATGAGCGAAAGATGAATAGAGACAGCTCGCAGAAATGCGGGCTGTTTTTTTGCGCGGGGAGTCGTGGCTGTTTTTATTCGCGATACTCGGTAGGAGTCTTGCCTAAAGAGTTCTTGAAACACGTATCGAAATACTGTTGATTGGAGAATCCGCACGCATAAGCGATCTCTTTAATCGGCAGATCCGTTTGCTTAAGCAAGGAACAAGCGTGCTTGATACGCGCCTCTTGCAGGAAGTCTTTCGGGGAGAGGTTGAAGAGTTCGTGCATCTTGCGATTCAGCGAAGAGCGACTCATATGTACGGCATCCATCAGATCCTCAATGGTCACCTCGCTATTACTCATGTTTGCCTCCATGAAAGCAGTGAGCGTTTGCACGAATTGCTCATTTTGGCTCAGATAACCGGCAACCATCACTTCGGGCACTTTGTATGTGCCATTGGTCATTGTTGATTGGTCGTTGGTCATTTGCGCCAAACGTTCCTGTATGTCCAAATAGGCATCGAGCGCCTCTTGCCGCTTTTGTTTGAGTGCGCGAATGTGCAGAAGGGTAATGGTTGCTGAG
>JAEEGH010018342.1_pt1 | contig 14815 bp, 9 predicted proteins | sample 9134181 | NCBI WGS metagenome assembly JAEEGH01 (sample SAMN16246544, study PRJNA631951) | gut metagenome | biome: gut microbiome; feature: rumen; material: DP-attached | host: Bos | place: Iran: Karaj | collected 2018-10 | reverse complement strand
TTCCTTCGCGGCACTGCCGGCTGACATCATGAGCAGCTTCGGTTCCTACACGATCGAGACCTGGGCCCGCGCCAACACCGGTAACGCCGGTTGGGGCCGTGTTTGGGATTTCGGTAACAACGACGGTACAGATCGCATCGGCAGCGGTCGTGAATACACGATGCTGGCCTGGGGTAATGGTATCTACTCTGTGAAATACAAGGGTACTGAATACCAGATCAAAGCCGCGTTCCCTGCCGCTGGCGAGGAATCATTCCTGCACATTGTTTACACCTACGACAAAGCGATCCAGACTGGTTATCTCTATCAGAATGGCAAGCTGGTCGGCAGCGCGAAACAAATCGGTGATCCGACGATCTTTGAGTTCGGTATGCCGAATATGTGGCTGGGTAAATCCAACTGGCCGGATCCGTACTTCACGGGTGATTATCAGGAATTCCGTATCTACAACGGCTTCTTGACCGCTGACCAGGTGGCCGAGAACTACGAAGCGGGTCCGGATGTGATTCCTGGACCGGTGGTCGGTGACGAACTGGTTTGGGATATTGTGGATAACACACTGATCCTCAGCTGGGAGAAAGGCTCACTGGAAGTGGCTCCGACAGCGGAAGGTCCGTGGACCGCGATCAACGCGGCTTCACCTTACGAAGTCGATCTGAGCGGTGAAGGCGCGTTCTACCGCCTGGCCGAATAGGCTAAAATAAGCACAGAGCCTGTAAAAAGGCTCTGATATGAATCAAAACTGCCGTTTGTCTGAGGATGAACGGCAGTTTTTTCTTGCAGACGCATCATTTTTTGAGCAATATTGTGGTTGTATGAGTGGTTTGAAGTTTTCACGCAGATCGTTTTTGAAAACATTAGGCGCCGCCGCACTGACCGCGCCGTTTATTACACGCAATCTGATCTCTGCGCCGCCGAGCAGCAGAGTTCGTTACGCCGCTTTTGGTTCTGCCAATATGGCCCGCGCTGATATCAACAGCATCATCAGCCATCCGAATGTGGATTTTGTGGCCGTAGCGGATGTGGATTCCAGTTATCTGGCTGGGATCAAGAAAGATTTAGAGGGTAAGTTCCCGAATTTGAGGACTTATGATGATTATCGCAAGCTCCTGGACAAGGAAAAAGACCTGGACTGTGTCTCCGTGACCACGCCCGACCATTGCCACGCGGTGATGGCTATGAGCGCTATGCAGCTGGGGATCAACGTCTATTGTCAGAAACCCCTGGCTCACGATATTTATGAAGTGCGCGCTCTGACCAACTATGCCAAGAAGAAGAAACTGGTGACCCAGATGGGTATCCAGATCCATTCCAATGACGTTTACCGCACCACAGTGAACATGATCCAGAGCGGCATCATCGGCAAGATCAAGGAAACACACTCCTGGTGCGGCAACCGCCACTGGGGTTCCACCGATCCGAAACCGACCGCCAGCGACCCGGTTCCCAGCACATTGAATTGGGATCTGTGGCTGAACACCGCCTCCTATCGTCCGTTCGTCAAGGATATCTATCATCCGGGCAACTGGCGCAAGGTGCAGGACTTTGGCACAGGCATCTTTGGTGATATGGGCTGCCATATCTTTGACCCGGTGTTCAAGGCTCTGGAACTGACCGCTCCGATCCAGGTGCGCTCCGAAGGTCCTCGCCCGAACGACTATTTCTGGGGTCTGAAGACTGAGATGCACTACATCTTCCCCGGTACGAAATACACCGCTGAAAAGACTATCCCGGTGTACTGGTACGATGGTCCGGGCGAACGTCCGCCGAAACACATCATGGAACTGGTTCCCAATATGCCGACCCTCGGCTCCATCTTCATCGGTGAGAAGGGTGTCCTCGTGATCCCGCACATCGGCGCTCCCGTTGTTTACATGAAGAACGGCGACAAGTACGAAGAATTTGAAGATGATGATGTGCTCCAGAAGCTGGCTCTGCCTTCACTGAATCACTGGCATCAGTTCGTGGACGCCGTCCAGGGCAAAGGCAAGACGACCGCCGGCTTTGACTACTCCGGTCCTCTGACCGAGTCCGTCCTGCTGGGCAGCATCGCCTGCAAGTTCCCGAAGACCACCCTGAAGTGGAATTCCAAGAGCTTGAAGTTCAACCTGGCCGAAGCCAATAAGAAGTTCAAACCCGCCAACGAGTTGGTGAAGCGTGAATACCGCGCCGGCTGGAAGGTGAAGGGTCTCTAAAGCCTCTTAAAACAAAGATGGGAAATGAAGATGCGGTCTTCATTTCCCATTTTTTCATATCAAATTTATGCACAAACATTTGGTTGGGATCGAAATCGGCGGCACAAAGATCCAGATGGTCATTGCCGACTGCAATGCCCGAATATTGAACAGGTACCGGTTTGGGGTACGAAAAGACCGTGGCGCGGAAGGCATTCGTGAGCAGATCGCAAGTTTTATCAAAGAATGGAAACGCCATCACTTGCTTATCACCGGCATTGGGATCGGTTTTGGCGGTCCTGTAGATCGGGAGACCGGTCACACGATTTGTTCACACCAGGTCCAGGGCTGGGATCATTTTGATCTGAACGGATGGATGCAAGAGATTTATGGTAAGACTCATGTTTGTGTTGAAAATGATTCCAACACAGCAGCTTTAGGTGAAGCTCGCTGTGGAGCCGGTGTCGGTTACAGCCCTGTGCTTTATATGAATATGGGCAGTGGTGTCGGCGGTGGAGCTGTGGTGAACGGAGAAATCTATCATGGCGCGATCCCCGGTGAGATCGAGATCGGTCATATCCGCCTGGACAAAACAGGGCGTACTGTGGAATCCTGCTGCTCCGGCTGGGCAGTGGATAAGCGCATCCAGTCGGCCATCCAATCCAATCCCGATTGTAAACTGGCTGAACTCTGTGCCGGGATGGAATCGAAACAGGCAGCAAAACTGCTGCCGGCTTTGCAGGAGGAAGACCCTGTTGCTCAGAATATTTTAAAGGAAGTCGCGGATGACCTGGCCTTTGCCTTGTCGCATGCGATCCATTTGATCCATCCGCAGGCAGTCGTGTTGGGGGGGGGACTTTCTCTGATAGGGGAGCCGTTGAGAGAAGCTGTCCAACAAGCTCTGCCTCAGTATATCATGAATGCTTTTCAGCCGGGACCACAGGTGCTTATCGCTCAACTGGGCGAGGATGTCGTTCCGGTTGGCGCGCTGGAACTGGTCAAACACACAGCTGTCTAAAACCCCATTTTATAAAAAAAAGAGACGCCGTTTTTTACAGCGTCTCTTTTTCGTTTTCAGAATAACTTTTTATTCTTTCTTCTCATCCGCGGTCTCCGTGGAGCCTTCGGTGCTTTCTTTGTTCTCAGCATCTTCTGTGTCAGAGGAATGAGAATGGTATCCATAGTAGTAACCGTTGGATTTCTTTTTCTTGCGTTGTTTTCTTCTTCTCTTTTCTTTGCCGTCGGCACCGCCATAGTATTCATAGTAATCGTAATAATAGTAGTAGCTGTCATTACGAGTAGAATAGCCACGGTTGAAGACCAGACCCATCAGAGGGATCTTTCTGGTGCGCAGACGTTTCAGAGATTCTCGCGCAAAGCGGATAGAGGTGAAGGCACCGCGAACGACAAAGAGTACGCCATCCACGCGGCGGGCCAGGTTACTGGTATCGTCCGTAGCCAGCAGCGGAGCGGAGTCCATGATGATGAAGTCGTACTTGGCTCTCATCTCGTTCAGCAGCACATCCAGTGAAGGATGCAGGAAAAGCTCACCCGGACTCTTTTGGAGTTTACCGGCAGGGATCAGGTCCAGATTTTCAACATCCGTGTGCTTGACCACTTGATCGGAGGATACCTTCTGATGCAGGAATTCTACCAGACCCGGAACGGACTCGATCTTGAACTTCTTGCAGATATGACCACGACGGATATCAGCATCGATCAGAAGGACTTTCGATCCGGCCATTGCCAGAGAGACGGCCAGGTTGGTCGAGACTGTGGATTTACCTTCGGAAGGAACAGAACTGGTGACGCACATCACTTTGGGTACTTTTCCCTGGTCATAAGAGAAGATGATAGACGAGCGCAGGTTACGGAAAGATTCGATCAGTGCGTGACTGTCCTCGTTCTCTTCGGAAAGGAGGTGGAGTTCGTCATCTTCTTGGAATTTACTGACTTCGGGGATCTGTCCTAACACAGTTTCAGTGAACTGCTCACGAAGTTCAGAAATCGTTCCGAAAGTGTCATCAAAAAGATCAATGATGTAGAGAGCCACAAATCCGATGAAGATACCGGCCAGGAAACCGAGGAGGAGCTTCATTGAGCGATGAGCCACATTCTTAGCCGGAGAGGCTTTGTCCATGATGCTCAAACTCTCGTTGGACATGACCTTACTGAGATCGACCGTGCGGAGCATCTCAGTGAGTTTTTGGAACATATCCTGTTTGCGTTTAAGATCTTCCTGCATGTTGGTGTATTCCACCAGCATTTTATCCGCGGCAGAGGCTTGAGCCTGCATATCATCAAACGCGGCCTGGAGCTGTTTGACCTTGATTTCCAAGGCACTGCGTTGGGATACGATGGTATCCATGGCCATCTGTTTGAAGCTGTCCACCACGTTCTGGAGAGCAGAAATTTGCTGATCCAAATCACGAACTTTCGGGTGGGAATCTCTCAGGAACTCAGTCAGTTCCTCTCGGTTAGCCTGCAACTTGGTCAATTCTTGCAAGCTTCTGTAATATTCAGCTTGAGGCTTGGCTAATGCGGCGGCCATGTCTGAACTGACACCCGTACTAACCGCAGATCCGCTTGAGAAAGCCGTACTGCCTTCACGCATCACAACAGCTTGGATCTGCTCCGGTGTCATCTCATTCAGAGCGTCCAGTTCACGTTTAGTGCGGTTCAGTTCGGTATTGATATCACCCAGTTCTTTGGCGCGGCCGGAACCGACTTGCTCCAGCATAACAACATTGTTGGTAGCGCGGAAATTGGAAATACCATCGCGAAGAGCTTGGATCTCTGTGTCTAAAGTAGCGATTTGATTGGTTAGAGATTCAAATGTGGTTTCAGAAGTTTTTTCACGCAATTCCTTCTTATAGGCTAGGTAAGCATCCATCACACAGTTCAGATAATCCTGAACTTGTTTGGCATCTTCACCCACAGCCGTAAGAGTCAGTGCCTGATTGCGCAAGCTGTCCTTGGAAGTAAAAGTGAACATTTTTGCGTTATTTGTCCAAGCTTCAAGAGCTTCTGGATGGATCTCCAAGAATCTGTTCATAGCATCATCTTGAACGCGTTGGCTTTTCAGCATTTCACTCTGGGTGCCCATAAAGTTCTGGATCTCATCTGTCACGAGCTTATCGGTCGTAGCCATTCTCTGAGCCATGACCATTTTGCTTTGGGATTGGAACTTCGGCGGCATGGTCGAGATCAGCACGAATGCGGGACCTAATCCCAGCAGAATGCCGAGTAACATGACCCACCACCGCTTGCGAAGAAGTATCTTGTAGCGGTGGACACGCAGCATGATCTCATTGCTGATGGAGAAACGATCCTCGCGCATCTGAGGCCGCATCCCATCGATTCCCTCCATCTCATTGAGTGAAACTTGTGGTCTATTTTCGTTTGAATCCATTCTAAATCTTTCAGTTATATTAAATTACAATATGATGGGGATTATCTGAAGTAGCTTTGCGGTACGTAGATCAAATCTCCGGCCTTCACATCCATATCCAAATCCAATTTACCTTTTTCTTGAACATCTTTGACGTTGATGTAGAAGTTTTTGGGTTCGCCGTCAATAATACGGGTCAGCTGGACTTTTTTCAGGTTAGCGAAATCGGTTCCGCCGCCAGCCTTGGCGATAGCCATGGTGACGGTGTATATCTCACCGGGAAGAAGCTGCTGTAAACCAGGTGTTTTAACATAGCCCTGAACGGTGATGGTACCGGTATTCGTATAAGCGATGGAGGAAACACTTACGCGAACCGTAGCCCGTTTATAGTGAGTCCGTTCCAGTTCTCTTTTGATATCAAAAGCCACTTCACGGCAGGTTTTTCCTGCGGCCTTGATAAGACCTTCATAGTAGGGGATGACCAAATCGCCGGAATCGGTAACGGTCAGTTCGATGGGCAGGTCTCTGTCTTCAAAAACCTGATAGTTCACCGTGTAGCCTTTCTGAAGTTTTTGCAGATTATCCAGAGTGTTCATATCCAGCGCAGGTGGAGTTTTGAACTGGTTGGTTCCTTTCACAGGAGTTTCATCAGCAGCGTTGATCGCGCCTGTCCACAGGGAAAAAGTCAGCAGACAGGCCGCGGCCATTCCCACTATTTTTTTGATGTTTATCATAACTTAAATTTTTATATATAAAATGTTAGAAAGTGTATTGTATTCCCAGCATGACCTGATGAACATCGTATCTGTTGTAGTCAGTATTTTCACGGTCATAAGTATAGTAGGTGTATCTCAAAGAGGGCTGCCAGCGTTCCAGGAAGGTATAAGCGATCCGGATGCCGCCCGCATAGTATTCAGCATGAGCGTCATTCCGGTTTTTATAGCGAACACCGGTCTCTTTGTAAAAATTGATCGAGCAATAAAAATCAATATCGAAGTCACGGATATAGTTGAATCGGATGGTGTCACCAATAGAAATGGTTTCCTGGTTGTCGGAATTCCAACTCAGACGATTACCTCTATAAACATTCAATGAGTTGACCAGCCAGGGTGTGATTATATATTCCATCTGTCCTTTGGCGTACCAGTCATTGATATCATCTGTCACCGGATCATTATCATTCTGGAAGAAAGTAGCATAGCTGTAGCCGGCGCCCACTTTGAATTTGATCCGCTTACCCAATTTCATAGCATAGAAAGGACCTATGTCTAAACGAAATTGATCATTGAGGCTGTTAGATTTACCGTGTTTAGAGAAAAAATGAACAGGATCGTTAGCTTCGATACCTGTTTCTATAGTGGGTGTGATGAAATACGAGGCAGATTGAGTAAACAGTCCGGAATTGCGGTCCATATACTCATAGCGGCTTGAGTTGGAATGGAACCAGTTCCAATCTGCGGAACCTTTGAAAAGAAAAGCACCTGTATCCCAGTCGGCGGCAGCACCTAACTTATTATCATAACGGCCAAATCGAACTGATTCGATATCCGCGAATTCACCACCGCTTTGGATGACCGTTACGTTATTGATGTCCTCTTGGTAAGAGAACATATCTCTTAGTTTGATATGTGTATCTCCAACAAAGAGATGATAAGCCAATTCCGTATCCGGTGAAATAAGAGGAGAATAAGTATTGACGGAGGTGTGTTTGGTATAAATCTCAGTGCCAACACCCAGTGTCAGGTCAATGCTATTGAAGTCAGAGATCGCGCGGTAGAAGTCGAATTTGACTTCAGGATGAAGAATAAAATCATCCGCATCTCCTTGGATATAAGACTTATCCCTACGAAAGATGTTGCTGTTGTATTCTACATCCACACGGGGACGGATACCGAAATTCCATTTGTTCCAGCTGAGGAAATGGCCGGACTTGGTCTCTGTTTGGCCGCGAATGATAGATTCTGCGGCGGCTTCACCGGAGGTGGAGCGCTGACGGGAGACTTGTGCTTGAGCCTCATTGGGAAAGCTGACGACAAAAGAACCTAAAAGACATGACAGCCCCAGGCCTTTATATAAATGCGTTTTGCTCAAATTATTTTTCACCTTCATCTAAATATCAGAGACACAAGATATTGTATTTATTTATTTGTTCGTTTGGAATAGCCGTTTTCAAAGGAACAAAAGGATCATGACACCGTTATGATCCCAGCGTCCAAAAGAGACGCGAGAGCTATTCTCTCAGGTATTCTTAAAAAATTCAATAAGTTTTTTATAAACAGCAAATTTATAAAATTTTAGATGATAGAAATTTGGCATTGGAAGGTGACAAAAGTGTTTCCGATATGTAAACTGGACGGAGCGGGGATATGTTGAAGAAAGCCCCACCTGAAATTTTTTATTTTATGCGTTCAGACATCATCAAAAAAGGTTTCGAGCACGCTCCTCATCGCGGACTGCTGCGTGCCACCGGTGCAATCACAACAGAAGAGGATTTCAATAAGCCCTTTATCGCGATCGCGAATAGTCACATTGATATTATCCCCGGTCATGCTCACTTGAACGAAGTAGGACAGATGGTCAAGCAGGCTGTAAGAGAGGCCGGAGGGATCCCGTTTGTTTTTAACACGATCGGTGTAGATGACGGCATCGCGATGGGCCATACCGGGATGAAATATTCACTGCCCAGCCGCGAGCTGATCGCTGACTGCATGGAGACGATGCTCCGCGCGCACTGTTTTGATGGGCTGATCTGCATCCCGAACTGTGACAAGATCGTTCCCGGTATGTTGATGGCTGCCATGAGAGTGAATCTGCCGACGATTTTTGTCAGTGGTGGTCCGATGGCTGCGGGTGTTATGCAGCGGGAACCGGGTGAAACTCCTTTCACCTTAGCGCAGAAAGCGGCAGACTTGATCTCTATCACCAAGGGAGTAGGAGCCAAACAAGCCGGACAGATCACCGAAGCCCAGCTGAAGGAACTGGAACAGAATGCCTGTCCCAGCTGCGGTTCCTGTTCAGGTATGTTCACGGCGAACAGCATGAACTGCTTGTGCGAAGCTCTGGGAATGGCATTGCCGGGGAATGGAACGATCCTGGCGACATCCAAGGAACGTGAAGCTCTTTATATAGCGGCGGCCAGACAGATCATCCGCCTGATCGAGATGGATCTGAAACCGCGAGATATAGCGACTTTGGAAGCGCTTGACAACGCGCTGGCTTTGGATGTGGCGATGGGCGGTTCCACTAATACCATTTTGCATACATTGGCCATCGCTCGTGAGGCCGGGATCGAATACGACATTGACCGCATCGATCAGATCTCCCGCCGAGTGCCTTGTTTGTGCAAAGTTTCTCCGTCCAGTGATTATCATGTGCAGGATGTCCATCGCGCGGGCGGCATCCATACTATTCTGGGTGAACTGCGCCGCATTGATGAGGCCAACGGGGTCATGAATGGAGAGTACATCCATGGTGGAACACCAACAGAAAAGCCGATCTTGAATTTGAACACAAAGACTGTTACCGGCAAGACGCTTGGCGAGAATATCGATGATTGGGATATGCGTTCCGGCCGTCGTCTGCGCAAGGCGGAGGTCGTCCGCTGTTCCGGCGCGTGTGCTCAGGCCGATTCAAATGGATATTTGAGCCGGAGACCTGCTGAATTCTTATCAGGTGATCCCAGTGGCATCCTTTTGTGGAGGATCGCCGCGGCTTGGAACCTGGCGGACGCTTATGCCTTTACCGCGGTGATGGAAGAAAGAGGTCAGGTCAAACTCTCCGCTGAAAATGTTCTGAAGGGCGAAGTGAATATTTTGTCTGGCATCAGTGATTATCTGAAAACCAATCAGCCGACCATTCGCGCGGAACTGGCAATGGGTCCCGGTCAGACACCTGGCATCCTCTTGTGGAAATATGCAGGAGGGAACAAGGCTCGTTTTGGTGTGCTGCGCGGTTCTCTGGGCAAACAGGATTGTCTTCGTTCATTGACTTTGGAAACGGATGAGAAGAAGGTCGCTCGTTTTGAACCGGCCGGGATCGTGCCTTATGATTCCACATTCCGTTTTGATCCCAAAGACTGCATTCGCGATAAAGCTCATGCTTATACTAAAGACGGCGGACTTTCCGTTCTTTATGGGCAGCTAGCACCGGAGGGTTGTGTGATCAAGACCGCCGGTATTTCTCAAGGGTTCAAAGATAATTGCGGAGCAGACTTCGTGTTTGAGGGACCTTGTGTTATTTTTGAGAGTCAGGAAGAAGCTTGTGACGGTATCCTGGGCGGCAAGGTCAAAGAAGGGGACATCGTCATCATCCGTAATGAAGGTCCCCGCGGCGGCCCGGGCATGCAGGAAATGCTTTCACCCACTAGTTACATTGTGGGAATGGGCTTAGGGGATAAGGTGGCTTTGATCACGGACGGCCGTTTCAGCGGCGGTACCTCCGGAGCCTGTATCGGTCATGTTTCACCCGAAGCGGCTGAAGGCGGCCCGATCGGTCTGCTGAAACAAGGTGATCGGCTGAGGATCGATTTCCCGAACCGCAAGATCGACATCCTGGTGGACGCGGCGGAATTGGAAAAACGTAAAGCGGACTGGAAACCGCTGAAGCGTGAAGTGACCGGCTGGCTGGCTCGGTATCAGAAACTGGTCAGCAATGCCAGCAAAGGCGGTATTCTGCTAGGTTAATAATCACGAGATGGAATTTCTCAACAGTAAACCGATTTTTCTAGTCGTTTCGGCACCCAGCGGCGGCGGTAAAACGACTGTGTGCAACCGTCTGCTGGCCTCTGATCTGGGGCTGCAGCGTGCTATCACTTGTACGACGCGCGCTCCCAGACCGGGTGAAGTCGATGGCAAGGATTATTATTTCCTGACAAAGGATCAGTTTGAATCCAGGAAAGCCGCGAATGAATTTCTGGAGTGGGCCAATGTCTATGGGAATTTCTACGGTACCCTGAAGAGCGAGATCATCCGCCGTCTGGAAGCCGGACAGGATGTCATCGTTTCCGTAGATGTGCAGGGAGTGGCATCCATTGCCAAGATGGCTAAAAGCGATCCTGTTTTGTCAGCTTCCTTTGTTTCATTATTCATCGCTCTGCCGAGTGTAGATGCTCTGCGAAAACGTCTGGAGGGACGTGGAAGCGACTCCCCCGAAGTGATCCAGAAGCGACTGGATACGGCTCGCGCGGAGATGCAGACCTGCGGTGGATTTGATTATATCCTTTTGAGCGGAAGCATGGACGAGGATTACGAAAGAGCTCATGCCGTTGTGCTGGCGGAGAAAATGAAACGCTCCCGTGTCAGCCAGAGTGATCTGGAAAAATACATTGGCTTATTTCATTAGTTTTTAGATAAGGATATGGATACATCCCTCAAGACAGCTCATGTGGTGGTCGGTGTGACCGGCTCTATCGCGGCACATAAGGCGATCGATCTGGTCAGTCTGTTGACAAAAGGTTGTGACGGCACACGCTGTGAGGTGCGAGCCGTGATGACGGCTGACGCGCAGAAGTTCGTTACGGAAGTTCCCTTCAGAACACTGTCGAGAAATGCCGTGGTGCGGGATCTCTATGAAAGCGATGAGCAGTGGACTCCCCGGCATATCGCTTTGGCAGACTGGGCGGATTTGCTCGTGATCGCGCCGGCAACGGCAAACACGATCGCCAAGCTGGCTCATGGCATCGCGGACAACGCGCTGACCTGTCTGGCACTGGCACTGCGTCAGGAAACCGGCCTATTGATCGCACCGGCGATGAACGGACGGATGTGGCAGCATCCGGCAACGGTCGAGAATGTGCGTGTTTTGAAAAGCCGCGGCGTGGAGTTTATTGGTCCGGAAGAGGGATTACAGGCGTGCGGTTATTCAGGCAAAGGCCGCATGAGTCCTGTGGAGCAGATCGCTGAACGAGTCAGACAAAAGCTGTCTGAAGTGAGGATCTAAACGCTACGGCTTGTAGCCGAATTTTTTTAAGACAGAGCTTTGAGCTTCGGCCGCGCTTTTACCGGTAGCGGCCATTTCAGCGGCAACCAGTGTGGAAAAATAAACTGTGGAAACGGATGTTCCGGTAGTCAGATACCAGGAATCATCAAAATAGAAAAGCCCGGTTCCGGCTGTAGCCGCGTCCACAAAATTTCCATAATTCGCATAGGGAGCGATTTGACCCCGTTCCAACGCGGTAACACCCACCACACCTTTATAACCGGCTGGATAGGTCGTCTGTCCGGTAGGTTCATTGCCCGCGGCTGCGGCAATGGTCTTGCCGTTCGCGAGCGCAGCCTGGATCGCTTCCTCCAGATAAGGAGAATACCCGTCTCCGCTCAGACTGATATTGATGACATCCACTCCGGCGGCATTGGCATAGTTCACCGCTTCCGCTACAGAAAAAGCATCGCCATATCCTTCGGAGCCGACCGCGATCAGGGGCAGATAATTGAAATCGAGCGCGTCATAGCCGCTGTTCTGAAGCCAGAAAAGGGAAGACCCCAGCATACTGTCCACATGAGTCGGGCCGGAAGATAAGTTGTAGCTCTTGGTATATTCGCCCGTAAAATCCACCGGGGTAAGCAGGACATCACTGTAGTTGATGCCGTCCAGATGCGGAGCCGAATCGATCATCGCGATAGTGGTCTTTTCACCCGAAACGGCTGTTACTTTTTTAGGAATGGCAAGTCCCTGTGAAACGACTTCCTTTGCTGTCTCCGGCGAGATCATGTAGTAATTGTTCTGAAGAGAATCCACATCAGATTCCATCAGTTTGGCCAGGATCTCTTTGGCTCTGGCCACACCATCCTCATCCTCAAAAACAAAGCGGATCGCCTTGCCGTCTTTACTGACGGCACCCACCCTGCCGCCGATCAGCTGGGCGATCTCCTGCGGTGTGAGTTTGGAACCTTTTTTGAGAACCACGATCAACTCATTGGGGATCGGTTGGGAAAGATCTGGACGGATGAACTCTGTGGCATCTTTCTGATCTTTTTGGAATACCAGGAGACGCTGTCCGTTGGTGCCGTCTGACACCAGGGCATAATTGAGACTGCCGAAAAGCAGCGGCAGCGATTCATGTGAGGGGAGGTCTTTGAACTTCGCGCTGACCGTGCGGGTCAGTCCCGGTTCCATGAATATTTTCCATCCTGTGACGGTGGCCAACTGACGCAGAACGGTTTTCAGCGGAGCTCCTTCAATAGAAGCGTTCAGACAGTCTTTTTTCTTTTCGCTTTGGGAGAAGAATTCCGTGGATTTCGGGGTGGACTGTGTCTTTGCATCCTGAACCGTTTTGGGTGTCTGGATCTGATTAGTCGAGCCTTTCGCGGGAGTTTCCGCTGAATAGAGAGCGCATTCCAGACCAATAAACAGCGCCGCCGCCATTCCCGCGATCATTCGCAGGCGCGTGCCGATCCGGGCACCCTGCCGGATGCCGCTGCCGTGTAGTTGTTCAGTTGCCCTCACTGATTATAAAACACTGTCGGAGGCAGAAAGTTTCGTTTTACTTTTTAGGAAAGTTGGGATCGTTCCTCAATTTCTCGAAGCGCTGATCCTGTTGCAGTACGCTCAAAATATCCCTGACGGCAGGATTGGTTTGCCGTTGGACCTGATTCAGCTCGATGGCGTGGTTCAAATGCTCCAGCGACTGGGCTTGATCCCCCAGGATGCACTCGATAGCCGCCAGATCGTAAAGGATCTCCGAGTTATCCGGTGCCATATCGACCGCGCGGCGCAGGATCGACAGAGTCGCGTCCGCGTCACCGATCTTGAGCATGGCCTGTGCCGCGGCGATCACACCTGTCAGGGAGAGATCTTTATTCTTCAGAAGATTCGTTATGACCTCTCTGGCCTTATCTTCCTGTGATGTCATCGTGTAGGTGGCAAACAGATACATGGCGTTTTCCGGATCGCCCGGATTCTCATCATTGAGTTTCTTCAGCCGGGGCATCACATCGAGAAGGAGTGCCTGGGCTTCGGAAATACGCTTGTCGTTCAGGTAGGCGGTCGCCAGTGCCACGGTGTTTGAAATATGATTGGTGTCGGCTTTGTAAAGATTCTCCAGCTGCTGGATATTAGCGGACTGCTGTCCGCGCACATATTCTTCCCGCATACGGATGATCGTTGCTATGACTTCCTCGATGCCGCGGTTTTCGGGATCGAAGCGGAGAGTTGTCCAAGCAAGTTTTTCCGCCTCTTCAAAACGAGACTGGACGGCCAGCACGTTGACCAGTTTGTAGAGCGCTTCCGGCGAGAAGGGGCATAACGCGAAGGCTTGTTTGCCGGCGAATTCCGCTTCTTTCAGGAGACGCTGCTGCTCTTCGGTCGAGGTCGCATAGTTGACGCGCCACCAATAGAGGCCCGTCACCGCGGAGCGCAGTTTCGAGAAGGACTTCTGCGCGTCATTGTCGCGGATGAACTTCATGTCGCCGGTGTAGCGGCTGAAATCGCCTTTCAGATAGACATCCTCGGCAAAGTCGCAAAGTTCGCTGATAGAGGTATCGTAGGTGATCCAGTTGCCGCACAGGCGATCCATGTATTTGCACCAGAATTCGTGATCGCGGTCAATGATCTCCTGTGTGAATTCCACAACGGGCTCACGGTTCAGCTTCAGGATGATCCCGTAAGGTGTCAGATAGGGATACATCCAGTCCAGCGCGAAGGATTCCTCCACATAGAATTCATTATTCGGGTTCTGATCGAAAATGACTTTTGTCAGCAGTCCGTTGATGCCCATGACCGCGCCCTGACCGGAGACAGTGCCTGTCCGTGGATCGTAAACCTCACCGGGACGGAGCATTCCTTTTTCGGCGCGTTCCGTGGCATCGCGCATGTATGACACATAAGCATTATAGAAATCAATGTCAGAGGGCGTATAGATCTCTTGGGGCGGATAGACTCCCTGAGCGCGGCGTTTGGCTTCCACCTTGGCACCGTAAGCCATGAACGTATTGTCCAGTTTTTGAGCGAACCAGTCCACCGGCTTACCGATGATGCCCGGCATCTTGGCGGTGTTTGTTTTCACCAGCTCGGAGAAGAACGGTGTATCTACCTGGCTGGAGCGGAAGTAATGGGCGCGGATGTAATCCAGATACGGTTCATCGGCCAGCGCGTTCTGCGTGATGATGTACACATCGCGGCGGTCGAATTTCGGGTCGCGTCTTTTTTGCGGCGGGATGAAACTTTCGCAGAAGATCATGTAGGTCGGACAGAAACGGCCGGGATCGGTCCCGCCGTACAGGATGGCGCTCTTCGTCATTTCCGGATAAAGAGG
>JAEEGH010018339.1_pt1 | contig 14816 bp, 16 predicted proteins | sample 9134181 | NCBI WGS metagenome assembly JAEEGH01 (sample SAMN16246544, study PRJNA631951) | gut metagenome | biome: gut microbiome; feature: rumen; material: DP-attached | host: Bos | place: Iran: Karaj | collected 2018-10 | reverse complement strand
AAGCCTTTGCCCTCGCAGGCGCGTAGTCCGTTAACGTTCCAAGATATTAGTTTCATATTGTTTAGGATTCAAGTTTCAAGTTTCAGGATTCAAGTTTCAAGTTTCAGGTTTCAGGATTCAAGTTTCAGAATTCAAGTTTCAGGTTTCAAGATGAAGGATGAAAGATAAAAAAGGCGGATAATGTTTTGTTATCCGCCCTTGTATCAATGATTTAGAATTTTGCCATCTTAATGGCTACTACGGCACATTCATCGCCCTTGTTGCCCAGGCGTCCTCCGCTTCGGTCCTTAGCCTGCTGGAGGTCGTTGGTGGTGAGCAGTCCGTAGACGATTGGGATGTCGTTGGTAGCATTCAGCTGAGCGATGCCCTGGGTGACCCCCTGACAGATGTAGTCGAAGTGGGGTGTCTCGCCGCGGATAACGCTTCCGAGCACGATGATGGCATCGTAGCGGTCGTTGTGCGTCATCTGGTTAGCACCGTAGACAAGCTCGAACGAACCAGGCACGGTCTTCACGATGATATTCTCGGGCAGGGCTCCGTGCTTCTCGAGCGTCGACACGGCTCCTTCGAGCAGGGCTCCGGTGATTTCAGGATTCCACTCTGCCACCACGATACCGAAGCACATGTTGCTGGCATCGGGTACATTGTCGAAATCGTAGTCCGAGAGGTTGCGTAGTGCGGTTGCCATCTGATTGGTGGTATGTGAAAACGTGGTGCTTAGCGGGTAGCGCGCTCGATGTACTTATCGATTTCGGCAGCTACGGGAGAAGCAATATACTTGCTCTTGATTTCCTTGTAGATCTTCAGGGCCTCTTCTTTCTGGTTGTTGGCCTCCATGAGCTGGGCAGCCTGCAGCAGGAAGGTGGGAGCAACAGAGTTGTTGGTGTTGTTGGCAGCCTTGCTGTCGGCCATCTTGGCAGCCTTGAGCAGGTTCTCGATGGCTTTCTCGGGCTGCTTCAGCTGAGCGTATGCGTTGCCAAGGGCACCTACGGCAGCAGGGCTGATGATGGCATCGTCGCGAGTGGAGAATGACTCGAGATAGTTGACGGCATCCTGCCATTTGCCCAGGTTGGCGCTGCAGAGTCCTGCATAGAGCTTGGCCAGGTTACCGGCATCGGTTCCGCTGTAGTCGTCGGCAATCTTGGCGAATCCGGCAAAGCCGTTCTTGTCGCCCTGGAGAGCCTTTTCGAAGTCTTCAGAAGAGAAGTACTGCTGACCCTTTGCGAGTGCGGTGCTGGCCTCGTTTTCGCGGGGCTCTGAAATGTAGTTCTTGTACAGGAAGATACCTGCAATGATGAGGATGATTGCAATAACTGCAATGATGACTGCTTTCTGGTTTTTTACGAAGAAAGCCTCCTTTGAGTTGAGATTGGTCTCAACGTTCTGTTCTTTTACGTTTGCCATTTTATTTATTGTTCTTTTTATTGTTCGTGCATAAAACGGTGCAAAATTAATGAAATAAATTCATATACTGAAATTTCTTTCGTACTTTTTTCGTTTTTAAGGTGGAAATGAAGTAATTTTGCAGTCGTGATTCTTAAGAAACTGTCGATTCTCAACTATAAGAATATCAGGGAGGCAACTTTGGAGCTGTCGCCCAAGATGAATTGTTTCATCGGCCACAACGGTGAAGGCAAGACCAATCTGCTGGATGCGGTCTACTATCTGTCGTTCTGCCATAGTGCGTTTACGAGCATCGACTCGCAGGTGATCTGCCACGACCAGGAGTTCTTCGTGCTCGAGGGCGAATATGCCGACTTCACGGTCTCGTGCGGCATGAAGCGCGGGGTGAAGAAGCATTTCAAGCGCGACAAGAAGGAATACAAGCGGCTCTCGCAACACATAGGTCAGGTGCCGCTGGTGTTCGTGTCGCCCAGCGACCAGTGGCTCATCGAGGGCGGAAGCGAGGAGCGCCGGAAACTGATGGATATGGTGATTTCGCAGTACGACAACTCGTATATCGACGCCCTGAACCGCTACAGCAAGGCGCTCCAGCAGCGCAACATTCTGCTGAAGATGGAGGACGAGCCCGATATGGAGCTGATGAAGATATGGGAAGAGCAGATGGCTGCCCAGGGCGAGCTGATTTACCAGAAGCGCGAGGAGTTCGTGAGCGAGCTGATACCGGTGTTTCAGGAGATTTACAGCAGGATTTCCGACGGCAGCGAGCAGGTTTCGCTGAAGTATGTGTCGCATTGCCAGCGGGGTCCGTTGCTCGAGGTTATCCAGCGCGACCGCATGAAAGACCGTGCCGTGGGCTATTCGCTGCATGGCGTTCATCGTGACGATTTGGAAATGCTGCTGGGCGGCTATCCGATGAAGCGAGAGGGGAGTCAGGGGCAGCACAAGACGTATGTGATTGCGCTGAAGCTGGCTCAGTTCCGTTTTCTGAAGCGTGCCGGCAACAACAAGTCGCCCCTGCTGCTGCTCGACGACATCTTCGACAAGCTGGATGCACGGCGTGTGGAGCAGATTGTGAAACTGGTGGCTGGCGAGGAATACGGACAGATTTTCATTACCGACACCAACCGCGACCATCTTGACCAGATATTGCAGGCTGGCAACTTCCCCTATAAATTATATAAGGTGGAGAGCGGCGAGGTGAGTGAATTGTCGAACAGCTAAAGGAGGAATGTTTATGTTCAGAAGAGATGTAAAGACGTTGGACGAGATAGTAGGCCGGTTCCTGCAGGAGAACAATCTGCAGACGCCGGTCCAGCAAACGCATGTGGTGGAGTCGTGGGAGAAGGTTGCGGGTCCGATGGTGGCGCGCTATACCGAAGAGAAGTTCATCCGCAACCAGACGCTCTTCGTGAAAATCATGAATCCCGCCCTCCGTTCCGACCTGTCGATGATGAAGACGCAGCTGGTGAACAAGCTGAACGCCGAGGCTGGCGGCTTCGTCATTGCCGATATCCGGATTTATTGAGATTCCTGTTTTTTATTTAATGATTTCATCCATCATGATGTCGTGCTCGTCGGCAGGAACCCCGGGCACGAACTGGAACCCGAAGCAGATGCCTATCTTGTAGGCATTCTTCAGAAGGGGCAGCAGACGGTCGTAGTAGCCTTTGCCGCGGCCTAGCCGATGGCCCCGCGAATCGAATGCCATTCCTGGAACTACAGCCACCTCGATGGCATCGTAGTCGGTGAACACCCGCCCCACGGGTTCCATGATGTTGAAGAAACCGCCTTCAAGGTCGGACGGGCCCTCGTAGCATCTCAGTTCCATTTCGGTGTCGCTGATGACTGCCGGGAGCAGTACCCGCTTGCCCTGAGCCACCAGCTGGTCGAGCAGATGGTGGGTGTTAACCTCGTCGTCGAGCGAGTGATAGACAAGAAGGGTGCCTGCCGACTTCACCCGCGGGTGGGCCAAGAGCTGCGCGATGACAGCTGCCGACATGGCACTCAGCTCTTCGGCTGAACACATGCTTTTCTGCATGCGGATGAATCGGCGCAGGTCTTTCTTGTCCATTTTTGAAGCGTGTTATTTCTTCTGCTTGTCAGACTTTTCGTTGTTCTTGGGGAAGGCCTCGTTCTTTCTGAACACCTCGAGGGCATTCTTGATGACGTTGTCGTCGCGGTTCAGGTATTCCGTCCAGGCATCTTCGTCCATGATGTTGTAGATGATGCGGCTGTTGATGTAGCGCTCCAGCAGGCGGTGCGACTTCTGTATCATCAGGTTGCGGCGCTTCAGTCCGCGGCTGTCGGCATAGTTGGCAAACTGCTCGATGAGTCCCTGCTTCAGCAGATACTTGTCGAGTTCCCTCATCTCGCTGAAGCCGTTCAGCTTCGGGCGGTTGTTGTCGGTATAGGTGTAGGCGAACTGCAGGATGAGTCCGTTCATGGCTGCCTCTTTGTAATAGGAAGTGATGCCGATGGTGTCTTCCGGAACAAAGATGTCGGGCGTGATGCCGCCGCCTCCATACACGGTACGTCCGTTGTTGGTGTGGAAGGCAGGACCCGTGTGCTTGATGCTGTCCTGCGAGAAGAATTCTCCGTTCTGGTAGCGCTGCAGCAGGTCAATCTCGTAGTCCTTGCCGTCGCCGGGCGTGTAAGGTTTCTGGATGCATCGTCCCGAAGGTGTGTAGTAGCGGGCGATGGTCAGGCGAATCATGCTTCCGTCGGTGAATCCCATCTGCTGCTGAACGAGTCCCTTACCGAACGAACGACGGCCGATAATGGTTCCGCGGTCGTTGTCCTGGATGGCTCCTGCAAAAATCTCGGATGCCGAAGCCGACGACTCGTTGATGAGGATGATGAGCGGGATGTCCTGATAGCTGCCCTTGCCGTCGCTGCGGTAGTCCTGACGGGGCGACTTCCGTCCCTGGGTGTAGACTATCAGCTTGTTGGCAGGCAGGAATTCGTTGACAATCTTCACGGCCGATTCCAGATAGCCGCCTGTGTTGTCGCGCAGGTCGACGATAAGGTTCGAGAAACCGCTCTGACTGAGCTTTGCCAGCGCAATAATCATTTCGGGATAGGTGTTCTGGCCGAAGTTCTTAATCTTTATGTAGCCCGTCTTGTCGTCAATCATGTAGGTGGAAGTGACGCTGCGGATGGGAATGTCGCCGCGAGTCACCTCGAAGGTCTTCACCTTTTTCTCGCCATAGCGCAGGACGCCGATTTTCACTTTCGTGTCCTTAGGGCCTTTCAGCCGGTGCATGGCTTCCTCGTTGGTGACTTCCTTGCCCACGAACTTCTTGCCGTCGACTTCCACAATCTTGTCGCCAGCCAGCAGTCCGGCACGCTCGGCAGGACCGTTCTTGATGATGCCCTGCACGTGGACGGTGTCTTCGCGGATAACGAACTCGATGCCCACGCCCGAGAAGGAGCCCTTCAGGTCGTCGGCCGAAATCTGTGCGTCTTTCGAGGAGATATAGACGGAGTGGGGGTCGAGGTCGGAGAGTATCTGCGGGATGGCCGTCTCGACGAGCGAGTCGAGGTTGACGGGGTCGACATACTGGTCGTCGATGATGTGCAGCAGGTTGTTCAGACGGTTAGAACCGCTGTTGATGATGTTCAGCCTGTTGCCCGAAAACCGGTTCGCAAAGAACGAACCAATCAGGATGCCGATGGCTACGGCAATAGCCAGGAAGAGCGGCAGATATCTGTTTTGCTTTTTATTCATATTTCTTCTGTATTATCTTGACTGTCAGTGGTTAATGGGTTCATATAGACAACTTCGATGTTAGCACGGCGAAGCAGGTCGATGCCATCCGTAAGACGGTATTTCTCACCATAGACAACGCGCTTGATGCCGGCCTGGATGATGAGCTTTGCGCACTCGATACAGGGCGAGGCCGTCACGTAGAGCGTGCTGCCGTCGCTGTTGTTCGACGAGCGTGCCAGCTTGGTGATGGCATTGGCTTCGGCATGCAGCACGTAGGGCTTGGTCAGGTTGTTCTCGTCCTCGCAGATGTTCTCGAATCCCGAGGGCGTTCCGTTGTAGCCGTCGCTGATGATCATCTTGTCCTTCACAACAAGCGCACCCACCTGCCGCCTTGTGCAGTAGCTGTTCTCAGCCCACACGCGGGCCATTCTCAGGTAGCGCTCGTCGAGTTTTCTTTGCTTTGTGTCCATGCTATTTGCGTTTTTTCTTTATTCCGTTCCGTTTCAGCAGCGCGTCGATGGTGGGCTCGCCGCCACGGAACCGCTTGTAGAGTGCCATCGGGTGCTCGGTGCCTCCCTTCGAGAGGATGCAGTCGCGGAACCTGCTGGCGGTCTCCTGGTTGAAGATGCCTTCTTTCTGGAACACGCTGAAGGCGTCGGCATCCAGCACTTCAGCCCATTTGTAGCTGTAGTAGCCGGCAGCATAGCCTCCGGCCATGATGTGCGAGAACTGGGTGGTCATGCAGGTGTCGGGTGTCTTGCGCTTCTTTCTCGGGAAGAGAACCGTCTTCCTCCAAGCCTTCTTCTCGAACGGGATGATGTCTTCGTCGAACTCGTTGCGCTTGGTGTAGTAGGCCATATCGAGCAGTCCAAGGCTTACCTGGCGCAGACAGCCCGTGGCAGCCATGAAGTTACGGCTCTTCCTGATGCGCTCGATGAGCTCGTCGGGCAGGGGCTCGCCTGTCTGGTAGTGGAAGGCGAAGGTGCGCAGGAACTCTTTCTCCACGGCGAAGTTCTCCATGAACTGCGAGGGAAGCTCAACGAAATCCCACCACACGTTGGTGCCCGAAAGACTCTGGAAACGAGTGTTGGCAAACATGCCGTGAAGCGAATGTCCGAATTCGTGGAGGAAGGTCTCCACTTCTGAGAGTGTCAGCAGGGCAGGCTTTTCCTCGGTGGGTTTCGTGAGGTTCATCACCACGCTGACGTGGGGTCTCACATTGACGCCCTTGCGGTCGATATACTGTCCCTGGTATTCCGTCATCCAGGCGCCGCCCTGCTTCCCTTCGCGGGGATGGAAGTCGGCGTAGAACACGGCCAGGAAGGAACCATCCTTGTCGAACACCTCGTAGGCCTTCACGTCGGGATGATACACGGGAATGTCCTTGTTCTCCTTGAAGGTGATGCCATAGAGGCGGTTGGCCAGTCCGAAGACACCGTCGATGACCCGCGACAGCTCGAAATAAGGTCGCAGCATCTCAGCATCGATGTTGTATTTCTTCAGCTGGAGCTTGTGCGAATAGAACCCCTGGTCCCACTGGCGCATCTCGAAGTCCTTGCCTTCCATTTTCTTGGCCATGTTTTCCAGCTGTTCGTATTCTTTGATTGCCGTGGGCTTGTAGGCATCGATGAGGTCGTAGAGCAGGTTATATACGTTCTTCACCTTCGAGGCCATGCGGTGCTTCAGCACATAGTCGGCAAACGTGCGGTAGCCCAGCAGCTGTGCCATCTCGCGGCGAAGGTTCACCAGCCGCTTGCAGATGTCGAGGTTGTTCTCGCTGTTGTCGTGCGTGCAGACGGTGTTGCGTGCCATGTAGAGCTTTTCACGCAGGTCGCGCTGGGTGCTGTAGGTCATGAACGGAGAGTAGGAGGGGAAGTCGAGCGTGAACACCCATCCCTCCAGCTGGCGCTCCTTGGCGGCCATTGCTGCAGCCTCGATGGCTGTCTCGGGCAGTCCGTCGAGCTGTTTCTCGTCGGTGATGTGGAGCGTGAAGGCTTTGTTCTCCTTCAGCAGGTTCTGCGAGAACTGGAGCGAGAGCATCGAGGCCTCCTCGGTGAGTTTCCGCAGTTTTTCCTTTCCCTCTTCGTCGAGCAGCGCACCGCTACGCACGAATCCGTCGTAGCAGTTGTCGAGCAGCATTTTCTCCTCGGCCGTCAGCTTGCGGTGATGCATGTGCACATACTTCACGCGCTCGAAAAGCTGCTTGTTCAGCCTTACGTCGTTGGCATGCTTGGTCAGTATGGGCTGCATCTTCTGAGCCAGGGCCTGCATCTCGTCGTTGGTCTCGGCACTGAGCAGGTTGAAGAACACCGTGGAGACGCGCTCCAGCAGGTCGTAGTAGCCCTCTTTGTCGTCCTCGTTGTTGATGATGGTGTTGTCGAAAGTAGGCTTCTCGGGGTTGTTGATGGTCTTCTCTATCTGCTCGTCGTCGCGCCTGATGCCTTCCATGAAAGCCTCTTCATAGTCTTCCATGCGTATGCGGTCGAAGGGCACCGTGTCGTGCGGCGTGCGGTATTCTTCGAAAAATGGATTCTTACGTAAGTTGTCCTCGTTCATGACTTCTTTTCAATTCTCTCTATAAAACAGCGACAAAATTACGGAAAAATCCGCATATCTAGTACAGATTGCGCTATTTTTAACTAATATTTATGAAACGGGCTCCGCGGTATACACTTGTATGCCAGTGCCTTCAAAGGGTGATGAGGTTTTCGAGTGCCGGAATCTCTATCTTGCCACGGGAAAGACGGATGAGTCCTTCCTCGTGCATGCTGTTCAGTTCGCGGCTCAGGTTCAGACGGCTTTCATGGATGTCCTGTGCCAGTGTCTCCATCTTGATGTGCAGGATTTTCTTTCCGGCAGGGTAGAGGCAGTGCTGCTCGGCAAAGCGTGCTATCTTCTGGCGGATTCCGCTGGGCTGGTGGCGCCACGGCTGGTGTGAGAGGCGCTGCGTCTGGGTGCTCACAATGTTGAGCAGGTTCAGCCGGAATATCTCGAACTTAGCCGTTAGTTCCAGCACCTGACTCTTGTCGATGCGCGCCATATTGCAGCTGGTGGCGGTGGTAAACGTTCGTGTGAATCTCTGCGACCATCCGAAGATGCGCTCCGGCTGCAGCACGTTGGGTGCCGCCAGTTCTTCCTCCACGGTGTAGCTTCCGTCGTCGGAGCGGCCTTCCACCTTCAGCTTGCCGCTCATCAGGAAATAGATGTGCTGGCAGGCGTCGCCCTCGCTGACCACGGTCTTGCTGCGGCTGAATTTCAGAAAGCCGAATTTCGTGTGCGCAACAACCTGGTTCAGATCGTTGCGGCTCATGCCCTGAAACAATGGCAATTCCAGGAGCCGTTCTTGGAAATTGGCTAAAGGCACTGCTTTACTGGTGTTGATGAAGGTTTATTCCGTGATGTTCTCTTTCATCGTGGGACTGTACCACACGGCATTCTCGCCGTTGTCGTCGGAATAGATGAAATAGGCCATCAGTTCGGGGTGGCGCTCCAGCACGGCTTTTGCCCGCTCGATACCCATCACCATGAACGAGGTGGCATAGGCATCGGCCGTGGCACAATTGTCGGCCAGAACCGTTGCCGACAGCAGCGAGTGCTGCACGGGGGCTCCCGTCTTGGGGTCGATGGTGTGGGCATATTTCTTGCCTCCCTTATAGTAGAAATTGCGGTAGTTGCCGCTGGTGGCCATTGCCTTGTCGGCCACGTTGATGACCGTCTGCAGTTCGTTGTCGGTAGCGAGCGAGTCCTCGGTGGGCTTCACCACGCCGATTCTCCAAGGCACGCGTTTCTCGTTGATGCCGTGCGTCACCACCTCGCCGCCTATCTCGACCATGTAGTTCTCGATGCCGCGGCGCTTCAGGAAGGCGCCTATCACATCGCTGCCGTAGCCCTTGGCAATGGCCGAGCAGTCGAGCATGATGCGCGGGTCTTTCTTGCTGATGGTCTTGCTGCGGGTGTCGAGCGTAATCTTCTTGTATCCCACAAGCGCCTTCAAGCTGTCGATGGCCTGTGGCGTGGGCTGTGTGCCGCTCTTGAATCCGAATCCCCAGGCATTCACCAGGGGTGCCACGGTGATGTCGAAAGCCCCGTCGGTTTCTTCTGAAACCTGCATGGCCAGCTCTACTACCTGCATGAACATTTCGTTCAGCTCGGTCTTCTCGTTGCGGTTCACCTTCGAGATGATGCTCTTGTCGTTGAACATCGAGAGGGCGTCGTCGACCTTCTTCAGTTCGGCCTCGATCTCCTTCTGCAGGTTCTCGTCGCTCTGGTAGGTTACGCTGTAGAACGTGCCGAAGACGGTCCCCTTGTTGTGCTGAAAGGGCATGCTGTGCTGGTGCTTGATGATAAGCACGGTGCCGATGACAAGAAATGTCAGGAAGGCCAGTTGCAGGGTGACGTTTCTCTTCTTGCGTTTGTTTTCCATGTCCTTTCTGTTTTAAGTTTCAGATTACTACGATAACGTTGAATGTGGCGCCGAAGGCAGAGTTGTCGCGCTTTCCGAATCCCGGAACATACCACACCTTGCTGTGTTCTCCCTCCTTATAGGAAATGCGGCGCTGGTAGCGCACGGTCCATCCCAGGTGGAACGGTCCCCATATCTTGGACTGTATGCCGAAGAGCAGCTCAGCCCAGTGGTAGTTGCACTTCATGCCTTCCTCGCCCCATTGCACCTTGCCGCCCCAGTAGTAGTCGGCAATGGGCCGCGAATCGTAGTCAACGCTGAAACTGGTGAAGGCATAGCGCACTCCGGCATAGATGCGGTTCACGTCGTGCTTGTTTTTCAGCAGGTTGAAGTCGATGCCCACTTTGGCGTAGGGTGCATTGGTCTTATAGTGGATATTGGTGGCATCGTCGATATGGTCGCACATGCCGTAGCCCAGTTCCACAGCAGGGAAAAACCTGTCCTTAAGGTTTACGCGCATACCAGCCTCGAACTGTCCGTAGTCGCCGAGTGTCTTCATGGCCAGTCCCACAAGGTCGGCCGATACTTCCACTCCCTGGAACCATGCCGTGGAGTCGGCTATTTGCAGGAACTTCTTGACCTGCGCATTGGCATCCGACGGCAGCAGCAGAAGACTAATAATAACGGATAAGATGTATCTGGATATTTTCTTTAGATTCATATTCTACCGTAGGGTTGTTGATGGCGATTCGTTCTATTCTGTGGTGTGTCGAGTGCACGTCGGTGAGGGTGTGGAAGAATTTGGGCGAGCAGTCAACCGATTCCAGGTGCGGATGGTTGGTCTTTTTTAGCCAGACGGTGTCGCGCCATACGTTCTGGGCGGTGTCGGTAAAAATGAAGAGCAGCACGTCCTCGGGCTGTTCGTAGCTCAGTGGCACCTTGATGGAGGTGATGCCTACGCCGCGGTTGAAGAGCAGGGTGTCGTCGGCCCATTTCAGCGCCTTGATGGAGAGCGTGTCATTCAGCGTGTCGGGCGTGATGCCGTCGGGCTTGGTGAAGTAGTATTCCGTCTGCACGCGGTTGTTGAGCGGACAGTCCACCGAGGCGCATGCTCCGAAAAACAGCATGGCGGCGAACAGGAATGGCAGCAGGCGGAAGTCGGCCCCGTGCCGGTTGTCTTTTTGCATATCGTTGTCTGTCACCTCTTTGTCGTGTGGAAAGGTCATTTTTTCAATATCTCTTCCTCAATCTGATACTCGTTGCGGTTCTGCGAGGTACGGCTGATGAGGTCGCCCAGGAATCCCGCAATGAACAGCTGCGTGCCTATCATCATCATTGTGAGCCAGATGTAGAAATAGGGCGAGTCGGTGATGAGCCGTGCCGGATGGCCCACGGCCAGCGCATAGAGCTTGTGGCCGCCCATGATGGCAGCTGCCACGAAACCGATGAAGAACATGATGCTGCCCAGGAATCCGAACACGTGCATGGGCTTCTTGCCGAAGGTGGAGAGGAACCAGAGCGTCAGCAGGTCGAGGTAGCCGTTCACGAAGCGGTTCAGGCCCATGAACTTCGACGAGCCGTACTTGCGTGCCTGGTGGTGGACCACCTTCTCGCCAATCTTGTCGAATCCCGCATTCTTGGCCAGATAGGGGATGTAGCGGTGCATCTCGCCATACACCTCGATATTCTTCACCACATCGCGGCGATAGGCCTTTAGTCCGCAGTTGAAGTCGTGAAGGTTCTTGATGCCGCTCACCTTGCGGGCGGTGGCATTGAAGAGCTTCGTGGGCAGCGTCTTCGAGATGGGGTCGTAGCGCTTCTGCTTGTAGCCGCTCACCAGGTCGTAGCCGTCTTCCACAATCATGCGGCGCATCTCGGGAATCTCGTCGGGCGAGTCCTGCAGGTCGGCATCCATCGTCACCACCACGTCGCCCTGCGCTTCCTTGAAGCCGCAGTAGAGTGCGGGACTCTTGCCGTAGTTGCGGCGGAACTTGATGCCCTTGGCCTCGGGGTGCTGTTTGCAAAGCCCGCTGATTACCTCCCACGACTTGTCGGTGGAGCCGTCGTTGACGAATATCACTTCATAGGTGAACCCGTTTTCCTTCATCACTCGTTCTATCCAGGCATACAGCTCGGGAATCGATTCGTCTTCGTTGTAAAGGGGAATTACTACAGATATGTCCATCTCGTTGTTTTAAATCTCTTTTGTTCAATATTTCCTGTTACGCGGTGAACGCCTCATCAGTATGGCAACGGGGATGCTGACGAACAGTCCCATGAATACGTTGGTGGTGAAGAACTGCAGGGCCACGTCGATGGGACGCAGGGCTGCCATGTTGTTCATCACCAGCGAGACATCGTCGGAGGTGAGCCCCCATGTGCGCATCATTTCCATGAATTCCGGATTCTGCATCACGGCCGTGTACTGGGTCATCATGAATCCGTGGTCGATGAACTGGAAGTAGAGGAACTGGGCCACGGCAAACAGCAGCGAGGCGTTCAGATACTGCATGATGCCATAGGCCAGGGCGCGCCTGAATGAAATGAAACCGTCGCGCACCTCGTCGCGGAACTTGCGCAGCCGCATGGCGGCAAATACCAGCGAGAAGGCTCCGATGGCAAAGGCGAAGATGCCGAGCAGGGGAGCGTAGAAGTTGCCGATGAAGCAGGCAAAGCTGAGCGTCCAGAGTCCTGCTATCAGAGCTCCGTCGATGCGTGCAAATGCCTGCAACTGTTCCATTTCTTCGTAAGTCGTCATAATTGTGTGCAAAGGTAGTGTAAATCGCAGACAATTCAAAATAAATTCAGATTTATTTTCATATTGCATGGGTGATGTAACAACTCAGTACCCACTGCATCCATCATTTTGTGGAGTCCTTCAGCTGCTCTCATTCAGGCATTGAACAATAGCATCAGAATTTTTCCTGAAGTTATTTGTTGCCAATAAGATAAACAGTAGTCAGTAAATCTTGATTTCCTGCTGTCCAGTCATGGCGCGGTAGGCGTTGTGGGCCAGTGCCGTCAGCTCGTCTTCGCCGGGATAGATGAAGATGGGAGCAATCCACGAGAGTCGCTCCTTCAGTCCGTCGGTGACATATTTACTATGTGAGATGGCTCCCGTCAGGATGATGGCGTCCACGTGGCCGTTGGTGGCAGGTGCGAGCGAAGCCAGCCGTCGGGCTATCTGGTAGATCATAGCATCGAGGATGAGCTTGGCATGTTCGTCGCCCTCGTTGATGCGGCGCTCCACCTCGCGCACGTCGTTGGTGCCCAGATGGGCCGTCAGTCCGCTGTGGCCGTTGATTTTGCGGAGCATTTCCTTCTCGTTGTATTTTCCCGAGAAACACATCTTCACCACGTCTACGGGCGAGAGCATGCCTGCGCGTGAGGGTGAGAAGGGACCGTCGCCGCTCAGGGCGTCGCTGCACTCGATGGCGCGTCCGTGATGGTGCATGGCGAACGAGATGCCGCTGCCCAGATGGCACACAATCAGGTCCTGCTCTTCGTATTTCACGCCGTGCTCGTTGCAGTAGCGCTTGGCTATCTCGCGCTGGTTCAGGGCGTGCCAGATGGTCTGGTGTGGCATTTCTGGAATGCCCGTGATGCGCGCCACGGGGTCCAGTTCGTCCACCACGCCGGGGTCGACGGTGAATGCCCTGCACGGCTCCTTGCCGTGGGCCTTGCGCACCTCCTCCAGCTCGCGGGCGAAACTCAGGGCGATGAGCGAGCCCAGGTTGCAGGCGTGGTGAATGCGCGGATGGCGGGTGTCCTCTATCACCTTGTCGTTCAGTTCATAGACGCCGCTCTCGATGGGTTTTATCAGTCCGCCGCGCCCCACGATGACGTCGTAGCTGTCGTCGAGCGGGAATCCCTGCTGCTCGAGTTCCTTCACGATTGACTCCTTACGGTAGTCGAACTCGTCCATGATGAACGGGTAGCGGCAGAGTTCGTCGAAAGGGTGGTTGATGCATGCGTGCATCACAATTTCTTCATCGATGAATACCCCTATCTTTGTGGAAATCATTCCGGGGTTGATGGCCAGTATTTTCATAGAATTAGGTTTTGTTATAGTTTTTGAATCTAGGGGCTATCCTAGGATTTCCTATGACAGCCTAGGATAGCCTAGGATAGCCTAGGATAGCCTAGGACAGCCTAGGATTACCTCGCCTGTGCGCAAGCCATGGCCAGCGAGTTGTATTTGGTCACTTCGCTGTCGCTGCGCGAGGTGATGCTGATGGGGCAGGCGGCACCCTGCAGTCCCACGGCCACCTCGGCATCGGTGATGGTGGTGATGGTCTTGTAGAACACGTTGCCGGCCTGTATGTCGGGCATCATCAGCACGTCGCTGTCGCCTGCCACGGGGGTGTCGAGTTTCTTGATGACGGCAGCCTCCTTGTCGATGGCACATTTCAGGTCGATGGGACCGCCCAGGATGGCCTGGCCGAACATGCCGTTGCGGCAGTCTTCAATCAGCTGTGCATAGTCCTCGGTTACGGGGAACTTGGGTGATATCTTCTCCGTGCAGTGGATGAGCGCCACCTTGGGCTGCGTGATGCCATACACCTTGCAGATGTTGACGGCATACTGTATCATCGCACGGCGCTGCTCGAGCGTGGGGTAGGGTATGACGGCCACGTCGGTGACGAACAGCAGCTTGTGGTAGGTGGGCAGCTTGATGGCCGAGATGTGCGAGATGACGGCCCCCTTGGGCAGCAGCCCCTCTTCTTTATTGAGCACGGCCTTCAGCAGCACGTCGGTGTTCACGATACCCTTCATGATGGCCTGTGCCTCGCCTTGCCTGACCATTCGCACGGCCTGGGCAGCCGACTGCTCCACGGTGTCGCAGTGCACGTTGGTCACCTTTGCCCATCCTTCCTCTTCGGCCCGTCGGATGGCCCATTGTGAGTGTTCGTCGTTGGCTTCCACAGCCACTACCTTTACCGGTTCTTTGCCAAGCAGACTGTCGCGCAGTATTCCGAAATTGCTTATAGCTTCCATAATGTCTTTCTGTGTGATGTGAAAATGATTGATTTCTTTCTGCAAATATACTCATTTTTTTTGAAACCACCAACATTCTATGGCTTTTTTGTGAAAAATGAATGGAAATAATAGGTGCGTTTCAGGATTCAATTTCCTCATTTCCTCTTTCCTCATTTCCTCTTTAAGGGTTTTTGGAGATGGCCGCGAATTCATCACAAAATACTTAATATATATATAAATATATATATTTATATATATATTAAATTTTTATCACACCTTCAAAGAGCTTAATGAGGAAAGAGGAAATGAGGAAAAGGTGAA
>JAEEGH010018335.1_pt1 | contig 14818 bp, 15 predicted proteins | sample 9134181 | NCBI WGS metagenome assembly JAEEGH01 (sample SAMN16246544, study PRJNA631951) | gut metagenome | biome: gut microbiome; feature: rumen; material: DP-attached | host: Bos | place: Iran: Karaj | collected 2018-10 | reverse complement strand
CTACTTTGTGCAGGACGAGCGTCTGTACCTGTGCGTGGGCGATGTCAGCGGCAAGGGAATTCCCGCCAGCCTTTTCATGGCCGTGACGCGCAACCTCTTCCGTATTGTCGCCCAACAGGGGCACACCGCTGCGGAAATTGCAACACAACTCAACAACATCCTTTCGCATGACAACGACCAGAACATGTTTGTGACGATGTTCATCGGTTGTGCGGACCTCCGCACCGGACATTTCGACTATTGTAACTGCGGTCACAACATACCTCTGCTTGACGGAAAGTTCATGGATGTCAAAAACACCAATTTCCCTTTGGGCGTTATGGAGGGAGTAACCTTTATAGGTGAAAGCATCGATGACATTCGCGACCACCAGCTCCTGATCTACACCGATGGCCTCAACGAGGCTGAAAACCCGCAACATGAGCTCTTTGGAGATGATCGTCTGCTGGATTTCATCTCTGACAAACAGAATGTCGCTACTGAAGAGCTGATCCCGATGCTGCACGAAGCAGTCGAACGTCACCGCAATGGCGCGGTTCCCAACGATGACCTGACGATGCTTTGTTTGAGAGTCTTAAAAATATGATTCTGTAACCACAAATGGACAGCATGGCAATAAACGAGTGTGTTTGGTTGATAGTCAAAGGCCTGGCGGCGACAATAGCCATTTCGGCGCTGGCGCTGGCGATAGGCACGCTTGTCGGTTGGGGCGTTTACAGGCTTTCGCAAAGCCCTCGCGGCTGGGTGCGGAAGGCCGCCCAATGGTGGAAAGTGGTGGTGCGCGGCACACCGCTGGTGATCCTCCTGCTTGTCGTATTCTATCTGCTGCTCGGCGGCCGCTTTCCGATACTGGCCGCCTCGATAGCACTGGGGCTGGTTTTTTCCAACTTTGTCGCCTCCATCCTGCAATCCTCCATCGACGCTGTGGGGCGCGGCCAGCTGGAGGCCGGTCTGATGTTGGGATTTTCCCGCAGGCAGGCGATGCGCCACATCGTGCTGCCGCAGGCCTTGCGCATCGGCATGCCGGCATACAAGTTCCAGGCCGTCTCCATCGTTAAAGGGACCTCCATCGTGGGATATGTGGCCATACAGGACCTTACACTTGCGGCCCAGGCCATCCGTAGCGGCACTGGCAACGACCTGCTGCCCCTGCTGGCCGCCACGCTCATATACTTTCTGCTGGCATGGCTGTTAAACAAGCTGCTGGACTTTGTTCTTTTAAAAATGTCAGCCGTATGATCACCGTAACCAACCTTTCAAAAAACTTTTTGGATTCCGACAATTGCAGGGTTGACGCATTGAAAGGGGTCAGTTTCCACGTTTCAAAGGGCGAGGTGGTCGGTATCATCGGGCCTTCGGGTGCCGGAAAGAGCATGCTGCTGCGCTGCATGGCTGGTCTGGAGAATCCCTCCGGAGGTGAAATAAAGAGGGCTTCCGGAATAAGGATTGGCATGGTGTTCCAGAAATTCAACCTCTTCGCCCATCTTCCGGTACTCGAAAATGTGACGCTGGCACCAATAAAACTTTTGGGAATGAGCCGTGAGGAAGCAGATAATCTTGCCATGTCTGTGTTGCGCCGTGTCGGGATGGCCGAACATGCCGGTCGCATGCCGTCAACGCTATCGGGCGGGCAGCAGCAGCGTGCAGCCATCGCCCGAACATTGGCAATGAAACCCGATGTGCTGCTTATGGACGAGCCGACCTCATCGCTTGACCCCACGATGGTGGACGAAGTCCAGGGGGTGGTAGGCTCGTTGGCGCAGGAGGGAATGACAATGGTCATCGTCACCCATGAGATGAGGTTCGCCAACGGCGTGGCAGGCCGCATCCTCTTCATGCATGAGGGATGCCTGCTGGAAGAGGGTTCGCCCGAACAGATCTTTGAAAATCCGCGCATGCCGCAGACCAGAGCCTTCGTGCAGAGGATACGCCGTCTTGAGTTTGACATCAGCAGCGGCGACTTCGACTTCTATGACATGAGGTCGCAAATCAAACGGTTCTGCATACGATGCTCCATTGCGGAGAAGATGGGCGAAGTGACCCACGTGGTGGACGAGATGCTCACCCTCATATCGGATTATCGGAACACCGTGCACATTGAGGTGAGCCACAGCGACCTGAAGCAGGAGACGACCGTTACGGTACTGCAGCGCGGCACCGAAGTGTCGGCACTGGACAACCCCGATGCCGACGAACTGGCGGTGATGATTATCCGTGGAATGAGCAAAAGTGCGAAAACAGAACAGACACCGGATGGTGTGAAAACAATATTTGAGATATGAAGACAGACAATCCGATCAACAGGACATGGCGTAAGATGCAGGCCATAGGAGGCGTGCTGGTGCTGGTTACGGCGGCTGTCCTGCTGCAGGTGTGCAGCGCGGTACAGTACTATTTCTCCCGCGACGGCATCCGGAACGAGGTGCGCCAGAGAGCCGTCTCCGAGATGAAGGTCAAGAACCTGGAAATACTGCAGATGGTGACCCGTGTCGAGACATCGGTGGCCAACATGCAATGGGAGCTGGAAAAGTCGATGGCACATCCTGATTCGGTGTATCCCGTCCTGCGGCGCATCATGGCGACCAGCCCCGACCTTGTGGGTTGCGCAATTGCCTTCCAGCCCGAATATTTTCCTGACAAGGGCCACTGGTATGAGCCTTATATGTTTCGTGGTGGCGATTCACTTGTTGACAAACAGATAGGCTCGGCCACGCACAACTATTTCGAGATGCCATGGTACACAGACGGCCTTGCCTCCGACCACGGGCTCTGGACCGAACCCTACATCGACAGCAGCGGTTCGGAGGGGATTGTATGCACCTACACCATTCCGCTGTGCGACACCTCAGGACGCAAAGTCGCCCTCTTCGGTGCAGATGTCACGCTCGACTGGCTCAGCGACCTTTTTGAGCAGAAAGAGGCCGTCATAACATATCTGTTCTCACATGCAGGACGGATGATTGTGTGTCCGGACAGCTCCATGGCGATGCGTTTCACCCTTGACGAAGCCTCCAGCGCCTATAATGACACCACGTCGAAGCGAATCAACCGCAACATACTGGAGGGCAGACAGGGTGACGCCGAGGTGGAATACCAAGGCGAAAAGTACCAGCTTTTCTACAGCCCGGTCGGCGGCAGCACAGGCTGGTCAATGTGTCTCGTCTTCCCTGAAAAGGAGATATATCGAGGACTGCACCATGTGAGCCGGATGCTTATGTTCACCATGCTTATAGGCCTGCTGTTCCTTGGATTCATCATGTGGCGCACCCTGCGCGGAATGAGGAGGCTGAGCGAAGTGAGCGCCGAGAAGGAGCGCATCGGAAGCGAACTTAAGATTGCCCGGAACATTCAGATGGGGATGCTTCCCAAGACTTTCCCGCCCTACCCCGACTGCGACGAGGTGACCATCTACGGTTCGCTGGTGCCCGCCAAGGAGGTGGGCGGCGACCTCTATGACTTCAATGTCAACAACGGCCGACTGCTCTTCTGCGTGGGCGATGTTAGCGGCAAAGGTGTCCCCGCCTCACTGATGATGGCCGTAACCCGAAGCCTCTTCCGCACCGTCTCCTACCAGACCGACAAGCCCGACGAGATAATGAGACGCATGAATGACGCCATGTCGGAAATGAACGAGAACTCGCTCTTCGTCACATTCTTCATCGGTTCGCTTGACTTTAAGACCGGAGACTTCAGCTACAGCAACGCCGGACACTGCCCTCCGATACTCATAGGTCCGAAAACCACTGTACTTGAAATGGACGCCAACATACCTCTCGGCATTATGTCCGGATGGGACTACACCCGGCAGGAGACCCATGTGGATTCTGACACCATCATATTCAATTATACCGACGGCCTCACCGAGGCGCAGAACATCGACCACGGACAGTATGGAGAAGAGCGCATGCTCGCCGAACTGGAAAAGATGGGCTCCGCCACGCCACGGACCCTCATCGACCACATATCAGAGGTTATACATAACTTTGAAGCCGGCACCGAGCAGAGCGACGACCTCACCATGCTCGCCATCAAATTCAACAAACACCAATAGCCATGCCATACACTCTCACACTACACAACAACGTACAGGAGGTGAGCCTGCTGGCACCTTTCATCGAAACCATCGCCATGGAAAACGGTCTGGACCATTCACTGACGATGGAACTCAATCTCGCAGTTGAAGAGGCTGTGGTCAATGTGATGGAATATGCCTATCCGCAGGGCGAGACCGGCGAAGTGACGATTGAGGTTTCATTGGCTGACGGAAAGTTGGACATCAACATTATCGACAGCGGCGCCCCATTCAACCCCACCCAAAAGAGCGACCCCGACACAAGCCTGCCGGTTGAGGAACGTTCCATCGGCGGACTGGGCATCTTCCTGGTCAGGCAGGTTATGGACACGGTTTCCTACCGCCGTGACGACGGAAAGAACATACTGACCTTCACAAAGAACATCAAAATGTAAAACCAAAAACAATATCATAATGACAACCACCATCAAAGAACAGAATGGAGAAATCGTGGCCTTCTTCGAAGGCAGCCTTGACACGGCCGCGGCACAGAAAACAGAGAAGGATATCCAGCCGCTCCTTACCGCCGACAAGAACATAGTGTTGAACTGCGAAAAGCTGGAGTACATCTCTTCAAGCGGACTGCGGATCATACTTCAGATCCTCAAGGCCGCCAAACCGCGCGGACTGCATGTCTCCGCCACCGGCATGAACAAGGACATCCTCAAGGTATTCACTCTGACAGGCTTCAACAACCTGCTCGAACTCAAATAGAATGTGAAGAAGCGGACACACCATGAAAGAGGTATTGCAATTTCTTCAGGAACTTTCGGAAAACAACAACAAGCCCTGGTTTGAGGCGAACAAAAAGCGCTACCTGGAAGCCAAAGCCAAAATGGAACAGCTTGCTGTGGAGCTGGTTGCGGCTATCCGCAGGTTTGATGACAGCATAGGCCCCCTTTCCCCAAAGGACTGCACTTGGCGGATTTACAGGGATGTCCGATTCAGCAAGGACAAACGCCCCTACAAGACGCAGATGGGTGTGTTCGTTGCAAAGGGCGGCAAGAAATCCGGTTACAACGGATACTATTTCCAGATCGGTTCCCGGGAAAGCGGACACATGCTGGCGGCAGGCAACTATTGCTGCCCGCCACGGGCCCTGAAAATTCTTCGGGAGGACATTATGTTTGGCGGAGGAGATTTCCGGAATATCCTGGCCGGCGTTGATGGCAGGATGTCTCTCGACACTTCGGATGCGCTCCGGCGTGTCCCCGCCGGATTCCCCGCAGACGGCCCTGATGCGATGTTTTACAAACTGAAGAACTTCTGCCTGGCGTGGGCGCCTGATGACCGTTTTGTGACCGCCCCCGCGCTGGTGGAACGCCTGACCGGAATCTTCCAAACCACCAAACCCTTTTTAGACTACACCAACCGCGCCATCACCTTTGCGCGGGAAGAACCTTGATTACAACGCATTAGCCGCACCGTTGTATAATTTGGCGCAATTTCGTTGTATAATTTGGCGCAAAATTTTATTTGTCCAATGAAAGGGAACAATTGAACACTCCTTACTCCTTCAAACACCCGATCGGAACCACGCAGACACCGTCGTCACGGCGGTAGGCATACCTGCCGACACCGACCAGGACCATCTTGAACGCCGGAGCATTCATGCGCTCCGTATCAATGATTTTTTCCAACGAATGCAGTGTGGCAGCGCCTTCGGAAATGAGTTTCTCCCCTCCAAGTTTGATTTCAACAAGTCCGTATTGGCCGTTACGCAAATGAATCACGGCATCGCATTCCAAACCGTTTTTGTCGCGGTAATGATACACACGGCCATGAAGCGCTTCGGCATATACACGAAGATCACGTACAGCCATGGTTTCAAAGAAAAGTCCCATGGTGCGCAGGTCATTCATCAGATCGTCAGGCCCGATGCCTAAAGCGGCAACCGCAATGGAGGGGTCCGTGAAGTAGCGCGTATCCGATGTGCGGATAGCGGTCCGGCTGCGCAGATTGGGATTCCATGCCCCCATGTCCTCCACCACAAAAATCTTGTTAAGCGCATGCAGATACGACAAGACCGTCCCCTCACTCATACTTTCGCTATTGGCTTTGATGTCATCACAGATGGCCTTGATGGAAACCTGCGTGCCCTGGTATCGTGAATAGCTTCGCAACAGCCGCTTCACCGCTTCGGAGTCACGGGAAACACCGTCCACCCTTGACAAGTCCCGTTCCGCCACCGCTTCGACGTAATTGAACGCCTGATGTAGCGAAGCCTCGGCATCCATGTCCAATGCGGCAGGCCATCCGCCCCTGCAGATCAGGTAGGCAAGACGATCCAGCTCCATTTTATTGCCGCCGCCTTCCGGCTCTCTGCCGCCAAACAAATCCCTCAAAGACACATCTCCCACAGAATCACCTGATTCCCACAACGACATGGTTCGCATTGTCAGCCATGCGAAACGTCCGGTACCGGAATGATGCAGGGCACTTGCATCGGGCGGCACAGCCGAACCTGTCAGTATGAACTGCCCCACATGCTGTTCTCTGTGATCAACCTCAAACCTGACAGCATCCCATAAACGGGGGGCCAGCTGCCACTCGTCAATGAGCCGGGGTGTGGCCCCCGACAATAGCCTTTTCGCCGCCGTTGCCGCCAACATTATATTTTCCTCCATCTCCTCGGGGTCGTTCATGTAAATGCTGCTGGCAGCCATCTGCTCCGCCGTGGTGGTCTTGCCGCACCATTTTGGTCCCTGAATCAAAACCGCACCCGATGAAGCCAACAATGACTGCAAAACGCCATCCGCAATTCTCTTTCTATAATTCATTACAATTCAAATATTTTTAATCGAATAACGACGAGTCATACGCTTTATTGTATAATTTGGCACGTTTTTATTGCATAATTTGGCGCATTTTTGTTGTATAATTTGGCGCAATTTCGTTGTGCAATTTGGCGCAATTTTGTTGTGCAATTTGGCGCGTTGCCTCACAGCACGTCATGGATGACATTTGAGCCGCCGGAGGTGCTGCATCCCGCAGTGGCCGCGTTGCCGGTATAGTGCAGGTCGCTGGCACCGGAAAGGCTGGCCTTGATGCTGACATCGCAGTGGATGAACGCATCGCTTGAACCCGACATGGAGCCTTCGCAACGGTCGCAGGAAAGGGCGTATCTTTTCCCTATCACCTTCCGGATGATGCTGCTGGAACCAGACAAATCCAGCTTGAGGGTGGTGACCTGGCCTTCCAGCTCCGCATCGGAGGCACCGCTCAACTCAACGTCAAGATCGGAACCTTTCACGAAGCCCCTGAAGTTTGAACCGCCCGACAAGTCCAGCTCAATGTCATCGGCCTCAATGTCGCCATAGTAGTCGGAGGCACCCGAAAGCTCCACCTCCGCCTTTTTCCCCTTCAAAGGGAAGGGCGAGCGGAAATCGGATGCGCCGGAGAGCTCAACCTTCTTCAAGTCAGGATTGTATGGCAGCACCACCTTCAGGGCGGAACCGCGCGTGCTGGTCATAGGCTTTAGGCGGATAACCAGTTTGTCGACATCCTTCTCAACCACAACTCTTGCAATAATTTTATCGCCTGCCGTGACGGAGATTTGGTCCGCCATGTCGCTTACGGTGACATCAAACGCATCCTCCACCTGTAATTCCGTGTAAGTGCCTTCAATGCTGTAATTCATGGTAACAGGCTCCCCTGCATCCTTTTCACATCCGCAGAAAAGCATCGGAACAAGTAATGCAAATGCAGCAAAATATCTCCTCATAATATCCGTCCACTGTTATAAACCATTGGGTCATCGGTTTTTAGTTTAATAGTAAAGTCAATTTCAACAGATGGCAAAAATACATGAAATAGGGATACAGGATGAAATGTTCCGCATTTTTTTTTCAACGCATGGGCAATAAAGCGGCGGCGGGATAAGTTATGAAAATGTTAAGATGTGAAGGTGTGAAGATGTGAAGATGTGAAAAAACACTTTCACAGATTGTTGTTTTTTTTAAGTAACGGTAACATAAAGGTATCTATTCCTCATGCAGCGGATGCAGGAACGCGGCGGGGAAACGCACGAACGCGGTGCTCTCCTTCAGTGCCAGCTCCTGTCCGCGGCAGCGCAAAAACAACCGGCCATCCCTGTATGACAGATCCAATTCGTCCAGATTAATCCCATACACCAGCAGCTGCTGCCCGTCCCAACGGTATCCCTGAAAATGCATCGGATTCTCCCACTGCTCCACCAGCAGGGACTGCTGGCCAGTTACAGAGGAATCGGTTCCAAGCAACGGCACAGAAAGTTGCACCGAAGCGATGCAAACATCCGACAACACAACCTCCTCCCCTTCTGCCGGAAGCGAATCCGGCGTTGAAAGTGAATCGGCTGTCACCGGTGCCTGTGCCGCTTCGGCACGTGCCACCGGCATTGGGCGGTAAGTGACCACCTGTACTGTGTCGCGTCCGCGCATCTCATGCCACCGGGCGATATTCTCCCTGGTAAAACGCTTTATAACTTGGAAAGACACAACCGCACAGCTTGCGGCGACACCTACCAGCACACCCAGAAAGAGATAAAAGAGGTTCTGCTTTTTACGCCGTGTCCACATGGCTTATCGTATCATGATCTGATATGGAAGCATGGCCTGCACTCCGCTACGGCCGCGCAGACTCCTCTCAAGCTCGCAATATGGTGCGAACGCCGCAGGCACCGCATTACGGCTGTTCCGGACAATACGCGCTCCGGACAATGCTGTCAGCATCCTGCTGAAAAAGTTCTCCATAACGGGTCGTTCCAAAACGGCATATTTGGAGAGTTTGGCCTGCTCAGCGGCAATGCGTATGGCCAAATCCAAGCCGCCAAGCGTATCCACCAGACCTTTGCCCAACGCCTGTTTTCCTGTCCATACACGCCCCTGGGCTATTTCATCCACATAACGGACACCAAGCCGGCGACCGTCAGCGACACGGCGCACAAAGGTGTCATAGAAACGGTCAACTGACTGCTGGACTATTTCAGACTCGGATTCCGTCATTGTACGCATCCCGTTCAGCCAGTCGGAAGATGAGTTTGTGTTCACTGTCTCCACATCAATGCCCAGTTTGCGGGAAAGCGTGCGGCCAAGGCTGGGAACAAGCCAAAAAACACCGATGGAGCCAGTGATGGTAGTAGGTTCCGCAACGATGCGGTCAGCTGCGCAGGCAATATAATATCCGCCCGAAGCGGCATAGTCGCCCATAGAGACAATTACTGGACGATCCTTTTTGAGCAGTGTCACCTCACGCCATATCTGCTCGGACATCAGGCCGCTACCTCCGCCTGAATTGATACGGAGCACCACCGCCTTGACCGATTTTTCGTTTCGCAGCTTACGGAGGGTTTCCAGCATACCGGAGCCGATTTCATCCGAGCCTCCCTCACCGTCAACCACAGTACCGGTGGCATACACCACCGCCACCTTGTATGGAGCGGAAACGGACGAATGCAGGTTCTGCAGATAATCGGAATAGGCCACCTCGCACACCTTGGCGGTATCACGCGCATACGCCCTAGTTTTCAACAGGCTACGGTACAAGTCATCGTAGGCCAGCCCGTCCACGAAACGGGTGGAGAGAGCCGCATGGGGATTGTCAAACAGCATCAGATTGTCTGCCACCACACGGACTGATTTCTCATCAATCCTACGGGCTTTTGCAATGTCACTGCAGTAAACACCCCACACGGACTGCAGGTATTCATTAACCTGCATTCGGTTGGCCTCACTCATTTTACGGGACAGGAAAGGTTCCACCGCACTCTTGAACGTGCCGTGGCGCACCACCTGAACATCCACATCAAGTTTGTCCAGCAATTCCTTGTAGAACATCACCTGTGCGGAAAGCCCGTTGAACATCAGCGACCCCATCGGGTGCATGAAGATGGAGTCGGCAGCTGTGGCCAGATAGTAGTCGCTCTGGTTCATGGAAATGCCATAGGCAAATACAAACTTGCCGCTCTCCTTGAAACGCAGAAGAGCATCGCGCATCGCCTCCAAAGTGGCGGGACTTGCGGAAATCTGCCCCAACTCAAGCGAAACGCCCTTTATATTCTGATCATCAGCAGCATTTTTAAGCACTGCATCCCAATCGTTCAGACCTATATAGTTAAGTCCCCGGTCAGAGGCAAACATCTGGTAGGGATTGTCTCCGGAGACACGCTCCTGCACCTCCGAATTCCTGACATCCAGCACAAGGACACTGTTCGGCTTCACAGGCGTGGAACCGGACATGGAGGCGAAACCCACCACCAACAGCAGCACAAACATCAACACCCCCAGCAGCAGCATCCCTGCCATGGTGGCCAGCATGATTTTGAAAAAACCTTTCATCTTGACGGTCTTTAAAGGTCTGTTACTGGAACTCCCTTATATTTGCAAAATTGAAATTTATCCTAAAGGTGATCATGTGATGGTTCACACTTGTCCATGGCAAATCGGCATCGCTGGTGATGCCGTATTTTTCCCGATAGCTCTCCATTTCAGTACGGGTCATGAAAAGCCCGAAATTGTAGCCGTAGGTCAGCGAACCGGTTATCGGAAGCTTCTCCTGCGTACGTTTCCTGTATTTTGTCGGGAAATACAGGCCGAACTCCGGACGCAGGTAGAGATTTCCCATATTGGTTTCAGAATACTTGTCCGGAGCCATGGCGAAATGGGCCGCCAGACCGTAAATGCAGGGGCTCATGTCCCAAGTGCCGACAAAGGAGCAGTGGAATGTGCCCACCACGTTGTGGATCATGTCATCACCAAGCCCGATCTGGTACATTATGCTCTGCTGCATAAAGCGGTTGCCGATGCCGTAATACTGGCTGCAGGAATAGCCAAGACCGACCATCGGTGTCACATCCATAAGGCTGGCGCCAACGCCAAGTGTCATTCCGTGGCGCATCACCGCCAGGCTCTTCCCCGATTTGGAAAAATTGTTCTTCTGCTTACGGCGGTTGTTCTGCGCTTCCGCATCTGTGACGGAAATCAGCAACGCCAAAAGCAGAAAGCCAGGGAACAGTGATTTTCCGATTTTCCTAATAAACTGATAATACATATTTTACCTAAAATAATTTTATTTTTTTAATAATTGCAAATATACATGAAATCGGAATATGAAAAGCATCGTCTGCAGATAAAATTTTTTCACACTCTCCAGTGCCGGAAGCGGACGAAGCAATCTTTTTTTTTATTATCTTTGTCTTTTGTTTCACATGGTTGGATATTTAATCGTATAATATTTATAATCAAATATATATATTTTTATAGAATGCCCTTTATTGATGAAAATCCGGAGAAAATGTTCTACCGCATAGGTGAAGTGGCCGACATGTTCGGGGTGAATCCTTCACTGATCCGCTTTTGGGAACATGAGTTTGACACCTTCAAACCATTCAAGAACAAGAAGGGTACCCGCTTCTTCACCAAGGAGGACATAGGGACATTCCAGCAAATATATTACCTTGTCAAGGAGCGCGGACACACCCTGCAAAGCGCGAAGGAACTTCTGCGCAACAAGCCTGAGACGGTGGAGAAAAACCGCGAAATATACAATTCACTCTGTAAGATCAGGCATTTCCTGACCGAAATCAAAGCCAGCCTCTGAAATGAACATACATTGTTTTGTATTTAACCAAATCTTTGTAAACACATATCTGATTGCCGACGACAACGGGGATGCAGCCATCATCGACCCCGGATGCAGCGACGTCTCGGAGGAGAGGCAGCTGCGTCAGGCGGTGGAAGAGGGCGGTCTCAAAATCCGCTACCTGCTGCTGACCCACGCGCATGCCGACCACATACAGGGCTGCGAATGGGCGAAGAGAAATTTTCCGGAAGCGGTGCTTGCGGCCCATCCGGACTGTACCGGCGACTACCGGCGCGCCAATGCCTATAGCGGATTGTTCGGCTTTCCGGAACGCAACTACCCGCCGATAGATCAGTTCCTGACCCATGGGGATGAAATCCATTTCGGCGAAATCACACTGCAGGTGCTGCACACACCGGGGCATGCCCAAGGATGCGTCTGCTACCACGCGGTGGCGGAACAGCTGCTCTTCAGCGGCGACACACTGTTTCAGGGCAGCGTGGGACGCACCGACCTGCCTGGCGGCTCGCAGCGAGAACTGCTCCAAAGCCTGCGCACAGTGCTGGCACCACTTCCACCGGAAACGCGCGTGCTTTGCGGCCACGGTGCAGAGACCACGCTTGGCGCGGAACGGCAGTATAACCCCTATTTTTCATTTTAATTTAAATAGAACCAACAACTTATAATATGAAGAACAACGAAGGCTATTCCCGCCAGGACAACTATCCGGAAGAGACCACCCGCAGCCTCTCAGCGCACTATCGGGAAATCCTGTCGCTTCTGGGTGAGGATGCAGAACGGGAAGGGCTGCTGAAAACACCCGAACGGGTGGCCAAGGCGATGCAGTTTTTCACCCAAGGATACCACTGCAACCCGGAAGAGATACTGAAATCTGCCCTCTTCAAGCAGGACTACAAGGAAATGATTGTAGTCAAGGACATTGAGATATATTCACTTTGCGAACACCATCTGGTCCCATTCTTCGGGAAGGCGCATGTGGCCTACATCCCTGACGGCACCATTGTGGGGCTGAGCAAAATCCCACGGGTGGTTGAGGCCTTTGCCCGCCGCCTGCAGATTCAGGAGCGGCTCACCACCCAGATCAAGGAGTGCATTCAGGAGACGCTTCATCCCTTAGGCGTGGCAGTGGTCATTGAAGCGCAGCACCTCTGCATGTCGATGCGGGGAGTGCAGAAGCAGAATTCGGTGACAACCACCTCCGATTTTACCGGAGCGTTTTTAAAACAGTACAACACACGGCAGGAGTTTTTGCGCATAATCGGCGCACACCTGCACTAAACAGGCATGACATGAAAAAAATCCTGACTATAATTATCGCAATGCTTCCGCTGGCCGCCATGGCACAGCAGCAGACCTTCCGCTGGGGGCTTCAGATAGGATGGCACGGCGGCGTGTACCAATGCAGCAACCAGGAGCTGTCCGGCAGCCAGAACAGCATCTACGACTTCGGCGCCCAGTTCCGTATCGGAGGACGGCTGTACGGAGCAACCGGGCTGAACTGTCACGTGGCCAACCAGTCTTTCTCGCGCGGCGACTCCACCTGCGACCTCAAACAGGACTATATAGGCATTCCGCTACGCATCGGCTTCCAACCTGTTTCGCGCAAGGACTGGAACTGGAATATCGAGACAGGCCTGGAATATCGCGGCAGTGTTTTCATCTCCCCCAACGATTGGGGGCTTGACCGTGACAGCAGGGAGCTGAACCGCCATCATCTGGACCTTGTTGCCGGTACGGGCGCGGACTGGGGGCGGCTTAACGTGAACCTGTCCTACCGCCGCGTCTTCAGCGGCCCTGTACGCGACGCCAGCCAAAGCGACGACCAGCTCTGGCTTTCAATCGGATTTTTCTTCAAATAAGGCGCAAAATAGAACAACAGACAATTAATCATCAAAAAACTTCAACATTATGAACGACATCACCAGCCTACAGCCAAACAGCGTATGGAAATATTTCCATGCCATCAACCAGATTCCCCGCCCCTCCAAAAAAGAGGGCAAAATGATTGCCTACCTGATGGAGACCGGGAAAAGCCTCGGACTGGAAACCCTCAGGGACGAAGCGGGCAACGTACTCATCCGCAAACCGGCCACACCGGGGAAGGAGCAGGTCACACCCATCATTTTTCAGGCGCACATGGACATGGTCTGCGAAAAGAACAGCGATGTGGATTTCAATTTTGAAACCGATGCCATCCGCACACGCATTGACGGCGAATGGCTGAAGGCTGAAGGCACCACCCTCGGCGCCGACGATGGAATCGGCGTTGCCATGGCACTGGCCATCCTTGAGAGCAAGGATATCGCCCACGGACCGATCGAATGCCTCTTCACCGTGGACGAAGAGACCGGCCTTACCGGAGCATACGCTTTGGGGAAGGACTTTCTGAAAGGCAAAATGCTGCTTAATCTCGACTCGGAGGACGAAGGGCAGTTTTTCATCGGCTGCGCAGGCGGCAAAAACACCGAAATCACCATCGATTTTGAGGAGGAGGAGGTGCCGAAGAACAGCAAGGCATTCCGCGTGATGGTGAAAGGGCTGCAGGGCGGACACAGCGGCGACGACATCAACAAGAAGCGTGGCAACGCAATAAAGATACTGACACGTATCCTGCATGAGGCCACATTCGCATACGACGCGGAACTGGCGCACATTGACGGCGGCAACCTGCACAACGCCATCGCCCGCGAAGCCTCCGCAGTGCTGGTGATGCAGAGTCACCTGGAGGATGAGTTCACAAACTACATACATACTTTCGGCAAGACGGTCAAACACGAGCTGAAGAACAGCGATGCAGGCGTGCAGGTGGAAATCGAGCCTGTGGCTCTGCCGGCAAAGGTGATTGATAACTATACCCAATGCGATCTGGTGCAGGCGCTCTACGCCTGCCCGCACGGTGTATTAGCCATGGACCAGGACATTGAGGGCTTTGTGGAGACCTCAACCAACCTCGCCTCCGTCAAGACGGTGGGCAAGCAGATCAAGATTGTCACCAGCCAGCGCTCCTCAATCGAGAGCAAGAAGGATGACGCTGCCAACATGGTGGCCTCCGCATTCGAGCTGATGGGTGCCGAGGTGGAGTTCGGCGACGGCTATCCCGGATGGAGCCCCAACAGAGATTCGAAGGTGCTTAAGCTGATGAAGCAGGCCTACCAGAACCTCTTC
>JAEEGH010018334.1_pt1 | contig 14818 bp, 9 predicted proteins | sample 9134181 | NCBI WGS metagenome assembly JAEEGH01 (sample SAMN16246544, study PRJNA631951) | gut metagenome | biome: gut microbiome; feature: rumen; material: DP-attached | host: Bos | place: Iran: Karaj | collected 2018-10 | reverse complement strand
TTTTCTCGCCTTTCAAAGCCGATTTGGATGCGGCGGAAAACCGGGAACGGGCCGAGGCCCTGATCCGGGAGCAGCTGGGCAAGCGCAGCGGGGACTTTTATTTCGTGGTCCGCTCGCTGGAGATCTCCACCGGCGGCGGCGCCCTGCCCCTGATGAGCGCCTCTACGCTGAACGGCATCCGCCGCCTCATCGCCTCCGACCTGGAGGAGGCTCAGCCTTGTACTATGCGTCCGCTTTATCACGGTGTACGGGTTCCTGCCGGGGAGCGTTCCGCCTTCCCGGAGGAGACTTCCTATAAGGCGAATATTGCCAACGCGGTGGCGCGGGAGGTACTTTCAGGTGGAGATCCGGCCTACGAGCTGGCCCACCCTGTCGGAGCCGAACTGATGCGCACCCGCTACTGTCTCAAATACGAACTGGGCCTCTGTCCCGTCCACCAGGACGCCAAACCCACCGGCCCCCTCTACCTGGTCAACAACGGCCGTCGCCTCGCCCTCGGCTTCGACTGCGCCCGCTGCGAAATGACCGTCCGGGCCGATTGATGAAGATTTGCGCAGCACGTCGCTGCGGTCATTTTTGCCGTTATTTGCCTTTTTCGCGATGCTGAAGCACTGCGAACCGCGCATTTTATGCCGTTTTCGCTTGTGCCGCGATGCTAGGACTGACTAAATCGCCTACATCGGCGCGGGTCCTCCGCATGAGTGGCGCAGGTCATACCTTTCTATGGCGCAGGTCCGAAAAGGGATGGGGGACCTGCGCCACTGTGTTGTTCCTATGAATGATTCGCGGCGCAGGTCTTGCCCTTTTTTGGGGACCTGCGCCAAAAACCATCAAAGCCAAATAATTCGTATATTTGACTCTGCTAGATACCAACAGTTATGGACAATCCCTACATCGAGAGAGTGGAAGCCCTGCGCGGGATGATGCGCCGGCGGGGCTGGGACGCGGTTATCCTGACGGGGTCGGACCCGCACGCGAGTGAGTATCTCGCGCCCCGATGGAAGCAGGTCGAGTGGCTGTCGGGATTCACCGGAGAAGCCGGGGACCTGGTCATCACCGCCGACCACGCCGGCCTCTGGACCGACACGCGCTACTTCATCCAGGCCGTCGCCCAACTGCGCGGGACCGGCATCGAGCTGCACAAGATGCGCGTACCGGAGCAAGTGCCCATTCCCGAATGGCTCGCCGAGCACTTCGCCCGCAAAGACGGGGTCGTCGTGGCCGTGGACGGGCTCTGCCAGAGCGTGGATGCGGTGCAGGCGCTCGAGTCTGCTTTCGCCGCCGCCGGGCGCTCCGATGACCCGGAGTCCGACTACTTCTACCGCATCGTCGATGTGCCGGACCTGCCCGACCTTCTCTGGGCCGGACGCCCCGCCATCCCGCATACGCCCGTCACCCTCATGCCGCCCGAAGTGGCCGGCGAGACCCGCAGGAAGCGGCTGGAATGGCTCCGGAGGGCGGTCGCGGAACAACTGTGCGACGCGGTCCTGGTCTGCGCGCTGGACGAAATCGCCTGGCTGCTCAACGTGCGCGGGTCGGACATCGACTACAACCCGATGGTGATTTCCTACCTGCTGGTGCGGGAAGACCGCATCGACTGGTTCGTGCGCAAAGACCCCTTCGGCGACAGCGACGACCCCGAGACACTGGACACGTTCGCCGCCCTCGAAGACGAGGGCATCCGCGTCCTTCCTTACGACGATGTGCAGCTAGCGCTCAACGACGGCCTGTCCGAGGGCGGCGGCATCAACCGCCTCTTCACGGACCCGTCCTCGCTCAACTGGAGCCTCTACAGCCTGCTCTCCGGAAGCGGCCGCTTGTGCCTGGGCGACTCGCCGGTGCAGCTGCGCAAGGCCGTCAAGAACCCGGTCGAGATCGAAGGGATGCGGCGCGCGCACCGGCAGGACGGCGTCGCGATGGAGCTGTTCCTCTATTGGCTGGAGCGTATGGTGCTGGGGGACAAGATCATCACGGAACGGACGGCCGCCACCCGCCTGGGCGCCCTGCGCGCCGCGTGCCCGGACTACCTGGGCGACAGTTTCGAGACGATTTCGGCCTACGGGCCGGGCGCCGCGCTGCCGCACTATGTCACACCGGTCAAGGATGCGCCGGAGCTCGAGGCCCGCGGCCTGTACCTGTGCGACTCGGGCGGGCAGTATACTTGCGGAACGACCGACATCACGCGCACCGTTCCCCTGGGCCCTTGCACGGCCCTGGAGCGGGAAGACTATACGCTGGTGCTGAAAGGGCACATCGACCTCGCGATGGCTACCTTCCCGGAAGGGACGGCGGGCTGCCAGATCGACGCACTTGCCCGCAATCCGCTCTGGCGGGTCAAGCGCAACTTCGGCCACGGCACCGGCCATGGCGTGGGCTTCCGCCTGGGCGTCCACGAAGGCCCGCAGGACATCCGCCAGAACTTCAACCGGCAGCCCCTGTTGCCGGGAATGATCACTTCCGACGAGCCCGGCATCTACCGCGAAGGCCTGCACGGCGTGCGGCACGAAAACCTGCTGCTCTGCGTGGAAGCGGGACGCAACGACTTCGGGCGCTGGCTCGCCTTCGAGCCGCTGACCCTCTGTCATTTCGAGACATCGGTGCTGGTCCGTGAGCTGCTTACGCAAGACGAAATCGAATGGCTGAACGCCTATCACGAGCGGGTCTACCGGACCCTGGGCCCTGAACTCCCGGCCGACGCCGCCCGCTGGCTGCGGGAAAAGACGGCGGCGATCTAGCTTTTGGGGCGTTCGGGGTGCAAAATTCCCGCCGAATCATTAAATTTGTTGATTGATATGAAAATTGGCGGAATCGACCTGGGACCGCAGCCCGTGCTGCTCGCGCCGATGGAGGATGTGACCGACGCATCCTTCCGCATCCTCTGCCGCGAGTACGGGGCCGACATGGTCTACACGGAGTTCGTCCCTTCGGACGGGCTCGTGCGCGACGCGGACAAGGCCATCGCCAAGATGCGCACGCTCGAGGCGGAAGCCCCGGTGGGCATCCAGATCTACGGCCACATTCCCGAGGCGATGGTCGAGGCCGCCAAGATGGCCGACCACGCCGACGAGATCGCCGGCGGGCACGGCTGCGACCTGATCGATATCAATTTCGGCTGCCCGGTGAGCAAGATCGCGGGCCGCGGCGCCGGATCGGGGATGATGAAGGATCCGGACAAGATGGTCGCCATCACGAAGGCGGTGGTCGAGGCCGTACGCAAGCCCGTGACGGTGAAGACCCGCCTGGGCTGGGACGAACACTCCAAGATCATCGTCGAGCTCGCGGAGCGCCTTCAGGACTGCGGCATCGCCGCCCTGACCGTCCACGGGCGCACCCGCAGCCAGATGTACAAGGGCGAGGCGGACTGGACCCTGATCGGCAAGATCAAGGAAAACCCGCGCATGCGCATCCCCGTCATCGGCAACGGCGATGTCAATTCCCCGGAAAAGGCGAAAGAATGCTTCGAGCGCTACGGCGTGGACGGTATCATGGTCGGGCGCGCATCCTTCGGGCATCCGTGGATCTTCCGCGAGATCAAGGAATACCTGCAGACCGGCGTCCTGCCGCCGCCCATGCCCGTCCGCGAGCGGGTGACCCTGGCCAAGCGCCACTACGCCCTGGCCCTGGAGATGAAGGGCGAGCGCCGGGCCGTCTTCGAGATGCGCCGGCACCTGTCCTGCTACTTCAAGGGCCTGCCGGACTTCCGGGAGACGCGCGCCCGCCTGGTGACGGAGACCGATCCCGCCGCGGTGGTCGCCATCCTGGACGGAATCGCGGAACGCTGGGGCGAGACCCCGCTCGCCGATGAGACCGGTGTTTATGGAATATAAAAAATACGAGATATGATCGACAAACTGCTGCTGTTCCCCTACTATCTGACGCTCAAGGTCCGGAATGCCCTGTACAACAAGCAGGTCCTCAAAAGCGAGGAAGCGGAAGTCCCCACGGTGTGCGTAGGCAACGTGACCGTCGGCGGGACGGGCAAGACCCCCCACACGGAAATGATCCTTCGCACCCTGCTCGCGGACGAAACGTGGGGCAAGAAGAACCTCGCCGTCCTCTCCCGCGGCTACAAGCGCAAGAGCAAGGGTTTCCAGCAAGTCACCACCCAGCGCAACGCCTCCTTCTTCGGCGACGAGCCGGTCCAGATCAAGAAGAAATTCCCGGGCGTGACGGTCGTCCTGGACAAGAACCGCATCCGCGGCTGCCGCAACCTCTGCCATCCGGAGGTCGTGCGCACGCAGCGGCAGAACCGGCGCTGCCTGGACAAGGAATTCCCGGCGGCGGACCTGATCATCCTGGACGACGCCTTCCAGTACCGCGCCCTGAAACCCTCGCTCAGCATCGTGCTGGTGGACTTCAGCCGTCCGGTGAACAAAGACAAACTCCTGCCCCTGGGCGGCCTGCGTGACCTTCCGGAGCGGCTCGCCGACGCCGACGTGATCATCGTCACGAAATGCCCGAACTACATGGACGACTGGGAGCGGACGCTCTGGGCGCAGTCCTGCGGCGTGAAAGACTATGCCACCTCGACCTGTACCGGGACTTCGCGCAAGGGCCGCAGGCAGTGCGTCTTCTTCTCCTGCATCAACTACTGCCCGCCGGAGGCGATCTATGAAGAATGCGACCCGCGCTATGTCTATTCCCCGCGCATGGTGCTCTTTACCGGCATCGCGAAGGACACGCCCCTGAGGACGTATCTATCCGACAATTACAAGATCGTGGAGGCCTTCCGTTTCTCGGACCACCACGCCTTCTCCGAAGGGGACATCCGCCGGATCACGGCGGCCGCCGAGCGCTGGTCCACCGCCGCCCTCGGCACGACCGAGAAGGACGCCCAGCGCATCATCGCATCCAAGAAAATGCCGCCTGCTTTGCGCAAGCGGCTCTTCCAAATCCCGATCACGGTCGGCTTCCTGACAGAAGAGGAACGGGACTTCTTCCACCAGGTCCTCTTCGACGCAATTAAACGGTAAGACGGGTTACATATCTTCAATAGTAAGGCATTTCGGCTCAATCTTACTTTTGTGAGCAGTCTTTTCTTTTGCCTTAAAGTGCTCCAGCTTTTCCTGGAGGAGTTGCCTGTCGAACTTTTTGGGGTTACGTTTGATTTCAAAGACATCCAGGACTTTCCCGCTGAGCCGTTGTGCGACGATGTCCAACTCGCACTGCTGGTGGTGGCCCTTTTGATCGGTATATCCTTTAGGATCCCACCATCCGCCGATATCACGATAGTCCAAACTCTCCACCAGTTTACATCTGAAATAGCGTTCCAACACTTCGCCTGAATAGGTCTCATAATCCTCTTCCATGATCTTCCGGAGGACGGGATACTGACCAATCTCGATGAGGCGTTGGTTCTTTTCCACGTAGCGGAACCAGAATCGAAGGAAGACGTCGTTGATCTCGTATCGTACAGTCTGCGTCTTGGGTTTGGCCCAAATGGGCCGGATCTTCCGGACCAGTTCGTATGTTTCCTCCAACTTGAGCAATTGTCCGCCCAGGCTCTTGCCGCCCAGGTAGTCTTCTATGTCAGCCTGTGTGTTGTATCCCAAGGAAATGGCTTGAAGGATGGAGAAATAGGTGGCGTATTTCTTTCCAAATTCCTGGACCAGGAGTTTCTTCCCCTCCTCGATGAGAGGGGAGTCCGCCTTGCAGATCTGGGCAATCATCTTTTTGCGGCTGGTGGCCTTCAGGTCTACCAAGAGTTCTACGTATTTGGGAATGCCTCCCGTGTATGTATAGAGGGCCAGCAAATCATCGTTCGTATACCCGGGGGCGTTATCTTCCAGAATTGTCTTCAAGATGCCCGTGGGGAAGGCCTGCAATTTGACGGTCGCATCCTGACGGCCGTACAGGGGCTCTTTCCTGTGCTTGAATATCCTTTCCATCAGCGAGAACACCGATCCGCTGACGACCAGGTTTACGTGGCTTTCTTTCTGATACCGGTCCCACCAGTTTTGCATATCCCCATAGATGGCCCGGTTCACCTCCAGAAAATTCTGGAATTCATCGAATACCAGCGTATACTTTCTCCGCTTTCCCTCCTCCATAAAGAAGCGGAATACGTCGCGGAACACGTTCATCGGGGGAACGAATACGCCTGTTTTTGACTGGAATTCCTCACAGAATTCCTTGCAGAGGACCGCCTCGCTTTTCTTACCGACAAACAGGTAGACAAATGGTTCGTCCTTATAGGCCTCCTTGATAAGTGTTGTCTTGCCTATACGTCGCCGACCGGTTACCACCGTCAGGCGGGAATACCCCTCGTAGGATAGATCCCGCATTTGTCGCAGCGTTCCCAACTGCTCCTCCCTGTCATAAAACTTCATAATGCAGCAATTTTTACGGCCGTAAAAATTACGGCCGTTGCAAAGTTAGGTAAAGGAATCGGTTTTTAAAAGAGTCGGCGACGAAAACCGTCAATTATCGCCAGGTGAGCTTATAACTCAGGGAGGGCATGATGGGGAAGATAGACAGTTGCTCCCAGTGATGGTCTGAATATAATCCGGCGTAGATAAACGAAGGGTTGTGCCGGTTCAGGACGTTAAATATACCGAAGTTGAGCAGGTGACGGGTATGCCGAGTCTCCCAGCGGGAATAGAAACCCAGATCCAGCCGGATGTAGGTCGGCATGCGGAAATTGTTGAAGGAGTCACCAAAATAATCCACGTCGCCATCGTCCCCTGGTCGGTAGGTCCAAGGTAAGGCCACTCCGACAAGCCCCGCTTTGGCACTCTCCAGATGTCCGCTCTGGACGGTGAAGAAGGACGTGAAGCCATATTCCTTGGATTCATATTCGCCGAGTACGAGATCGAGATTGATGTTGAGGATGTGCGGACGGTCGAATTTGGCCGGGAAACGCTGTCCCTTGCACAAGTCGGCGAACAGACGGTCGGTGTGAGAGAAGGTGTAGGCAAAGGATGCATTCAGCTTCTTTCCGGTATAGGAGTAAGAGGATTCCACCCCCTTTGACGAACCTTCGCCCGAATGGAGATGATCCTTCCATCCCGAGGCGGCATCCTTTTCGAAGAAACTGACGGCATCCGGATTGAAAACCAGATTGCGATAGGATTTGTAGTAGGCGCCGACCTTTAGGTCGTGATGCTCGTTCTTGAAAAAGGCTCCTGCTGCAAGCTGAAGGGCGGTTTCCGGCTTGAGGGACCGGCTCGCCGGCACCATTAGATCCATCGACCAGCCCGTGGGCAGACCTTCGACGAGGTGGTAGTATTGGGTCAGATAATCTGCCGACAGGGCCAGGCCCAGTGCCGGCGTCAGATAATAGGTAGCTGACAGGCTGGTCTCCGGGTTGAAGAAGGTCTTGACGTCCGCAGCCAGACCGGAGGCAAACAGATTGCCCCGAAGCATGGCCTGGAGGGAAAACATCCCTTCTTTTTCAACCCCCGCCTGGTACCACAGGTTTCCGAGCAGACAATTTACGGGGGTGTCGTAGGTATGGAAACGGGTGCCGCTGAACTTATACCCGAAACTCTGCTTGAAGGGGGAATCGCCGTTGTACTCCAGTTTTCCGGAGAGTGTGACATCATTGAGAGCGGACTGCAGCTCAAAGAACGCGTCAGTCTCGAAGGAAGTGAAACGGTATTGGCTGAAGGAATTGGCGAAACGGTTCAGCGACGCGTTGCCGGAGAAGAGCCAGTTGTCGGAGAGGACGCTTTGGACACGAAGGTTGACCATATCGTTGCCCCACCCGAGTTTATCCCATTTGGAAACCGTGTAGAGCAGCTTGTAATCATCGACGGTCTTGAAATAAGACAGCGATACTTTGGTGCGGATCCCCGGAGTCCAGGACAATTTCGCGAATATGTCATATACGGTAGAACCGATGCTTTGGGGCAAGAATTCTCCGAAGTCAGAGACGATGGAGCTTATAAGGCCATATTCCTTGCCGAACGGAGAATATCTCGCAGAAGCCATCACAGACAACTTATCCTTTACGATGGGCGTGGAGAAACTGGCGCCGGCGAAGAAATTGCTCAGTGACAGGGATGCCTCGGGCCTCCGGGCCGCGTCCTTGGTCCGAAGGTCCAGTACGGAGGAGAGAAGGTTGGAGTGTTCGCCCCGGATGCTGCCGCTATGGAACTGGGCGGTCGAAAGGATGTCCTGGGAAATGGCGGTGCTGAATCCCAGCAGGTGGCTGGTCCCGTAGATGCGGGTTCCGTCCAACTCGATCAGGTTGTTGCCGTTGTTGCCGCCCCGCACGAAATAGGAGGAACTGCCTTCCGTGCCGGAACTGACGCCAGCGATGGTCTGGACATATTTGATGACATCTCCCTCTCCCGTCGGAGAGATGATGCGGCTGGCAGTGGAGAGGTCGACGGCCACGCCGGACAGAGGAGCCAGGCTCCGCTCGGCAGAGATGGCAGCATGCCGGATCGTATCCCGTTCTTCTACGACTTGTCCCAGTGACAATAAGCTATGGAAAAGAAGGATAGAGGCTGAAATGATGAGTTGCTTGTTCATTTAGATTCTTTTATGAAGTATCCAATTATTCCCGAACCATTCTTTCACGGGAATCAGTTCACAGTAAGCGACGGCGCCGAAAATGCCCGTGGCGCCGTCGATGTTGGAATATCTGTTTTTCCGGTCGAACATATTCTTCCAGTCTCCGGAGTCCTCAACGAGCATTTTTTTCAAATAGCGGTCGTATTCTTCGGAAACGGAGAATATTTTCAGGGCTCGATTCTGATTGACGGATAACATGCGATTGGCATATTTAAGGTCACCTGTCATCTCCGGAAACTCGGCGTAATTCAGAAAAGCGACGGAAAAACTCGGAATTGGCTGCCCGTTGTCGAAATTGTCTGACAAATGAGTTCGAATGCCTTTGTAGTGGGCGTGTGATTGCAGGAATCGTTCGGCAATCTCCTCCGCGATTGTCAGATTCGGGTGAATCATCGGATCTTCCCCTCCCAAATCGACGATGGAGATTTCTTTCCCGGCGTCATAATCGAAATACTTCCAGTAATCTCCTCTGGTGGTATAATTCAAGGTATAAAAATCTGCCTTGAAATTGTTGTACCAGTTCCCGGTCCTATCTATAATGTCCTTGTCAATAAGGTCCTTGGTGAAGGGACCCGAAGCGTTGAAAAGATCAACATCGGGATAAGTAGTGGCCATATATGGCGGTTCTTGACCGGGCCCTGGGACACGGGAATCGATGAACCAGGTCGGGTCTGTCGACCCCCGGATAATTCTGAAATGGGTAATATACTCAGAAGGCCCGCAATCGTATGTAGACTCATATACTATTTTAGGATCGAGGACCGCATCTTCGTTGAATTCCATGGCCGCCGGGTGAGGAAACGACGTGCTTGCAGTGAAGGGCTCAAAACCATCCACAAGGACCGTCAGTTTGTAGCGGTGACCAGAAGCAGGAGTGTAGAACAGGGAATATGGGCCGGAATTGAGGGAAGTGAAAAACAACTTCTCTCCGCCTGCTGTCAGGTCCTCCAGATAGGCCGTCGCATCACGGATATAGTCAGGATTGTCCTGTGCATCGTCCATCGTCCAGTATAGTTTCAGGATCTGCTGTTCACCATCATCCAGGATGCATTCCACCACGACCTCCCTGTCTATTCCCACCAGTTCAATCGGCTCCGTACAAGCTACTGCCATCAGGCAGATAAAAAAAACTAAACCGTATTTTTTCATGGGAACAAATGTAATGATATTTTATGGAACGCGTATCCCGGAAACGCAATGAATATTGTAAGGGAAATCGTATGCTCCGGTGGAACTGGTTGAAAGGTTAGGATCATTTACTTCTGGCCCACTAGTCGTATAATAGCCCCCAGGGGAATAGAAACCATCGGCAGTGCCACCCCAGCCAAAGTTACAAAGAATTAACTCCCGAGTCTCATATCCATCAAAAAGCATGATCTCGCCAGCTTCATTACACCAATAGACTTCCCGCGTTTGAATCAATACTCCATGCCCTAACCAAGCGTGTCCACTTCCAGTCGCCGGCTCGCCATCAATGATGATTGGATAATGGTTCTTCATTTCCTGGATATCAGAATATGAAAAACTGTGATGATTACCACCTTGCGTATATCCAAAGTTAAGCATGGTTTGAGGTATCTTTTGCGTTGCAGTACCACTTCCATAAGGCGTATAAACCATATCGAGATTTTGAGAAAGACCCAATTGTTGCATCAGTCGGGCGACATAATAATCTCCAAGATTGTTTTGGGCAGAAGAGTTCTGAATCATATCAGACCAGCTGAAAGAATACCCACCATACGAGGAGGGATAACAATACATGGACATTAGTTGAGCAACAGCGATTGCTACACATCCAGCAGGGCAATGAACACCGTTAATAACTGGACAATATGCGTTATATTGGTTCCCGGAAGGCGTTCCTTTATCCCATTTGACTGGACAATATCCCGTATATGGTGCATAATAGGTGGTGTTGGTCCATGGTCCATATTCACAATGGTCAATAGAGTCAACTCTGGTAGGGATTCTGGCATATGCCTCCAGATTTGCCAGGGTAATGGCCAACCCAGGGTTGTCGATATCGTTATCGTCTTCTAAAGAGCCGGAAAAGGCAAGTCCGAGAATACTCTTGGTGGGATCGCTAGAAACAATGGCAAATCCCAGAGAATCTTCAAAATTGAGGATGTACAAATCGGCAGAGGGATTGTCCGATGCCCGGGTGCCGGGAATAAGTTTCTTTGTCCAAGAAGACCTGATGACCCGTCGTCCGGGATGCCCGGAACGAGTAATGATGGGATCGATGTCTTTTATCAGGGAATACACCTCTTCCTTGGCATCTTCAAGGCTGAGGTAGTTGCGTCGTATATGGGAAAACTCTGGCGCTTCTTGCCGGCTGCACCCAAGGACAATTGTAAGCAAAAGCGAGAGCGAAAATACAAGCCTGTTCATAATTTAATACGACCAAAAGATCAGACAACAAAATAGATAACAGCTAAACCGCCAAATATAGACTATTAAGGGACTCGAATACCAGAGACACAGTGAATGTTATATGGAAAATCTCGTGACCCGGTGGAACTGGTTGAAAGGCTGGGATCATTAACCTCTGGCCCCAGGGTCGTATAATAAGCGCCTGGGGAATAGAATCCATCAGCAACACCCCCCCAACCAAAATTACAAAGAATTAATTCCCTGGTTTCATAGTCATTCATCATGATTTCTCCCGCCTCATTGCACCAATATACGTCTCTGGTTTGAACCAAAACGCCATGCCCCAACCAAGCATGTCCATTACCAGTCGCTGGCTCACCATCAATAATGATCGGATAATGGTTTTTCATTTCCTGAATATCAGAATAGGTGAAGTCATGGTAATTAACACCTAATGCATATCCGAAATTGAGCATCGTTTGAGGAATCCGTTGGGATATAGTCCCGCTGGCATTCGGAGAATACACCATGTCTAAGTTTTGGGAATAACCCAGCTGTTGCATAAGTTTAGCGACATAATAAACGCCCTGGTTGTCTTGTGCAGCGGAGTTTTGTATCATATTAGACCAACTATAGGAAAAGCCTCCGTATGATGAGGGATAGCTATAAATGGACATAAGTTGCGCTACAGCAACAGCTGTACCACCTGCGGGGCAATGTACTCCATTAATAACGGGGCAATAAGCGTTAAATTGATCCCCTGCTGGTGTTCCAAGATTCCATTTTACAGGGCAATATCCACTAAACGGAGCGTAGTAAGTTGTATTAGTCCATGGGCCATATTCGCAATGATCAATTGAATCAACTCTTGTGGGGATTTTTGCATAGGCCTCCAGGTTTGCCAAGGTAATGGCCAGTCCAGGATTGTCAATCGTGTCATTCTCGCTTAACGACCCGGATAAAGCCAGCCCGAGAACATTTTTATGAGGATCGCTGGAAACGATAGCGAATCCCAAAGAGTCTTCAAAGTTTATGACATATAATTTAGAGGAAGATCTGGCGGTGGCTTTGGTTTCGGGAAGGACTGTTTTAGTCCAAGTAGACTGGATGATTCTCCTTTCGGGTTGCCCAGAACGAGTAATTATGGGATTGATGTCATTAAGCAAAGACGAAATTTCCGCCTTGGCATCCTCTAGGCTAAGGTAGTCATGGCTAACATATGTATAATCTGGATTATCTTTCTTGTTGCAACTAAAGAAAATAGCAAGAAGAAAAGGGAGAATAAATGCTAATTGTCTCATAGTAAATTATTTGGTGATTTAGTAAAATAGTACTCCTCACATATAAAATATCCTATATAAACATCTTCGGAGGGGAGTGTTATTCGGATTTCATAAAGACCAGGTTGGGTAATCGTCAATGAGGTCTCAATAACAAGGAAATCACAAATAGAATCTCCGGAAGATAGATTAGTGATTGTGAATAGGATAGGTCTAGAATCTGAAGCACATAACGATAGTTCACAAGTAGTATGGTTAAAATAACAGGTTACTGGGCAAGGCTGCGAGTGGCCGATACTAAAACAACCTCCGTTGCCATAATTAAAGTCAATAGAGTCGCATGCTGCAACCATTGACGCATATGAAGGGTAAGAGGTGAAAATGGCAAAACAGATGATTAATAATACTTTATATGTTTTCATACCCGCAAGGTAGGGCAAGAATTCCATAAGACAAAAGAATCTTCAGCCGTAGCCATTACAGTCAGAGATATGCTGATGAAGAAAAAGTGTTTGTCTATCAGTATATTATAGATCTGCCGCTGATCGCGGGGTGCGTGAGATCAGCGTCGCTTAATAATTCGTAATTAGTTGATAATAGATGTGTTAACGCAAGAACGTGTGGGCTGTAATGCTTTTATTCCGGCCTTCGATCGAAAACAGTATGATATAGCTCACGATTCGGCCCGATGTATTTGAGAATAAGGTCGCGGAAGCGACTTTTCTTAACCCTGGAATAGTTCTTGGTGATTCCATACAGCATAGCGATCGTCGGTGCCTCAAATCCCATTGCTACGTAGCAGATGAACAGGATGTCATGGTCTGAAAGGGATGGGAAATCATCCCTGATTTTCAAGATAACATTATCGAGACCGGCATTGATTTCCCGTTCAAGGTTTGCCTGTTTGTCCTCCCCGGATAGGATGTCGGCAACCAGCGAATTAATTCTGTCCGTGTTGAAGCTAATGATACTGTTTCTGATTCTGTCTTTCTCGTTGTGGGGGATGGCAGCCTCACACAAGCGCCCCAATTCAGCAAAACGGCTTTGATAGGACCGACAGAACGAGTGCTGCAGATTCATAAGCCGCTTATTCAGATTCTGTGTTTCAGAAAGGAGTATGTCTTTTTCGGAGATCAGTTCCAAATTATGGGTATTAGCTAATGATAGAAGCCTGTTGGCCTCCTCGGCCACGGTTTCAATCCTGTCAAGTTCTTCCATGTGGCGAACCTTGTTCCTCTGTAGTAAAAGAAACAGACAAGAAATCACCGCAAATGTGATGGCGCAAAGGAGAAACAGGACAAGCAAAAGGGTTCTGGCTTTCGCTGAATTCAAAGCAGCCGCGGCAGACTCCTTCTCAGATATTGCTTTGAATACGGAGTTGTTGATACTGGACCGGAGGTCTGACATTGCTTCATTGCAAAACCTTTCACTATAGCTTAATGCCGTTTCGGTGTCGCCGAATCGTTTTGCAATACGGTAATTCCAGTAATCCGTTTCTTTGCTTGCCCTACACTTCCGTAAACTGTCAAGCAGGTTCAGGGCCTCTGTCTGCTTTTGAAGTAAGAGAAGCGAGTAAACATATTTGTAGTACTCTTCGCTGGAGATACTATCTCCGGTAGAGAAGGCTTTTTCATATAGACGGCGGGCTAACTGCGGGTCATTGTTTCTTTTCCCTATGGCGCAACTCGCCCCGTATAGAAGCTCCTTAACAGGGACGCCATCCATTTGCAGTTCGGAAAAACCCAAAGAAAACAAGCTGTCGGCTTCATCATACAAACGGTTTTGGGCACAGGCAGATGCTAAAGCGAGGTGACTTCGCCGAATAAACTCTTCAATGCCGGTCTGTGCAGCATATTCTGCCGTCTTTCTGCCATAATATAGCCAGGATTCGGTGTGGTTCGTTATGCAGAATGTATTGGCAAGCGCACTGTTAATGATTGTTTTCAAGAAGATATCATCGCATTCTTCGGATAGTACTTCCGCTTTTCTGAGGTGGATGATAGCATCTGACCACTCCTTCCGGGGGTAACAAGACATATCCAGACAATATTCCAACTGGGCCTTCTGCTGTGCTGATCCTCTTTTGGCGAAATACCGCTCCGCCGGCCGGATGCACTCAAATACGGCGGTGTCCTCCGTATAGAGCCTTGTCAAAGCAAGGGATTTGAATAAGCTGTAATCGGCTTGAAGAGAACGACTTTTTGTCTTTGCGGTGTCAAGCGCTTGCAAAGCCGCAAGAGCCTGTCCAGGTTCCTCATAAACGATGTCAGCAATCCGGCGGAGTTCGTCTCGCGTCGGATTGGGCCTGCAGGAGAAGAAAAAGGGGACCAGCAGCAGAAGTGGCAGGATTCTTTTCATAAAAAACAAAACAGCTGCTTTCGGAAGGGCAAGCAGCTGTATCTGTAAAGGGTGAATGGGCATTAAACGGTAAGGATTTCCTTCTCCTTGGTGGCGACGAGGGTGTCGATGGTCTTGATGTTCTTGTCGGTGATCTTCTGCACCTCTTCCTCGGCTTCCTTCTCGGTGTCCTCGCTCAGGCCTTCGTTCTTCTGGGCCTTCTTGAGGGTCTCGATGGCGTCGCGGCGGGCGTTGCGGATGACGATCTTGGTCTGCTCGCCGGCGGCTTTGGCCTTCTTGATCAGGTC
>JAEEGH010018332.1_pt1 | contig 14819 bp, 17 predicted proteins | sample 9134181 | NCBI WGS metagenome assembly JAEEGH01 (sample SAMN16246544, study PRJNA631951) | gut metagenome | biome: gut microbiome; feature: rumen; material: DP-attached | host: Bos | place: Iran: Karaj | collected 2018-10 | reverse complement strand
CCACCACATTGCTGCCATTTATAGCAGATCTGGCCAATTCTGCAGTGTTTTTTCTTGACGTTACTGACGCTGGACCACTTATGAGCTCCGGTCCATATTCACCAACAATGCCAATCTTACCGGCAGGTATGGTTCCTCCTTTATCGTGCATTGTTACAGATTTCAGCTGACTCATAATTGCAGATGTGGTTGCAATTGCTGACGCGTAATTAGCAAGAGCTTCGTACCAGTTTTTTGCTCCAGACAAAGCTTTACTCCACGCCACAATACAGTTGATAGTAGCGCTAGCTACAGCAAATGCCTTTTCCATTGCAAACAACGCACGATAACTCGAACTCGTCTCATTCCTTCCATTTGATAAATTAGAAAAAGCATCTGACAGACTATCCATTCCATCTCGGAAATTATTTAAATTTTCTAACTCATCATCTGAAAAGAAGCTGTTTTTGTTCTTGTTTTTGTCGCTCTTTTTAATTTGTTCAGAATAGTATTTATCGTACAAAGCTTTTACTGCTTCAGCATAAGATTCTTCAGAAATCATTGCCTGTTCATGGTACTGATTCAACATATCAAGCTTTTTTTGATAGCTATCCTGAAGTTTAGCTAATTCATTATCCGTAAGATCCCAAATAAACGCCTGTGCATCCTGCTTTATTTGATTTATTTTCTTCTGCAACTCCTGTTCTACAATGAGCTTTGCTTCAGCAACCTGTTTCAAATCAACAACACTGGATTCACTTGCTCTTTTGGTTATCTCATCAATCTTTGAATAATAATCAGCATACGCCTTTTCAAGTTCGGAAAGACCAGACTGTTGACTCTTAATCAATTGATTGTAGTAAGATGTCCAGGTATCTGTCGCTTTCTTGGATGAACCACTCCTAGCACCCGCAGTTGTACCTCCAATGCTTCTGTTACCACCTCTATCTTTATTCTTAACATTATTCGGATCTTCTAGATCCTTATTTCTCAATTCGTTAAGCTTTTCTATCCTTTTCTTTATATCATCAGACTGCAGCTCTATGGCTTTATCCCATAGTCTATTGTTTTCATCTATTTCATCAGCAGCGTTTCTGAATGCTTCTCTATATGGTTCAGTCCAGTTCCAAGGCATAAATCTCCCAAAAACCGTAGTCTGCTTATCAGAGTACTTATGCTCCCAATCAACAACAGCCTGATTGTGCCTTGCTATTTCCTCCTCGTATTCTTTTGTCCCCTTTTTTAGTTTTGCAAGTCTTTGTTTAAACAGCGCTTCAATTCTGTCCTTGCCTGCTTTATACTCGCGTTCTGAATCAGAACCATTGAATAACTGATGCCACCACCTACCAGCACCATCTCCAATAGAAGTTACGGCGGAAATTACATTTTGCACATCTCTTGTCAACTCCATCAAAGCGATGCGCATAAAACTAAAAAACTGACTGAACAGGTCGCTTATGTTTTCAATGCCTGTTTCTGTTGCTATAGTTGAATTTGTCCAAGTATCCGTAATCCATCTTCGCCATAAATTTAACTCTTCTTTTATGAAATCCGTTAACTCTCTAAAGTCATTTGTTAAATCTTCAAAAAACTGACTAAACGCAGGATCTGTTAGGGCATCCGCAAATCCATTAATGAACTCCGTAGCATTGTCGACAAATAATCTTATAACTTGCCCAGCTCCATTACTCCCATCCATAATTCGAGTGGTTAAAGTCCCCCAGGCATTCTGCAAACGTTCAAATGAAGCTGTTAAGGTGCTGGTTCTGGCTTCAAGAACACTACCAAACTGCGTATCTGCCAATTTACCAAGATACTCTTCCAACGCTTCAGACGTGGCTTCAATTTCTTTCTTTTCTCCACGGAATGACATCACAATCTTGTTCCCATTTTTCTCAGCTGTGATACCGTATTCCTTTAAAGATTGAAGTCTTCCATTAACAAAATTGCTAATATTCTGGGCAAGACCTGTTATGTCTTTATTGGTACCCTGAGCAATGGCAGCGTATTTTTCCAATTGTTTTGTGGTTCTGTTCAGACCATTATTCCCTAAAGTCAGATATGCCTGAGCAAGTTTATCGGTTGCAATTGCAGTCTTGTCTTCAAGAGCATTAAGTTCCCAGAATTTATTCTTTGCGGACTCAATATCTCCTGTAAGTATGCTTAGTTTGGCGGACATATCTTCATATACTCGATTTGATTCTATGCCGGAAGATGCGATCCTTCCAAGCATGGATGCAATTCCGGTTCCTACAGCCATCATTACCCCTTGCCAAACAAGAAGTCCGTTTGATGCCCTTTCTTGAACTGCCCGAGTGTTATTTATTATCTGATTATTATATTGAGATACTCTATTTACTACAGTACGTATATTATTTGTAACTTGAGAGACGGCAGTATATACCTCATGGATATAGTTAACAGTATTACGAGTGGCCTTTGCGAAGACATTATTCATGCCGTCAGCATTCCAGGCCATATTAACAATCGCACCAGCCATTACTCTTCTCCAAAAATAAAAAAACTCGCCGAAGCGAGCTTAATCACAGAAATTTAAAACTAATATATAGAGGTTATATGAAACACTTTCCTAAATGTGCGCCACAACCATGCATACATATGCCTTGACCAATACAATCCCACTAAAGAAAAAAATATAAATATATGGAAAAATGGTATTACAAAATCGATATAATCAATGGTATTGGCATTGGGCGCCTCTATAAAAATTGCACCATACACGGAAGCAAGGGCTATACCTATCAATGTCCATGTCGGGAAGTCGACTATAAACCTAACCAACTTATCTACAAAGTTTGCTTCTTTTTCGGAAATACCGCCAAAGATTGGTGCAGGAATAAACATGGTCATACCCCACTACTAAAAAACAAATCACCTTAATTTAATTATATATAAAAATTAAGGTGATTCAATAATTTTGGTTGTTTTTTCGCCTTTTGTGGCATTGGTCTAGTCATCATCATCTTGAATTTTGTTTGCTCTGATTCACATTCATCAGCAGTCAAAGCCTCATTATTACACGCTCTGCGACGCTCTTCCGGATGTTCCTGATAATATTCCTCAAGAAAAACAGCCCGCCAATAATGAAGCTCCGTAATAGGATAGCTCAACACTTCTGTTATGGGCTTATGAATCTCCCTCGCTATCCTTACCACGAGCCTGAATGTGTAATCAGATTTTACGAGTTTTTTAACTCAGCTTCCTTCTTTTCAAATGAATTCAGCTTGGCAAATTCTTCAGCCAGGGCAATCATAGTCTTATTCGGAACCACCTTAATAAATTCATTGAAATCAGCAAGATTTTCAGTAAGGTTGCCGTTTTCATCACATAGGGATGCGTGAATCATCTTACAGGTCTGCATAAAACTATCATTCTCATCCTTAAACTTCACGAAGTAATCACCAGTGATTTCACGAAGATAAAAAACTACCCCATCAAGCTCAACCTTCTGGACCTTGTACTTGAACTCTCTGAACTTTTCTAAATACATTATCTTATTCCTCTTACCTTAACTAAAAAGGGGATTTTTCAATCCCCCTCTGCAATCATAAAACTAGCCTGATACAGTAGTTGCTGTTGACCAGCTTACATCACTTGCCTGTTTACCGGTTACCTTCAGCTGCATAAAGCCGTCAGCAGTACCTGATACGATCTGATACCCGAGAAGCTTAAGCGAATAGGTGGCAATCTTACCATTAGTCCACTGATGCTTAATCATGATAGTATCATGAGCAGCAGCTGCAGCAATTAGATCTGCTTGATCAGTATCACCATCGTAATAATACAAGGTCAGTTCCTTATCTGATGAATCCTTAAGACCAGGAGTATACATGTGACGAGTGTCATCAATAGTCGTACAATCCACAGATTCTGCAACATCCCCAACATCGCCTAGTTCCTGCGCTCCTTTAAGAGACTTCCAGGTAGTGCCATCATCAGTTGAGAACTGAGAATGAGTGCCACCAAGAAGAACAGGATCCTTCGGTTCATAGTCATATAAAGGTGTATATGCCATTCTTTCCTACCTCTTGTTTAAATAATCAGCTACACACTCCTGCAGTAGTTTGAGAGTAATAGCCTCCGCTTTCGAATCGACATTTCGTTGAATCGATTCTATAAAATGATGCGCCGTAATCCCTTTGACTACAGCACCTTTTTGTTTGCCATATCTTGTATTTTTTAATTGGATAAATTTAGCTGTCAACCTGTCGATTCTTCCTTGATACTTCTCTCTTTCCTTGATGGTTCGAGACTTGGATAACTTGATCTTATTGTTACTTATCTTAACCTGATAATTGTTTGCCATCCTCTGGTAAACATCTTCTGTTTTCCCTAGTCGACTACCTTTACCTGTAGCATGAGGCCGCGTGCCTTGATCAAACCAACGAGCTCTAGTACGAGGTTGAATCTCCTGATTTTTATGGCTTCCCTTCTTTAAAGTCTTTCCGATTCCTTTGAAGAATGTATATGCAACAACTCTGTTCTTGTTCTGCTTAACTTTTGATGTTTTTTCCGTTGAAACTGATTTATTAAAGAGTCCTGTATGCTTTTTAAAATGACTTTTGATATATCCCTGGAGAGACTTTCTGGCTCCAGTTTCCTTTAGGGCTTTTTTAATGAGTTGACGGGATTTTTTTTTCAAAAAATCCTGAGGAATTTCATGGAAGCGTTCTGCCAGCTTTTTGAGTTCATCTACATCAACTTTTAATCCGTCATCACCCATGAACAACAAACTCCATACTCACATTGTTCGCCCAGAAACCAACATCCTGATCGTATTCAATCGGATCTATTCCCGTAACTTCTATCAGTTGAAAAATTGCTGAGCTCTTACCATCCGTTGCGTTCACAAAGTCGGTAGTTATTCCATCAATGTCTTCAACGCTTTCGAATGAAAACAGTATGACATCAAAAGAATGGTGGGCAATATGTGCATCCCCATCTATTGTTCGTCCCTCAAAAGTGGTGTTACCTTTCACCAGCAAGGCTCCTTTTTTACAGCCTAAAGGAACAATGTCATAATAAGCCGGAAGTTCTGTCAGTTGCTCCACAAGATCCTTAACATCTTCCTTTAATTGAGTAAGATCTATCATGTAACTACCTTCCTGTTCTCATTAAGACCGCTGTAGCTGACTCCCATTAGTATTTCTCCAGCAGCCTTATCCGGAGAAATATTGTCTATCGAGTAATAACTACCCCGCCAAAGAATCAAGCAATCATCAGATATACCAGCGAGATAACGGATAAGTACCGTCATTTGACCGCTTTGCACATCTATTCCATACCGTAACTGCTCTCTAGTCGTAATCTGACGTACGTTTGCCCAGACTGTCTTAAGTAGTTCATAGTCAGATAATGTTGTAAGATTGTAGTGCTCACTTTTAGGTACATAGATACTGATTCGTTCGCTAAGGATACCGGCATCAATCATGTTTGCCTCCGAACCACGTGCGACGGCTCTCAATGAATTTAGCCACCGATGTAGGAATCTCACTAAGAGTTTTGTCACTTGTGAGCTCTCGGTTCTTGTACTGGTCTGCCGCCATCTGCAAATGTGCAACCTTCATCGCGTTGTCATATACAACCTGACTGCTGTCTTCAGCCGTCAGCAGTACCACACTGCGGTTCAGATTGTCTTCAAGCAGGTCAAGTGCACTATCAAGGTACAGCTGAAGCAATGAATCTTCTTCATTACCGTCTATTCTTAACTGTTGCTTTAGTTCTGCCACACTTGCGTATGCCGTCGGTAGACTTGCTGACATTTGACACCTCTTTAACTATAAATCCATGTCTTCTACAATAATCCAATGCTGATTCAGATAATGATTCTTCAGCATATGTTCCCGGCTCACACACCTTAGCGTGTATACCATCATCAGAATATCTGAATGGTTCTTTTACTACCACCATAATTCCTCCAAAGAAAAACCCCGGGAATGGAATAATTCCCGAGGTTTTTACACTACTTCTTTAGACTATACGGATACAGCCAGAGCCTTCACTGCACAATTGTCGGTAAGAACGTTACCTACTCGTTTTGCTGTGTAGAACGCTACCTGTCCCTTTACAGTATACGGATCGCGAATTACCTGCAAACCTAAGCGGTCAACAATACGGTATGCCTTCTTGAAGTTACCGAAAAGAACGGCCAGATTACCATTTGTTGAAGCGTCAGGCATGTAACGTGATTCATATACCGGGCAACCCAGTAATGTACCAGCCATACCATTTGCGAGGTTATCAACCCAGATATATCTGTTCTGCTCATCCTTGAGCTTACGCAGAGCTTCAATGGTTGCGCCGTTCATTAACCAGGTGCAGTCCCCAGGACGACGGTATACCTGTCTTACTGCGTAGTAGAGAGACAGGATTGAATCAAAGGTTAAGGCTCCGCTTACCTTCTGAAGCTTGTCGATATCTCTGGAAGCGTCAGCAGTTGTATTAAAGGTGTAACTGAGAAGACCTTTTGGCTTCTTAGTGCCGTTACCGGTAAGAAATGCTTCTTCTTCCTTGTCTGCAAATTCTTCAGCTACAGACTCGGTATACCATGATTCTACGTCAAAAGCCGCATCATCCAACAGATACTGAGTAGCCTGAGGCATTGCATACACCTCCCCCCATGTAATGGTAGCACGGCCTAACTGAGGAGCATCAGTCTGACCTCTCGCATCGGTTTCACCAACCCAGCCTGAAGTGGTACCACCAAGGTCAATATTCCACGCTGTGTCAGGAGAGCTTACACTCATGTTTGAGCAGAGCTGACGCATTACGTTAAGGTCACGTTCCTTCTTGAGAATTTCACGGTCAAGAATAAACGGTACTGCATAACCGCCCTGAGCATCAGTAGCGGTATTACCGGTTACAGGAGGTACAGGATCATCTCTGGTTAAGAGTTCAATCTTCATTCCTGAACGGGTTCTAAGGAAATTTTCAAACTTCTTCATATCCTGAGATACCTTGTCATCAGCTCCGCCAAAACGCTGGTTCTGTCTGAAACTTGCTTCGAACTTCTGAGATAACTCATTGTGCTTGCTGGTTAACTCATCGATCTTCTGATCAACGGCCTTGATTGAACCGTTTACAGTATTCTTGATGTCTTCAAGAGACTTTTCTACCTGATTAACAGTATTTTCTGCTTCATCACCCATTTTTTTGATCCTTTTTGGTCAATTCAACAGCGTCTCACTGTCAGTTAATATTAGATATGTATACGTCTCATATACACCGTTAATTGCTAAGTCTTCATGACTAAAGCTTAAAGTTTTTCAGACTGTTCAATACCTGTTTTTCAACACTGTTGGTTGCTTTTTCAGTATCCTGAACCCGCCCGTCTTCATTCCTGTTCTGTTTCTGCTTTTCAGCAGCAATCTGGGAAGCGTACTTCTTGCATTCCTTATTACTGAGTGAGCCTGTAGCCTTTAACGCAGATTCAATACGTCTGACGATGGAATCATGATCTGCTTCCCTGAAATCATCGATTCTAGCGTTATCACAGGCAGGAAATGTCACTACAGAAGTCTCAATTAAATCAATTTCAATCAGGGTTTCGACCTCTGTTTCAGTATTCCATGAAGACTCGACAATATACCCACCAATGGATAATCCGCTTACAACCTTGTTGGTTATGAGAGAGTACGCTTCCTTCGCTCTTGCAACATTCAGATCCAGCTGAATAACAGCGTAGGTTCCAATATCATCCTCTTTTATGTCGATGAATTTACCTATAGGCTCACGTCTGTCATGCTGCCATAAGACAGGTATTACTCTGCCTTGTTTGAAAGCTTCAATTGCTTTGGCAAAACAGCCTTTCTGAGTTGCTGAACCATAGCTGTCAACCTCACCATACCGAGTTATATATCCTGATATGATGCCCTTTTCAGAAACCTTGTCAAAGGTCATAAAAAGTTTACTTTCTCTCATCATTTTCTCCGTTGTTAGATTCTTCCTGACCAGCAACAGTCATGTTAAGCGGTTGCAGATATCTTCCGCCCAGACCATCCGGTCTTGGTGGCAAATCTTCAACCTCTCTGATCTCATCAGGACATAAAATACCGCAGTTGATTGCAGTGTTATAAGCTGAGTACCTACTGTTAAGGTCCCCCTTCAGAGCAGATGCCAGGTTAAATCTTGGTTTGTATATCTTCTGTTCATCTTCACTCAGAAGCTGTTTGACTATCCTCTGTTCAATCTTCCTTAAATAAGGAGACATGGTATTAGTCATGAACTCCAAGGACTGATGCTCGATATTGCTGAACGTCGAGTGCTCCATATCACCAACCATATGCGCCGGTACCCGGAATATCTTGGCAATTTCCTCTCGATTAAACCTGCGAGTCTCAAGGAATTGACTGTCCTGTGCTGATATCTGAATGCTCTGCCATGATGCCCCTCCTTCAAGAAGCATTGGTCTCATTCCAGAACCGGCAAACTGTTCCTCGATAACATCCTGTGTATCAGCATATGCCTCTTCGTTCAGCTTGGTCGGAACACAGATTGCCCCGTTACAGATACTGCCGTTCGTGAAGACATTATTTGCATAATCCGTCATTTTGTTCTCTAAATTCAGGATAGAACGGGCGTAAGTCAGCGCGGAAACCCCTTTGTAACCATCTAAAGAAAAGATTTTGACGTGAAAAATATCTCTTTCTGTAGTTTTTATGAACTTCCCGTTTTTGGTCTTGAAGCTGTAGTACACCTTCATAGTCTGACTGTCTTGAGTAACACCTACAGAATAAGGGTCAAGTGGCCATAACTCACATACCTGACCGTCTGAATTCCTTATAATCTGCGCATAAAAATTACCTTCCAGACATATGGATGTCGCCAGATACTCCATGAATTCTGCCGATGTCTGATAATCATTTGGACTGATCGACAAACATCTGGTTAACGGATGATCCGCCAGCTTGATTTTGTTTTTGTCAGTCGTATCGTACAGACTTATAGGCAGCATTCCAAGCGTTTCAGCTATTACTCGGACACAGGCATACACAGTTACAATCTGCAGATTGGAATTATTACCTCCTGTCAGAAGCTCCGCCACAGCTGTCGGCACACCACCGCTTTCACGTCTGATTTCCTTCCGGATATCCTTGTTTTTTAATTTTTTAAACCAAAACATCAAATCTTCCTCAATCCGTGGTTGGATACTAAATTGTTGTCTGCTTGTCTTGCCACATAGCTTGCACACATTATCATTGATGCCGCACCATCAATCTTCTTGCTCGACTGTCCATCAGGTTTGCGAGGAAATTCGTTGCCGTTGGCATCGGCTTTACTGCATACATTTGACATCATCCAATTGGTCATAGGATTATTATCGTGATGTATTCTCTTTGCCAGCATTGCTGATTTGAGCTCCTTCATTCCCGGACTGAGGTGTTTCGTTGTCCATGCCATGGAAGCTACGTTGTATCCGTCCTGCTGTAACATCTGCATAATCGCTGTTGCATTCCAGTCATCAAAAATAATCACGCTTGACTGAAACTGTTCTGAACGTTCCTCTAAGATTCTTGTAAGTTCCACAAGATTGGTTTCGGCTCCCGGAAACACGTTAAGAACCTTCGCTCCTTCACCTAATGACGGCTGAGGTGTTTTCCTCCATGTGTCTAACAGCTCAAAATTTGGATTGTGTCTGTCATCACACGTCTCTTCAGGAAGCCAATACTCGTTAAACACGTAGTAATGATTAACCCCGTCACCACTCACCTTTACAAAGAAATACGTCACTGCACATACGTCAAAGCGTGTCGCCAGGTCAACGGCAATCACACACGTTACACCTTTACGCAGAGGGTTAACCTCTAGCCTTGCACCATTACGAATATCCTTTCGAGTCAGCCGTTTACCAAATGTATACCGGTAATCATCAAGTCTTAAGCTGTTGTCAATACAGGATGACCAATGAGCCATGTTGAAATAAGCGTTATGAGCCTGTATCCATATATTAAGCTGCTTGGTCAGATAACTGTTACATTCGGCGATGTCCGCCTTGGCTGCAGACATGGTGTCCAGCAGAAAATCCTCTTTAAGTGAAACTCCAAAATTTGGATTTGCTTTCTTTATTGCCTCCAGACTGAAAGGATCATCATCCTTGTCTGCTTCGTATATAATCGCAAAAAGATTATCCTGCTGTTCCTGTCCGTTAAGAACTCTGACAGCAGTGTCGTACTTCTGCTTACAGATTGATTCTGTGTTATCCCCTGCGGTGGTAATCATCAATAGCAAGGGTTGTCTGCGCATACCCATGCCTCGCCACATTGTTTCATATGCTTTTCTGGTCACGTGTTCATGGAACTCGTCCAGAATGGCAAGATGAGGATTACCACCATCACCGCCACCGTCACCTACAATTTTGGAAAAACAGGAACCGTCAGGAAGTTTGATTTCCTCGGCTCCCGCCTTTATGCCAAAAGCCTTTGCCAATCCTTTTGCCTGTTGAATGATGGCCTTAACAGGAAGAAATACGTGATTAGCCTGTTTTTCAGTTGTGGCACCGCAATATATCTGAGCATTAGGTTCATGGTCTGCGCATAAAAAGTAAGTACCATGAACTGCAGCCACAAACGACTTGCCGTTTTTACGGGGTAAAAACCAAAATGCCTGCTTAAATCGTCTGTATCCGTCTTTCTTTTTTACCCATCCCATCTCAACCGAAAAGGCAGCACACTGCCATGGTTCAGCCTTAAAAGGGACACCGTAAAATTCACCTGTACACTGAGGAAGAAGCTCACCGAAACTGATAAATCTTTCAGCCTTTTCCTCATCAAACCTGTACAGATATTCTTTGGTCTTGGACTTCTCTAAATCTTCAGCGTGCCTTTCAAAACAAAGAAGCGCATTATGACAGACTCGTTCTCTGCCATTCAGCACTTCCCTGATGTATTCTTTGCCCAAAGCAACGTGAGGATATCTAGATCTAGCCATTATTTAAATGCGTCAAAAGGGTTTTCGTTTTCTTTGCTTTCCTCCGCCCTTACAAATCTGTTTTCCGATGTCGGATCAAGCATGAACAGACTTGCCAATGACTTGTACTCCGTATGGGCTTTCATGGCCACATTGAAGTGAGGATTTGTCTTCTCAGCACCTTCGGACCCCATGATGGTGTATCCGTCCTTCTCGCAGATTTCAATCTCTCTTTTCCAGATTGAATAGAGCCGGCACAGCTGGGTAAGCTGAGGAAGGTGCTGAATTTTTAAAATCTTTCTCTTTACCAGAAGCGGAGCAAACAACTGCCACTGACCTACAGCTATTGCATCACCTTTAATTTCTTCCGGAACAGTCGGAGTTCTGATAAGCAGTTCTTTGGCCAACGCAAGACTGTCACTGGGCTTAGTTTTCTTTCTGCCGCCACCAACAGCTCTCACTTTTTTGCCTGTTGTCAGTTCAAGAACATCTCCCATGTAAACTCCTATATACGATTACTATACATACGTATATTATTTATCGGTTTTTTAGCTTATTTCTTGTGCTACGCCTAAAAAGCTGGGGGGTTCGGTACTTAGCAAAATACGCTAGATTTTCAACCACCCCTACCCCTATATATTAAAAATAATCAATATATATGATAATATTTAATATATATAATTTATATAATCATTCAGTCGCAGTTTTCTTCTTGTGACACTCATGACACAGCGCCTGAAGGTTTGACAGGTCATCAGAACCGCCTTGTGACCTTGGGATAATATGGTCAACATCAGTCGCTGACGTATATATCCCGTGTCTAAGACATTCCTGACACAGCCATTGGTCTCGCTCCAATACCGTCATGCGAAGCACTGCCCATGACTTGGTGTGATAGATGTCACCGCCTTGACGTTTACGCTTGGACTGATAGTCACTCCAACGCTTGGCAGTTCTTTTTCTTTCACATTCAGGACAGTACTTCCTGGCATCGGTAACACAGCCGCATCCTGCACAGATATGCTTCAGCATGACTAACCGGTAGTAATGCCGTTGATGGTAAGCACTGCTACATATACGCTTTCACCCGGTAAACGTTCGATATCAAAGTCTACCTTGGTAACTGCGGTAGTGCCGTCAGTATTGATTGCGGTAATGGCGGTATTCACTGCGGTTTCAAGAGCTTCTGCTGATGCCGCCTTGATAACCTTAATGCTTGCCACATTCTGATTGATTGTACTGGCCATAAGGATCTCCTAACAAAAAGGGCTCAGAGTTTCCCCTGAGCCAAGGACTAATGTAATGAACAATGCCACAATGCGTCTGCCGCATCATGTCCTTCTAACGAAGGCAGATAAACTGTCTCAGCAACTTATCTGCCTTAGCTAGAAAAAAGCCCCTGAAAACTGATAAACAGGGGCAAAGCTGGCTTTCCTTGCTTTTGCATCGTTGGCAAACCGTCTGAGAAAATCCAACGCTCTACGCTTATTGTCATAAGTAAGAGTTTTCTCTTAAATGTCCTCAGGTGCGACACTATTGCTAGTGTGATAGAGGATCTATTTATTGGAGGAGCGAGTCACTTACCGCTAAGTGCGAACACCGTTCGGACTTGTAACTTTGAGACAGCCTGTGCACTAGGTCATCCATACTTTACCGCTCCATTGTTCGTGTGATGGACTGAGTATTTCCGATTTCCTCAAGGTAACCGGCAGTGACTCAGTCTCGATTTTGCCTAAACTCCACGTGACGTCCAAGAGTTTCATCGAATTCGGCTTTCTCTTCAGGTGTAAGAACGCCCCACAACCTGATAAGCCTTTTATGAACTATCTTGTCACATCGTCTTGCGATACGAAAACTTGTATCAAAGTCTCCGTCTTTCATGTATCTGGATGACAACCGCATAAAGCCAAACATAAGGTTTGAGTAATGCAGATAAAGTCTCAGTTTTTCGTCGTGCGGCAGAGACCTGAGTTTATGTGAATTCACGTTTCTATTCCTCCGGAGGAACTGTTGTATTTTTTGCAAAAACTGAAAAGGCCCCGACCTGGTCCGCATGTCGATATTAAGCGTGTCGGGGCTCAATTTATTCTTTGGTCTTGTTGTTTCCGTTATTTCCTTTTGGCAATTTAGGAAGTGGTCCCGGTGCAGGCATGTAACCTTTGGTATGTTCTGTCATTCCACAATCTCCAGAGCCTGAATTTCATCGTACGGAATGTAAACACCTTTCGAATTTTCGACATAATACCAATCACCATTGTCATCACACTTGCAAATCTTTTCCAAGTACAAATCCAAATGGTCGTAGTTATCTGATGCAATTGACGATGAGCCAAACACTCCTCTGTAAATTTCACCTGATTTTAAGTGAACACAAATAAAAGACTGCTCCTTTCTGTTGAACACAAATTCCCATGCCGTACTCATTGGATGTCTCGCATGTAGCCCTACTTTATCCAGCAACTTTCTAATTAACAGACTACCATGTACGTGGCAAACACCTACTCCTACCAATGATGAAGTAATTATAACGACCGCTAGCTTAAGCCAAAACCACGGCATAAAATCAACAAGCCATCCAAACAACGCATAATTCAACAAACTAAATCCTGAAAGATATATCAGTCTAAGTGTGCCGTCACATTGCTTTATCGTTGTAGTCTGTCTTGCCAGATAATCAATAATCACTCCAGGGATTAAAAACCAAGTTAACGTTATAAGAACGCCTGTATCTATTACATCCATTTTATATTTCTCCGTTCAATCTATCTTTGGAGGCAACTTGCACAGAAACACTATAGCACAAACTTATTTCGTTAATTCTTTTCCACAGATTTCAAGCAGTGCTTTGTACTGCTCAACTAGTTTGTCTGCCTCTTTGGTGATAGCCAGACTTCTTGCAACCTTTTGCTGAAGTTCGGCTCTGGTATAACATACAAGATCGGATTGAGTTCCGGTCTTCTGCACTCTACCGGAATTTCCTTTGTCTGACTGCACCCTGTCACAGTTAACAGGAGGAACGGTAGGAGCAATAATGGCATCTTTAAATTCTGCATTCTTCAGTAACTCCATGTCTTCCTGGTGCTGTTCTTCAAGTTCTGCAACACGGATAAGGAACTGCTTAACCTCAATGTTCTGCTCGTGTTGCATGTCATGCATCCGCTGCTGAACTTCGAGCTCTTTCTCTCTGATAATGCGTTCGTACTTGTCTGTAGTGTCCCATACTCCCCGGAGGTAGGCCATTGTTACAATGAACCCGACGACACCGAACAGGATAAGACCGACGATTATATATCCCTTGATGTCTACCATGCTGTCTCCCTGGCTACTTGCCTAAGAACTGCTTTCTCTCGCTCTTATGTCTGTCGCAAACTGCATCAGACCAGACTTTCTTCTTTGTCACAGGGTCCGTCACATATGACCACTTCGGGAACTCGTCGGCAATCTGCTCCAACGGTCTTTCTGCAAGAATGTACTTTCTGCAGGTCGATGTGCTAAAGTTGCCGAGACCTATCTGGTGAATGAAACTCACTAGAGCGTCGAACTCATGCTGTTTGAGTTTACGGAGCAGTCTGTCGTTTAGCTGATTGAGGTGACGTTCAACCGGATCAATGTCTTCACGGAACAATGCGTATGCAATGTCCTTTGTGATGATCTGTCCCTCTCTCACTCCGAGCGTGTGGCCTATCCCGATTGTCCACCGACCTGCTATACATCGGTACGCTTTCAGCTTAAGTCCCTCACGCTGAACTATTGCGTCAATTCCCTCTTTGCTGATGTTCATTCTTTGTCCTCGATATCCAAAAGCTTTTTGATTTTCTTCATGAGTAAGTCTTTGCATTCATCGACTCCGAGAAAGCCAACGAGCGAGCCGACAGCAACTGCTGCCTCACGAGGAACGGACGGAAATAAACTTA
>JAEEGH010018331.1_pt1 | contig 14819 bp, 14 predicted proteins | sample 9134181 | NCBI WGS metagenome assembly JAEEGH01 (sample SAMN16246544, study PRJNA631951) | gut metagenome | biome: gut microbiome; feature: rumen; material: DP-attached | host: Bos | place: Iran: Karaj | collected 2018-10 | reverse complement strand
GAGCTTCTAGAGGTATTGGTAAGGCATGTGCAATTAGACTTGCAAAGGATGGATACACAGTAGTTATCAATTATTCTCATAATGAGGCAAAGGCACAAGAGACATTAGATGAAATAAAGGCTTTTGGTGGTAATGGTATTATTTATAAGGCAAATGTTGCTAACCGTGATGAGGTTAACAAAATGGTTAGAGATGTTGCTAAGGAATTAGGCTCTATTGATGTATTAGTTAATAATGCAGGTGTGGTTAGAGATCAATTCCTATTAATGATGACAGAGGAAAATTTAAATGAATGCTTCGATTTAAATGTAAAGGGCTATTTCTATATGGCTCAGGCTGTAGCTTTAAAAATGTTTAAAAAGAAGAAGGGTGTTATCATTAATATGTCATCAGTAAGTGGTAAATATTCACTTCCTGGTCAAAGCGTTTATGGTGCTACTAAGGGTGCTGTAAATCAAATGACAGCTACATTAGCTAAGGAATTAGCTCCATATGGAATTAGAGTTAATGCAGTAGCTCCAGGTTTTATTGAAACAGAAATGCTAGATGCTATTCCTGAGGATAAGAAGGAAGATTATCTAAAGGTTATACCACAGCATAAGCTAGGAAGAACTGAGGATATCGCTAATTTAGTATCTTTCTTAGCTAGTGACCAATCTTCATATATTACTGGTCAGGTTATTACAATTGATGGAGGATTATCTCTATGATCCTAATTAATGAGATTAATGAAAAGATTAAGCAACGTCCACCATTCCAAATGATTGATAGAGTTTTAGAAATCAATCCAAATGAAAGTGCAGTTGGTATTAAGTGTGTATCAGTAAATGAACCATATTTCATGGGTCATTTCCCTGGTGCTCCTATTATGCCAGGTGTATTAATTATTGAAAGCTGTGCTCAGCTATGCTCATTAGTATTTGAAGCTGATGGTACAGATACTGATAATATTTATGTATTATTAAAGGTTGATGGCTTTAAGTTCATTAAGGCTGTTATCCCTGGTGATGTATTAAATATTAATGTTACTAAAACTAAGGTTTTAGGTCCTATTACAACATTTGATTGTAAGGTAATCGTAGATGGTAATATCTATTCAAAGGGTACTTTATCATTTACTAAGGTTCCAAAGGATACTATTTATACAAGATAAAAAAAGGTGATTTTATGTGGGATAAGGACAAGAAGAAAAAGGTTCTTGTAATTAACGGAAGCCCAAAATTAAATAGAAGTACAACAATGTCTATAACAAATGCATTTATAGAAGGCTTAAATGAATTTAATGAATGTGATGTTGAAATTATAAATGTTCAATCATTAAATTTTAAGCCTTGTACAGGATGCTTATCATGCTGGGGAAGAACAGAAGGTGAATGTGTAATTAAAAATGATGATATTAGCGTAGTTAAAGAAAAGATATTAAACGCAGATATCATTATTGAAAGCTTTCCTTTATTCTTCTTTGGAATGCCTGGTATATTAAAGCTATTTACAGATAGATTATTATCTATGATGAATACATATCGTGGCCATAAGCCACCTGAGGGTAATGAATCATTCCATGGCTTAAGATATCCAGATTCTAATAAGAGATTTGTTGTAATATCAAGCTGTGCTTATACTGAGGTTGATAGAGTATATGATTCAGTTAAGGCACAATTTGATTTCATTTGTGGTAAGGGCTGCTATACAGGTATTTTTGTTCCACAAATTAAAACATTAGTAGATATTAAGAATGAGAATAAATTAAACAGATTCTTAAAAAAATATATTGATGCAGGAAGAAGCTTTGGAGAATTTGGAGAATTAGATGAAGAAACATTAGCTTCATTATCTAAGCCACCATTTTCAGAGGGAGCTTATAAAATATTCCTAGATCAGTTCTGGCAGGAGGAAAAAAATGGCAAATAAAACAGTTAGCTTTGAAGAAATCAAGAAGATGATTATCGAATGTGCAAATGTTAGCGCTGAGATTACTCCTGAATCTGTATTAAAAACTGATTTAGGCTTTGATAGCATTTACGCTGTTGAAATGATTTTAGAGCTAGAAGAGCATTTTGGCATCAAGATTGAAATAAATGAAATGGATACAATGATGACAGTAGCTGATGTTGTCAAAGTTGTTGAAAAGAAATTAAGAGGTTAAGCTTATGAATTTAGAAGAAATTGAAAAGTTAATGAAGCTTCTAGAGAATTCTTCACTTTCTTATTTAGAGGTTGAAGAAAATGGATTAAAGATTAAATTAGATAAGAATAGTGGTGCAAGAGAAACTATTGTTACTACAGCAAATAATACTGAAAAGGTAGCTTCAAATGATACAGTAGCACCTGAAGCTGAATCAGGTAATGTAGTTACAGCTCCACTTGTTGGTACATTCCATAACGCACCTTATAAGGATGCTAAGCCTTTCGTGGCAGTTGGCTCTAAGGTTAAGAAGGGCGATAAGCTTTGTATTATAGAAGCAATGAAGGTTATGAATGAAATTACATCACCATATGATGGAATTGTTAAGGAAATATTAGTTAACGATAATGATGTAGTTGATTTTGGTAAGAAACTATTTGTAATTGGAGATTAATTTATGTTTAAGAAGATTTTAATTGCAAATCGTGGTGAAATTGCTGTAAGAATAATTAGAGCTTGTAAGGAATTAGGTATTACCACAGTTGCTGTATATTCAAAGGCTGATGAGGATGCCCTACATAAGGAATTAGCTAATGAGGCTATTTGTATTGGTGACTCAGCACCTAAGGATTCTTATTTAAATATTGAAAATATAATAAGTGCTGCTTGTCTTTCAGGATGTGATGCTATACATCCTGGATTTGGTTTTTTATCTGAAAATCCAGATTTTGCTAGAATGGTTGAAAAATGTGGGCTTACATTTATTGGACCTAATGCGGATACTATGGAAAAGATGGGAAATAAGACTGAGGCTGTTCAATTAATGATTGAGGCTGGAGTTCCAGTAGTTCCTGGTTCTCATAAGGCTGTAACATTAGACGAGGGTTTAGCTTGTGCTGAGGCTATCGGATTCCCTGTTTTAATTAAGGCATCTGCTGGTGGAGGCGGAAAGGGTATTCGTTTAGTTGAGGATAAGGAATCATTCACACTTTTATATAATGAAGCTAAGGAAGAGGCTTTAAAATTCTTTTCAAATGATGAATTATATATTGAAAAATTCGTTAAGCATCCTAAGCATATAGAAGTACAGGTAATGTGTGATAAGCATGGTAATGCTATTCATCTATTTGAAAGAAATTGTTCTTTACAAAGAAGAAATCAAAAGATGGTAGAGGAAGCTCCATGTATTAGTATTTCTGCTGATTTAAAGGCTAAGCTATATGAATCAGCCCTAAAGGCTTGTAAGGCTGCTAAATATGATTCAGTAGGTACAATTGAATTTTTAGTTGATGATTCAGAAAATTATTATTTCATTGAAATGAATACAAGAATTCAGGTTGAGCACTGTGTTACTGAATCAGTTACTAATGTAGATTTAGTAAAGAATATGATTAAAATTGCTTATGGTTTACCACTACAATATAAGCAATCTGATATTAAATTATATGGACACGCTATTGAATGTCGTATTAATGCCGAGGATACAGATAATGATTTTAGACCTAATCCTGGTAAAATAACATTCATTAATACTCCAGGAGGAATGGGTGTAAGAATTGATTCTGCCGTATATCCTGGTTATACTATTCCACCATATTATGATTCAATGATTCTTAAGGTTATTTGTTTCGCTAAGACAAGACTTGAATGTATTAGAAAGATGAGACAGGCCTTAGAGGAATTAATCGTTGATGGTGTTAAAACAACTGTTGAATTTAATTATGTCCTATTACATCATCCTGATTTTATTTTAGGACATTATGATACTTTATTCATTGAAGGATTTATAGGAGAGTTGAAGGAAAATGCAAAGCTCGTTCAATAAGAGAAAAGAGAAAATCCTTGAATTTAATACGGCAATGGAGGAGCTTAATTTAAGAAAGAGAATTACAGCCTCTATTCCTAAAGAAATTCCTGAGGATTTAATTGTAAAATGCCCCTCATGCCAAAGATTCATTATAAAAGATAATTATATCCTAGATCATAAGGTATGTCCTTATTGTAATCATCATGGAAGATTAACATCTAAGGAAAGAATTATTGATGTAATGGATTTAGGCTATACTGAGCTTTTTACAAATATAAAAGAAAAATATTTAGATTTTCCTGACTACGAGGAAAAGCTTGAAAAGGCTAAGAAGGATTCAGGTGAGGATGAATCTGTAATGTGTGTAGAGGGTAAGATTGATGGAATTAAGTGCCTTGTTGGTGTAATGGATTCATTCTTCATGATGGGCTCTATGGGCTCTGTTTGTGGAGAAAGAATTACAAGATTAATCGAAAAGGCAACAGAGGATAAGCTACCATTAATTTTATTCACAACATCTGGTGGTGCTAGAATGCAGGAAGGCGTAATTAGCTTATTCCAAATGGCTAAGACATCTCAAGCATTAGCTAAATATAGAGAAACTGGTCTTTATATTGCTGTATTAACAGATCCAACTACAGGTGGTGTATCTGCCTCATTTGCGTCTTTAGCTGATATTACTATCGCTGAGCCTAATGCTTTAATTGGCTTTGCTGGTAAAAGAGTTATCGAAAGAACTATTAAAGAAACATTACCTAAGGAATTCCAAACAGCTGAATTCTTATTAGATAAGGGTTATATTGATATGATTTCTGATAGAAAGGATTTAAAGAAGACTTTAGCATTATTACTAAAACTTCATAATTATAAATAATATGATATTAGAAGAGAATGAGAAAAAGATAAGTCTTCTTGAACAAGAATTATTAGCTCTTGATTCAGCAGATCCTAAATATAAGGAATTAAAGAAGAAATTAGATGTTTTAAAGAATGAAACATATTCTAATTTAAGTGCTTGGGATAGAGTATTAATCGCAAGAAGTGAAAAAAGAATTAAGGCAAAGGCCTTAATAGATAAATTAATAACTGACTTTGTTGAATTACATGGTGATCAGTATTTTTCTGATGACCAATCAATAATATCAGGAATTGGTTATTTAGGTGATATGCCTGTAACTATCCTAGCTCAGGCTAAGGGTGATAATCTTAATGAGAATTTAAAAAGAAACTTTGGTATGACTTCACCAGAGGGCTTTAGAAAGACATTAAGATTAGCTAAGGAAGCAGAAAAATTTAAAAGACCAATTATTACAATTGTAGATACATCAGGAGCTTATCCTGGTAAGGGAGCTGAGGAGCGTGGTCAAGCACGTGCTATTGCTCAAAATCTATATGAATTTTCAAAATTAAAAACTCCAGTAGTAGCTATTATTTTATCAGAGGGTGGCTCTGGTGGAGCTTTAGCTTTAACTGTATCTGATTATATCTTTATGTTTGAAAATGCTGTTTATTCAGTATTATCACCAGAAGGATTTACATCTATCCTATTTAAGGATAAGGTACCTGTAAGTGAGGTAGCTGATGTTATGAAGCTTACATCTCATGATTTAATTAATTATGGTATCGCAGATGAAATTATTGAAGAACCACTTGGTGGTATAAGATATGTTAGTGATTCATTCGCAGAAGGCTTAAAGAATAGATTAATTGCTAAAATTAATGAATTAAGTAAGGAAAGCGAAGAAGAATTATTAAATAATAGATACGAAAAATTTAGAAGAATCGGAAGTGGAAAATAATGAAGATAGCATTTTTATTTGCAGGACAAGGTGCTCAAGCAAAGGGAATGGGTAAGGACATTTATGATAATGTAGCAATCGCTAAAGAAATTTATGATAAATATCCTGAATTAAGAGATTTGTGTTTCGAGGATAAGAATGAGGTTATTAATCAAACTAAATATGCTCAGCCTGCAATGCTATTAACAAGCTATGTATTTGCTAAAGTATTAGAGGAAAATGGTATTAAGCCAGAATATGCTTGTGGCTTATCACTTGGTGAATATTCTGCCTTAGCATTCGCAGATACATGGAATTTAGATAATGCACTTGATATCATCTCTAACCGTGGTGATATAATGCAAAATGCGTTACCTTTAGGTACTACTAAAATGGCAGCCGTAATTGGTCTTGCTAGAGAAAAGGTATTAGAAGGTATTAAGACAGCAGAGGGTGTATGTGAGGTTGCTAATTATAACTGCCCTGGTCAAATTGTAATTACAGGTGATAATAAGGGTGTTGATTTAGCAATGGAGAATATGAAGGCCTTAGGAGCATTAAAGGTTATTGAGCTTAATGTCTCTGGTGCTTTCCATTCATCATTCTTAAACGACGCATCTAAGAAGTTAAGAGTTGTATTAGATAAATATACACCTAAAACTCCTAAATATAAAATTATTTATAATGTTTCAGGTAAAGAAGAAACTAGAAGCATCAATGATATATTAGAGGATCAAATTCATTCATCTGTATATTTTGAGGATTCTATTAGATATTTAATGGCAAATGGTGTAGATACATTTGTTGAAATAGGACCTGGTAAATCATTACAAGGATTTGTAAAGAGAATTGATAGAAAGATTCCTTGCTATAACGTAAGTGATTTAGAATCATTAAAACAAACAATAGAAGCATTAAAGGCATAATATGATAACTAATCTAAACTGGAAATTCAAAACTAAATATCATTATTATTTAGTTGATACTATTGATTCAACTAATACATATTTAAAGGATAATTATAATGAATATCCAGATAAGACTATCCTTATTGCCTTAGAACAAACTGCAGGTCGTGGTAGATATGATAGAAAATGGAGAAGTGATAAGGATATTATATTTTCCATATTATTAAAGAATAATGGAAATTATGAAATCACTACTCCACTTGCTATATGCATGGCATTAGATTCATATGGCTTTGATGCTGGAATTAAATGGCCAAATGATATTTATTTAAATAATAAAAAATTATGTGGAATCCTAATTGAGGATGTATTCCAAATTAAGTTTGAAGCATCCATAATTGGTATTGGTATTAATATGACTAATAAGGATTCTGTAGATGGTATTGGATTAAATAAGGAAATTGATAAATATGATTTAATTAATTCAATAATGGATAATTTTGATAAATTAAATAAATTAGGTCATGATGAATTAATATCTTTATATAGAAAAAGAAATATTGTTTATAATAAGAAGGTTTATTATAAGGATAAAATCTATGTAGCTAAGGATATTGATATAGATGGTCATTTAATATTAAATGATGGAAATAATAAAATAGTTGTATCAAGTGATGAAATTAATATTAAGGAGTCACTATTATGAAAATCAAGGATTTAACTATAATGGCTATTTCATTAGCTATATTAATAATATGCTCTAAGATATCATTTAATATTGGAATAATATCATTAACACTTCAAACATTCGCAGTAGTAATAATTAGCTTATTATTAAAATGGAAGAGGGCAGCGATTGTCTTTATTGCATATATTGTAATGGGATTAATTGGTATACCAGTATTTTCTACTGGTGGAGGATTCCAATATGTATTATTACCTTCATTTGGATTTATTATAGGATTCTTAGTAGCCTCATTATTTATAGGTAGTAATATAGGAAATACTAAATTATTAAAAATAATTAAATCAGTAATTGGATTATTAATACTTGATTTAATTGGACTTATTTATATGTATTTCATTTTAAAATATTATATAGAAAGTCCTAATGCTAATTTTATGTATGTAATAGAGGTAGGATTCTTACCATTTATTATTAAGGATTTAATTAGTACTGTTTTAGCAGCTTTAATTGCAATAAGAGTAGAGCCTATTGTAGCTAATGATAATAAAAAAGTAAATTATATATTTGAAAATGAAAAGTAGGTTATCGTTTTGTTGATAACCTACTTTTATTCTTTATGATTTACATCCTTCAATTATTATTAATATTCCAGCTATAGGACATGCTAGTAGAAATACTAAGATTCCACCAACTATTCCATGTCTTTCCTTTAAGCAATAAATTATAAATGCAATTAATGTATTGAATGCATATAAGAATAGAATCGCACCAAATACTATAGAAACAGCTATACCTAATAATCCAACAACACCACCGGCTATAGCACCACCAACGATACTACCATTTTCAGCACCTTGGCTCGTAGCTGATTGAGCTGCCTCTTGGCTTGCTGCTATTCCAGAAGATATAATCCATATTCCTAGTGCAATTGTTAATGCTATATTTAATAACAAAATTAGTTTAATTGATAATTTTAGTTTTTTCATAATATAGTCCTCCTATATTTGCTACCATTATAAAATAAATATTAAAAAAATCAATGAATTTTAATAAATGTTATTGTATTATAGTTTTGTAGGTGTTTTATGAAAAAGAAATTATTTGGTTTATCAATATTATTATGCATTTATATCATTGCTTATATTTTTGCGTTTTTAAGCTTTATATTAATTCCCGAATCAGTAAATATAATCTTAAAAATATTTATTTCAGATGTAGTAGCGACTATAGTAGTTTGGGTATTTGGTATATTCTTAAAGACCGCATCTATATATGATCCATATTGGTCTATTCAAACTCCAGTAATTTATATCGCATTATTAATTCATTATGGCAATTATAATGTAGGTAATATTATATTCTTAATTTTGATATTACTTTGGGCTATTAGATTAACTATTAATTTTATTATTACATTTAATGATATTACATATATTGATTGGAGATATAGTGATATTAAGAATAAGACTAATAAGCTTTATCAAATAGTTAATTTAATTGGTATTCATATGATGCCAACTATCTTAGTATTTTTAGCATCAGTGCCAGCTTTCTTATATGTTATTAATGGTTATGATTTTACTCCATTAAGTATTATTGGATATGTATTAATAATATTAGCTGTATTCTTTGAGCTAATATCTGATATTAATATTCATGTATATAAGAAGAATAGAAAAAGTAGAAGTGAAATTATTAATGTTGGATTTTGGAAATATTCAAGACATCCAAATTATTTTGGTGAAATAACATTTTGGTATGGAGTACTTGCAGTATTCATTGTTAATGATTTTAACTATTGGTATGTAATCTTTGGTGCAATCTTAATTAATTTATTATTCTTATTTATATCTATTCCATTAGAGGAAAAGAAGCTAATTACATATAAGGAAGGCTATCTTGAGTATAGGAAAAGAGCTAGAATGCTAATTCCATTACCATTTAAGCTATTAAAATAATGTCAGCAATGCTGGCATTTTTTAATCGTAAAAATACAGGAAAAAAGTCAAATATAATACAAAAGCGATATCATATAACGATTATGAAATCACACAGAAATACCTTTTATATGAATTTTTTCTCTAAAAACCTTTACAATGTAGAAAAATGTGTTATATTTTAAATGAATAAGTGCTTTTAATTAAATGTTAATAGGTTATGTGTACCCATAATCAAACAAAAAAATTGTAAAGGAGATGTGATTATATGTTAAAAAAATATATAAAAAAGTATTTGTTTTAGCGTTATTAGTGTTATCAGTTTTGGCTTTCTCATCATGTGATAATGATACAAGTGATAATGATACAAGTAATGAAAAAATTCCAGAATATTATGAGAACAATCATGGTAGTATTAATTCTAGTGATGTGCAACCTGGGGTATACTTAACACTTTACACAAACCTTAAAGTGAAGACAGAAAAGGAAATAGAAAAAAATATAGAAGTGACATTTTCAACAGGGTTTTCAGATTTTAGTGTCGATGACCCTGAATTAGAAGGATTAGATACGAAAAAAATACTTGAATTATATTCTGATCTTGAACAAAGATTAAACTTTTCAATAACTAGGATAATTTACAGTGGAGAAAAGAGTTTCTATTATACATTAGATCATCTTAGTAATATTGATACTGAATTATCAAGAAAAGAAGTTTATTCAAAAGAAGACACTGTAAGTTATTTTATAAATGATTTTTCAAAGGATATTCCTACTGATTTCAGTATCAATTATGACGATTTTAGCGAATTTAGCGGAAATGTGTTTTGTGTTGTATATTTATTAACTATAACACCTTGCGAAGGAAATGGGATTAGATTGTTAAGGCCGGCTTCTAGCTTTGATGTAAATTTATCTATTTATAAAGGAAAAGCTCAACGTGAAGGAATTAATGCTGGTGATTCAATTAATTATGTTCATTTTACAAAAGTATTAGAAAAAGAAATATTAAAATTTAATTATGTGAATTTAAAAGTAGAAGATGGTAAAATCGAACCTCTTCCATATGTAGAAAACGATAATATATATGCTTGTTAGAAATTGATAGCTTATATAAATCATATATTTTACAACAGAAAAGTTAAACATGAAAAAGTGATTGTGAAAATATAAACATTCACTTTTTCTTTTGTTTATTTTTCTAAATTACTTGCATTGTTTGACAATTTGACATATAATACTAAAATGCGTATAGTGGCATTATACCCACTTAAGCATTAATTTGTATCAATCTATAATTATAAATTATAGTTAAAATATATTGTGGTTATCTAGTTTTAAGGTAAGGCAACCTTAAGTCAAAATGACAGCCTAAAAATGAAGAAAGGGTATTGTAATAATTTACAAAAAAGGTGATTTTATGGAGAATCAGGAATTCAACGGAAGTTACAAGAATGTTAATTATGGTAAGAAGTCTGTAAGACGTAATTATTCAAAGGTACGTACTGCAGTTGATCTACCAGGATTAATTGACATTCAAACAAAATCATTCGATCAATTCGTAGACTCTGGCTTACAGGAAGTATTTAATGATGTATCACCTATTACATCATTCAATGGAGAGTTAAAGATCTATTTTGTTGACTACCATTTTGAAGATCCTAAATTTAGCGTAGTTGAATCTAAGCTAAGAAAGATTAATTTTTCACGTCCTTTAAAGGCGACTGTAACACTTGAAAACACTAAGACTGGTGTTCGTGTATCTAAGGAAGTATTCATGGGTGATGTACCTTACATGACTCCAGTAGGTACTTTCGTTATCAATGGTGCTGAGCGTGTTGTTATCAGCCAGATTGTTCGTTCATCTGGTGTTTACTACACTAAAGAAATTGATAAGAAGACAGGCGAGACTAAGTTTGGTGGTACTGTTATGCCAACACGTGGTTCTTGGATTGAGTATGAAACAAGCTCAAGAGGAGACGTTTGGTATGGTAAATTAAATCGTTCTAAGAAGATTCCTTTAACTGAGGTTTTAAGAGCATTTGGTTTATCTTCTAACAAGGACATTATTGATTTATTTGGTAATGACATTCATTTTGAGGAAACATTTAAGAAAGATAACACAACAAATTCTGACGACGCAGTAATTGATATTTATGCAAAGTTACATATGGGCGAAAAGGCAACTGTAGAAGGTGCTAGAGAGCTTATTTATGAATCTTTATTCAATCCTGCTAAGTATGACCTACAAAAGGTTGGTCGTTTTAAGTATAACCAAAAGCTAGATGTATTAGCACGTGCTAAGGGCTATGCTTTATCTAGAGATGTAATCGCTGCTTGTGATGTAGAGGATGCTGAAACTGGTGAAATTTTATATTCTGCTGGTGAAGTAATCGCTAAGGCTGGCGAAATCGTAGAAGGCGAAGTATACGATAGATTAAATAAGGCTAGAGCTGGTTATTCAGTTGAAATTAATATCGGTCATGATATTTTAGATAAGCATTCAGATAAGCTTTGCAAGGAAGGCGAAGAGCTTAAGACTATTTGTGAAGTATTATATGTTAATGTTGTACATGGTGACTCTACTGAGGAAGTAAAGATTATCGGTAATAAGAATAATGAGGATGCTTTATGGTTAACTATGTCTGACGTAGTTGCTTCTGTAAGCTACTTCATTAACTTATATTCTGGTGTTGGTAGAATTGATGATATCGACCACTTAGGAAATAGACGTTTAAGATTAATTGGTGAATTATTAAAGAACCAATTCAGAATCGGTTTCTCTAAGTTAAGAAAGAATATTGAGGATAGAATGTCTACAATTGAACCTGAAAAGGCTACTCCTCAAAACTTAATTAATATCAAGCCTTTAACTTCATCATTAAAGGAATTCTTTGGTTCATCACAATTATCACAATTCATGGATCAAATTAACCCATTAGCTGAAATCACTCAAAAGAGACGTATCTCAGCTTTAGGTACTGGTGGTATCGCAAGAGATAGAGCCGGTGTAGAAGTACGTGACGTTCACAATTCTCACTATGGTAGAATGTGCCCTATTGAAACACCAGAAGGTCCATCAATCGGTCTTATTACATCTTTAGCTTCATATGCTAAGATTGATGAGTATGGATTTATTCAAACTCCATATTTCCCAGTTAAGTTAGATGCTAACGGTGTTAAGTATGTATCAAATGATGTAAATGAAATTTGTTATTTAACTGCAACTACTGAGGAAGGCAAGATTATTGCTGCTGCCAATACTAAGCTAGATGCAGAAGGTCATATTATTGAGGATAAGGTTATCGGTCGTTTAAACGGTGAAACTGAAATCTTCAATAAGGAAGATATTGAATATATGGACGTATCACCTCAACAGATCGTATCTGTAGCTGCTGCCTGCGTTCCATTCCTAGAGCATGACGATGCTACACGTGCCCTAATGGGTGCCAACATGCAACGTCAAGCAGTACCTATCATCAATCCTGAATCTCCAATCGTTGGTACAGGTATGGAATATAGAGCTGCTAAGGACTCTGGTTCTGCATGTGTATGTACATATGATGGTATTGTTGAATATGCTGATGCTAAGAAGATTGTTGTTAAGCAAGATGATGGCGAGACTAAGACTTATGAATTATATCAATTCTTAAGATCTAACTCTGCAACTGCTATTATGCAACGTCCTATTGTTAAGGCTGGCGAAAGAGTTGAACGTGGCGATGTATTAGCTGATGGTCAATCTATGAAAAACGGCGAATTAGCATTAGGTAGAAATGTTAGAATCGCATTCATGACATGGGAAGGCTATAACTTCGAGGATGCCGTAATCATGTCTGAAAAGATGGTATATGATGATTACTATACATCATTACATATCGATGAATTTGAAATTGAAGCTCGTGAAACTAAGTTAGGTGCTGAGGAATTCACTCGTGAAATTCCAAATGTTGGTGAAGAGCGTAAGAGATATCTAGATGCTGATGGTATCATTATCCCAGGTTCTGAGGTTAAGGAAGGCGATATCCTTGTTGGTAAGACAACTCCTAAGGGACAAACTGACCCAACTCCAGAAGAGAAGTTATTATTAGCAATCTTCGGTGAAAAGAGCCGTGATGTTAGAGATTCATCACTTCGTGTTCCTCATGGAGGAGGAGGTATTGTTCAATCAGTAACTCACTACAAGAAGTCTAACGGTGATGAATTAAATCCTGGTGTTAATGAGGTTGTAAGAATCTTCATTATCCAAAAGAGAAAGATTCAAATCGGTGATAAGATGGCTGGTCGTCATGGTAACAAGGGTGTTATTTCTAATATCCTACCTGTTGAGGATATGCCATTTAGCGAGGATGGTAAGCCAATCGATATCATGCTTAACCCACAGGGTGTACCATCTCGTATGAACATTGGTCAGGTACTTGAATTACATTTAGGTATGGCTGCAAAGACTATCACAGATAGAGATAGAGCAGAGTGGGCTAAGAAGTATGAGGCTGAAAATGGCCATAAGCCAACTGAGGCTGAAATTGCTGAAGCAGTACCTGAATTAAAGGTTGCAACTCCAGTATTCGATGGTGCAACTATTGAGGATATCGAAGAAATTATGAAGGAAGCTAATATGCCATATGATGGAAAGATTACATTATTTGATGGTAGAACTGGTGAGCCTTTCGAAAATAAGATTAATGTAGGTATCATGTACTTCATTAAGTTAAGCCACATGGTTGACGATAAGTTACATGCAAGAAACGTTGGTAAGTATACATTAGTTACTCAACAGCCAATGGGTGGTAAAGCTCAAAACGGTGGTCAGCGTTTCGGTGAAATGGAAGTTTGGGCATTACAGGCTTATGGTGCTGCACATACATTAAGAGAAATGATGACTATTAAGTCAGATGATCTTGTTGCACGTGATAGAACATTCGACGCAATTGTTGATGGAAAGCCAATCCCTGAATCATCAATTCCAGAATCATTTAGAGTATTAACAAGAGAACTTCAATCTTTAGGTATCCATGTTGAATTAATCAACCAGGATGGTGAAAATGAAGTTAACCGTTCTATTGTTGACTTCAAGATTAAGAATGTTGAAACTCCAAGAGTTAAATATTCATTAACTAAGTCAAAAGAAGAATTAATGGCAGAAGCCGATGAAAAGTAGGAGGAATGTAAGATAATATGAGTAAACAGTATAAATATTTCAAAATTGGTCTAGCATCTCCTGAAGAAATCTATTCATGGTCACATGGTGAAGTTTTAAAGCACGAAACAATTAACTATCGTACTTTAAAACCAGAACCAGATGGATTATTCTGTGAAAAGATTTTCGGACCTACAAAGGATTTCCAATGTGCATGTGGAAAGTCAAAGAGATCTACTGATAAGGGTAAGATCTGTGAAAAGTGTGGTGTTGAAATCACTGAAGCTAAGGTTAGACGTGAAAGAATGGGCCACATTACTCTTGCAGCACCAGTAGTACATACTTGGTTCTTAAGAAATTCACCATCTCCACTTGCTACATTATTAGAATTAAAGAATAAGGATCTAGAAGAAGTTGTTTATTTAGCATCTTATAT
>JAEEGH010018330.1_pt1 | contig 14819 bp, 13 predicted proteins | sample 9134181 | NCBI WGS metagenome assembly JAEEGH01 (sample SAMN16246544, study PRJNA631951) | gut metagenome | biome: gut microbiome; feature: rumen; material: DP-attached | host: Bos | place: Iran: Karaj | collected 2018-10 | reverse complement strand
GGAAAAATTATTACGAGAAAAAAAATGAGTCAAAAGACAAAAAAATGTACCATTTCCAAAAAAAAGTGATAGATTTTGTTTATAAAAACAAACAAACGCCATTTTGCCATATTTTGAAGGAGAAAATATGAAAAATCTGTTTTTGAAGGTACTCGGCACCTCCCTGCTGTATGCAGCAACGACATTTGCACAGTCGGCAAACGAAATCGCCAAGAAAGTCCACGACTTGCCCAGCGGAAAGACCTCTTCTGCCACCATTTCGGTCACCCTGATCGACAAGAACGGCAAGACCCGTAACCGTGAAATCGCCTCTTACACCATGAAGGACGGTACGACCGACAAGACAGTTCTCGTGTTCAAGACGCCTCGCGACGTGGCAGGCATCAGCTACCTCACCTACGACTATCCCGACAAGGCCGACGGCTCCACGGTCGATAGCGACAGCTGGATTTACCTCCCTGCCATGAAAAAGGTGCGCCGCGTTTCCGGCTCCAGCAAGGACGACGATTTCCAGGGCACGGACTTTACCTATGATGACTTGGGTAACCGCAGCCTTTCCAAGGACAACTTTGCGATTCTCGGCGAAGAAAAGGTGAACGGACTTGACTGCTGGATTCTGGAAGCCAAGGCAAAAGACACGAAAGCGAAAGTGAGCCGTCGCGTTTCATGGATTGACAAGAAAACCTACGTGATGCAGAAAGGCGAATTCTACGACAAGCAGAACCGCCTGCAAAAAACGCTCACCTGCGAAAACATCAAGCAGGTCAACGGGTACTGGACCACGCTAAAAATGACCATGACCAACGTGCAGACCAACCACAAGACCGTCTATGAAATCAACAACCTGAAATACGACGAAAAAGTGAACGAAAGTTACTTTACCGTGAGCGCATTGGAACGCGAACAGGTCAAGTAGATTTCATCAGGAGGGATGAATCGTGAATGTCGCGAGGCTTAATCAATTCTTCGGCAAAGTTGGTCGCTTTCAGTTGCGCCATCGCATCAAAATCCTTATCGCTCTTCTCGTCGTTACGGTCATTTGCAGTTCCGGCTTAAGTCAATTTGCGCTTGCCACCGGAGAAGCAGACTGGTTCAGCGAAACCGATGACATCACGCGAAACACAAAGAAATACGAAGACACCTTCGGAAACCTGAATGGAGTCGGAGTTCTTCTTGTAATGCAGGGCGAAGGCGATGTCTTTAGCGAAGAAATGCTGCACGTCATCGACAAAATCGGGACCCGAATGAAGGACGAGATCCCGTTTGCCGACCGACTCACCTCGATTATCGACGTCGACATTCCTGTCGGCAACGAAGAAGGTTTCGAAATCAAGAAACCTTACGAAAACGGCATTCCATCAGACTCTGCAGAGCTTGCCAAGGCGCGCGCACTCGTCATGCGCGGGAGCGAAAATACGAACGCCCTCATCAACGCGCTTGTAAGCGACGACGGACGCGAAACATGGATTTCCCTTTCGTTGCTCCCTTTCAACGAAAAGAACCTTGACAAAAGATTTAGCGACGAATCGGATGATTACGCCGTCAACGTCGGTTACAAGCTGATGGAGATTATCGAAAGCGAAGAATTCCAGAACAAGGGTTTCAAACTCTATGGCGGCGGAATGCCCTATGACAGCGCCAACGAAGACCGCTACGAAGTACCGGAGTATGGCGTCAGGGTTCTCTGCAGTATCGGTGTCATGATCCTCTTCTTGGCATTGTGCCTACGCAACATATTTGGCGTGGTCGTTCCGGCGGTAGCAACCCTCAGTGCAATAGCATCTGTTTTTGGTGCAATGGCTTATTTTGGTGCAAAAGCAGATTCTGCCCTCGTGACTTTGCCGGTGGTTCTTGGCATGGCCCTTGCCGTTGGCTATTCGGTACACTATATCAAGATGTTCAAGCTGTTCTTTAGGCGTACCGGGAAACGCAAGGAATCCGCCATCAAGTGCGTCGAGGAATGCGGATGGCCGGTGCTGTTCACGGTTCTTACGACAATGGCCTCGTTTGTCAGTTTCCTGTTCGTCAACATGAAGCCCCTGGAATGGATGGGCTTAACGTCCTCCTTCGTGGTTCTCGCCATTTACCTCTACGTGACAATCCTGATTCCGACATTGCTTTCGTTCGGCAAGGACCGCGCCCCCAAAGCCTCTTGCGAAAACGGTGCAACCCTGCTCGACACGAAATTTTCGGCATGGTCAGAATTCGTGTACAAGAGAAGGAAAGCATTCATTGTTGTCGCAGGCCTGATTATCGTCGCCTTCATTCCTGGAATGTTCAAGATTACCGCACAACTCGACTATCTGACTATAACGGGCGACAAGATGCACTACATTCGAGAAGTCAGGGAATTGCTCACCCACAAGCTCGGCAACCAGTACAGCTACACGGTCATGATTTCTTACGACGAAGAAGGCGCTTTCAAGAAGCCCGAAAATATGCAGGCTCTGTTGAAGCTGGAAGATTACCTGGGAACGCTTTCGCTTACCAAGTGGTCGGGCGGCAAGGCACGCGTAACATCGGCAACCAGCATCTTGAAAGAAATGAACCGAGCCTTGAACGAAGGCAAGGACTCTTTCTACACGGTTCCCGAAGACGAATACGTGCTTGCACAGCTGATGGAACTTTCTTCCATTGAAATGCGTCAGGATTTCAGTGAAACGATGGATGAAGACTTCAAGACGACCGTAGTCAACGTGGATATGACCCAGTTCACCACAGAAGAGGCTCTTGCTAATATGGATTCTTTGAAGGTGAAACTCGCCGAACTGTTCCCTGGTGCAAAGTACACCCTGTTAGGCGACATGATCCGCTATTCCGAGATGAGCAACCGCATTATATTTGGCGGCATCAAGTCCTTCGGATTTTCGCTCTTGATTATCGGCATAATGCTGATACTTGCTTTCTCAAGCATCAAACTCGGACTGATTGGCATGATTCCGAACGTGGCTCCGGTTATTTTGGTGGGTGGCGTAATGGGCTACTTTAACTTTGCCCTGGATTTCAGCACGGTCACCGTAATGCCCATGATTCTAGGTATTGCCGTAGACGACACCATTCACCTAACGACTCACCTAAAGATGCGCTATGAACAGTGCGGTTCTTGCGCAAAGGCGATGAACATCACCTTCCGCGAGATTGGATCGACCATGTTTTTAACAACGGTCATTCTGTGTTCCATGTTCAGCGTCTACCTGTTTAGCCCGATGCGTTTCTTGATGGTCCTTGGAATACTCATTATCGTAGGCCTTTCCGGCGCTCTGTTTGCAGACTACACGATCACCCCTGCACTCTTGCATGTGACAAAGCCCTTTGGAAAGGAAAAGGAGGAAGCATAATATGTTTTTGGGGATAAAAAAATTCATACGAACGACGCCCGTTTTAGGGCTCGCCATGCTAGCCTCTACCCCATCGATTAACGCCCAGGAAACCGTTTTTCTTGGTAGCCTTACCTCACAGGTGGGAGTGGGACTCCCAAATGCGCACCACAACAAGGGCGATTATCTGCTTGGCCAGACCGTTTTTGACGGGACCATCAAATCGTACCTGGACGAAGCCATGGTCTATGTGAACGGCCAGATTGTTCACGACGCCTTGGGCGGGCAGTCGACAAACGGACAATCCGCTTTCGTTGCCGACGACGGAACCTTCGCCCTGAAACTCAGGGAAGCCTATATCGACTGGAAAGGCGAAATGCTTGCGCTTCGAGTCGGTCGACAGATAGTCTCGTGGGGCAAGGCCGACGACATCCAGATTACGGACGTCTTGAATCCGAGAGATGAAGCGAATGCGATTGCGGCCGACTACAACGAATCTAAGCTCGGAATCGACGCCGTACGCCTTTCCTTGTTGACCGATAAAACGCAGGTGGATGCCTACTGGATTCCCTTCTTTACGCCAAGCATTCTGCCGCTTGCTAAAGGGAACCCGCTGCATTCGCATTTTTTCCCAGAGAAATACGAAGATGTAAAAATCAACGCTCCCGAAAGATACGATGATTTCGAGCTCCCCGAGAAAAAACTTTCGAAGAGTGAATTCGCGCTCCGTGCAAGCGCCTACACCTCGGTGGCAGACCTGTCAGTGTACGGTTTCTACGGTTGGGATGACACTCCTTTCGTTCGATACTCGCCCAGCGCCGTTTATGACGATGACGAAAACGAATTCCTCGGATACTCGATTGACGTCTTTGGGGAATACAAGCGTATGTACATGATCGGAGCCGACGCAGCGATTCCTGCAGGCGACTTCGTATTCCGTCTCGAAGGTGCGTATTTCCCCAAGCGCCACTTTCAAACGGACGTCAACACACAATTCTATCAATACGTTCATGACGAAAAGACCTCCGCAAGTAAACGGAAAAATCAAGTATTGGGCCTTGCCGGACTCGACTGGACACCGAGCGGAGGCTGGGTTATTACCGCCCAATATATTGCAGACGCTGTAATCGATTTCGACAGTGATCTTGAACGAAAAAAATTCGAGCATCAAGCCACCTTGAGCATCGAAAAGTCCATCTTGAACGAAACGCTCACCATTATGGGATCAGGAGCCTTGGACTTATGGGATTTTTCTTCTGTAGGCGAACTGGAACTGGATTACAAGTTGACCGACGCCATTACGCTTAGCTTGATTGGCGATCTGTACCTTGAAGGGCCTGACGGCAAGGATGGCCTGTACGGTGAATACCGCGATTACAGCAGAATCACATTCAAAGGAAAGATGTCGTTCTAAAGCCCCTAAACACGTCATTGCGAGCCCTGTAAAGGGCGAAGCAATCTACAAGGAGATATATGAATAACAGATTTTTATTTGCATCTGTCGCTCTTTGCTGCGGGTTCCTAATACAAGGACTTGACTCCCTTTGCGCACTGGTACCTGTACGGTTGGGCCAGCGGTTGCTTTATGTTCGACCTTGCCGCCCTTTGGGAAGGCGACTGGCACCATGTCGTAATGACCGCCACCTACAAGGCAGGCTACCAAAAACTAACCGGCACCGACAGCGATGTCTGGCTATGGCAAGCTTCGGACGGCATGGCCACAGGCTGGGTCTACGAGCAGGAATATTTGATTGGCTACCAGATGCCTCTGATGGTTTCGACAATTGGCGTTGGTACTACGCTTAGCGGCCATTACCAGTCCAGCGATTACGGAAAATTCTCTCGCAATTACGATGGCGATTTTATGACGATCGACATTTGGCCGATGGCCGAAATCACGCTCAGCAAAAACGACCTACTCTACGTGGTGATCGACTTTACCACTCGCCGAAGCTTTAAAGAAAAATACGAGGATAGCGAACACGAGCCGTTAATGACTAAGACAGGTCGTGAATGGATGCTGAATACCATCGCATTGCAGTGGAAGCACGTGTTCTAAATGATACGTCCTAAGCGATTGCGTCCTAGATGATAGCGTCGATTTTTTCGTTCCAATGGTCCGTAGTTTCACGTAGGATTTCGCGACCGGAATCACAGACACACAAAAAACAAACTTCGTTCACGACTTCGTAATCGGAGCCGCCGTTGAACACATTCGCGTTGCCGTATTCTTCACGGTCTTTCCACAGATAGACTTTGCAGGCATTTTGCACAGAAACCGCCTTGCAGTAAGCGGCGAGAACATTTTCGGTGAGGTCAGCGGCGCTCGTAGCCCCCGATGCAGTCGCTGCAGGCGACGCAAGGATTTCGGCAAGAGAAATGACTCGTTTGCCACTTGCCGAAAGGATTCTCCCTGCGATGTTGTATTCGACATCCATATTTATTTGGATTCTGCCGTTTCGGTAGCCGCCACAGCTTTTGCGGCCTTATCGGCGGCCTGTTCAAGGCGGGCAGGCTTTTTCGCAAGATTTCGGATAAGTCCGAACAATGCGGAAAGTTCGTTACGGGTCGGGTGCAGGCGCTGCAGAAGCGTGTTGAGGAAATTGTCACGCCACGACTGATCGTGATACTGGCCAGTCAGATAGCGATCCAGGAACTTCTTGAAACTGTCGATCTGTTCGATAGTCGCCGGAGCTGTTTCGCAAGCCCCCTTGCTTCCGCGCTTTGCACGGCCTTCGCCGTTCGCAAGCGCACCGCTGCGACAAAGTTCGTAGAGGCCCACCGTAACGGCCTGAGCCAAGTTCAGGCTCATGAGTCCCGGCACCGGAATTTCGCACTGGTAGGTGCAAGCGTTCACTTCTTCGGTTTCGAGCCCACAGGATTCACGACCGAACACCAGCGCAATCGTTCCTTCTTCGGGCAAAAGTTCCGAAAGCCCAGGCATCATCGTGTGCTTGATGGCAGAACCGTAAATGCGGCGGCTGAATGCGACGGCGCAGGCACAATCGCCAATGGCATCTTCGAACTTATGTACGATAGTCGCCTTGTCCAAAACCTCGTGGCTGTTCGGAGCCGTATGGTAAGAATTTTCGATGACCTTGTCTCGCCTCGGGTAAACGATATACAGTTCATCGAGGGCGTAGCAATGCATGGCGCGGGCCACAAAGCCCACATTGTGCGGATGTTCCGGTTCTACTAAAACAACTCTAAATTTGCGCATATCTAAACTTTCCACTTAAAGCCGCGACCGCGGATTTCATTTTCAATTGTTTCACCGGATTCCATTTCAGCACCGGCATAAATCACGGAATGCTTGAGTGTCACACCAGCAGGCACCAGAACGCCTTCTTCAACAACGGCCTCGTCTGGGCTGCGACCAAGTTCCTTGAGGCGAGCTTCCACCGCCGCCATCAATCCCTCAGGCGAGCCCATGTCAATCCAAGTCGCATGTAGCTGCGTCATATCCACAAACGGGGCGCGACCAGCAGCAATCTCTTGCTTCCAGAATTCGCGGATATCGAATTCACCGTCGCGAATTCGCGAAAGCGCCTCGTCGCTGTACCAGGAAACACCCGAGAACGTAGCAGGCAAACCGTCTTCACTACCGAAACGACCGACCACGCCCGCCAAGCGACCATCAGGCCCCACGCGGAACGTATTCACCTTCGGAAAATCGACTGCGAGCAAGGCCACCTGCGGGCCGTTCGGCTGGGCGGCCAATGCCTGCGCATTCCGAACAAAAGCGGTTAGGTCAAAATTACAATAGGCGTCCCCATTCATAATCAGGAGGCCACCACGGTAGCCCTCGTTATAAATGCGACGTAAAGGCCCTGCCGTTCCAAGAATTTCGGGCAGTTCCACCCAGACTTTTTCAAAGCCAAGTTTCTCCCCTGCCGCCACCACCTGGTCCGCCAGGTAATGCGCATTCGCGTGTAAACGAATGTTCCCAATCGCACGCGCCTTTCGGGCCTGCAAATCCAGAATCGAGGCGTCCACCACGGGTACGAGCGGCTTCGGCATATCATTTGTCAGCGGGCGAAGCCGCGTTCCGAGGCCAGCCGCCAAGATCAACACATTCAGGGAATCATTTTCCATCGTAAACAAAGATAGAAAATGCATCTCAAAAAAAAATTAACAAGCCGTTCCAAAGCAACAATTCTATTTTTAAAGTATGAAGAAGCGTTACATAGCCCTTATCGTTCTCGCAGTTCTCTGCATCCTCCTCGTCGTAGCACTCAAAGTCGCCCCCAACATAGCCAAGAACTATGTAGTCGACCACTCCGAGGAACTCATCGGCCGCAAGATGAAAATCGAAAACGTGGACTTCAGCCCGTTTTCTTTCACTGTCACCGTCGATGACTTCGCCATCTACGAAAGCGACGGCACCACACCATTCGTAGCCTTCGAAAAGTTCCGCATCAACGTGAACCCCACGCGCCTCGTCAAAAAAGAAATCAGCGTGAGCGAAATCTACCTGAAGGGCCTGTATACGCGAGTCACGCAGAAAGGCGACCAATTCAACTTTAGCGACATTTTAGACAAATTTGCAGCCGACAGCACAGCCGACTCCACCGCAGCAAATGCCAAGGCAGTCTCTGTGCAGGCGCAAACCGCAGACACGACTCAAGCCCTGAATCTCGACCCGAACGAAATGATCGGCTTCAGCGTCGCCCTCGAAAACATCACTCTCGAAAAAGGCAACATCATTTACGAAGACCTCAAGGTCGGCTCCAAGATTCACCTGGAAGATTTCTCCGTCGCCATTCCTGCCGTGTACTTCAGCAACAAGAACACCGACATCGGCGTGAACCTCAAGTTCGCAAACGGCGGCGACCTCGGCGTGAAAGTGCAATTCAATATGAAGACGCAGGACTTCGGCGTGAACGTGACGCTCAACAAGCTCGCACTCGCTATCGCCAAGCCCTACCTCAAAGACTTTATCAACTACAAGGATTTCGAAGGCTCGCTCGGTGTGAACCTGAATGTCGCAGGCAATGTCAACCACATTCTCGCCTCGAACGTGAGCGGCACGGTCGCTGTTGACGGCATCAAGCTCACCGAAACCAGCGGCAATGTCATCGGCGTTTCGCACGTGGAAGTCGGCATCGCCAAGGCAAACCTGGACCAGATGGATTTCCGCGTCGACTCGGTTGTCGTCGACGGAGCATCCGCGCACCTCGACCTGTTCAAGGACGGCAAGACCAACATCGACGTTCTGCTCGAACCGATCATGAAACCCGCCAAGAGCAACACTGCCGATTCTACCGTAGAAGAACCGAAATCTGACGAAAAGTCCAAGCCGCTCAAGGCGATTGTGAACAAGCTCGCCGTTGTAAACACCACCGTTTCGGCAACGGACCACACGCCCAAGCAACCGTTCAACTACAAGGTCAGCAACATCGCTGTCAATGGTTCGAACATCAACTTCAACACGCCCTGCGCCATCAACGTGACGGCAGCTTTCCCCGAAGGCGGCTCGCTTTCGCTCAAATACAAGGGCGCGCTTTCCGACATCAGCACGATGGATGCCTACATCAGCGTGAAGAACCTCGCCCTCAAGCACTTTTCGCCGTATAGCCACCACTACACAGGCTACCCCATCAGTTCGGGCACCATGGCGTTTGCGAGCGAAAACAAGATGAGCGGATGGAACATCGAAAGCAAGAATACGATTGACATCTACAACATCGATGTGGGCGACAAGGATTCAGAAACCGACCCGGAATACACCGTTCCGATGAAAGTCGGCCTCTACATTCTCAAGGACAAAAACGACAAGATTCAGTTCGACGTCCCCGTGAAAGGCAACGTGAAGGATCCTGAATTTTCTTACCTAAAAATCGTATGGAAGACCGTGATGAACCTGCTCGTCAAAGTCGCGCTTTCTCCGTTCAAGGTTGTCGGCAACGTCGCCGCGACCGGTGCAGGAGTTGTCGGACTTGACCTCGGCAAGAATGACGAAATCCGCATTGACGCACTCGCCACTTCGTTCAGCAGCGAACAGTATGCCAAGGCGCAAAAGATGGTGGAAGCCCTCGCCAAGGACAACAAGCTCAAGATGAACTTTGTCCAGACATTCAACCTGAAGCGTACCGTTGACGCCTACAAGACCCGCAAGCTGAAAACAGAATTCTACAAGGCGACGCAGAACAAGACGACGCTCAACGAACTTGACGAAAAGGCCATTCAGGCTATCGCCGACAAAGACAGCGCCTATGCAGCCTACGCCGACGCACACGCCAAGGAACTCGACCGCAAAACACTCGAAAAAGAAATCCTTGAAATGGCCGAAGCCCGCAACCAGGAACTGCTCAAGACTCTACAACAGCAGCCTGGAGTCACCAAGAAGAACGTGACCGTGACGACGGCCCCGCGCAGCGCCCTGACAACGAAAAAGGCGATGTACAAGGTGCAGATTGATGTGCAGTAGGCAGGGGGGGGGGGGAAGACTCCCCCTCACTACAAAAAAGGACGAGCGAAAAGCTCGTCTTTTTTTTCGTTACCCCTACTGCGGGGGCACCCCGCAAAACCCTGTAAGCGAGAGTCGCAGCCATGCTTGCATGGCTATGACCGAGCGTCATGGGTTTCTGTAACGCCCCGGTTAGTCTCTCAAGAATCCCGTGAGCGGATCGGAGGCAGAAGCGCCGCGGGTCAGTACGCGGCCAAGGCCAGCGAGGTAAGCCTTGCGACCCGCTTCAATCGCAAGTTTAAAGCTCTGCGCCATGAGCGGCAAGTCGCCAGCGGTCGCAAGTGCAGTATTCGCCATAATCGCGGCAGCGCCCATCTCCATGGCAGCACAAGCTTCGGAGGGTTTGCCGATACCCGCATCCACGATAATCGGAAGATCTATTTCATCGATGAGGATCTGGATGAATTCGCGGGTAGAAAGGCCCTTGTTGCTTCCGATAGGAGCGGCGAGCGGCATCACGGCTGCGGCACCTGCGTTCGCAAGGTCGCGCGCCACGTTCAAATCCGGGTACATATAAGGCATCACAACGAAACCCTCTTTCGCCAAGGTCTCCGTCGCCTTGATGGTTTCGTAGTTGTCAGGCAGAAGGTACTTGGTGTCGCGCATGATTTCGATTTTAACGAAATCACCGCAGCCGAGTTCGCGGGAAAGGCGCGCGATGCGCACCGCCTCGGCGGCGTTGCGTGCGCCGGACGTGTTAGGCAACAGCGTCACGCCCTTCGGAATGTAATCCAGAATATTCTCGTGATCCTTGGTGTTCGCACGGCGCACCGCGAGGGTCACAATCTGTGCCCCGGCATCGCGCACCGCTGCTTCAATCAACTTGAGGGAATACTTGCCGGAACCTAAAATGAAACGGGAACTGAATTCGTGACCGCCAATAACAAGAGCATCTTTCTTTTCGTCCATAATACTTTACCTTAATCCACCTATTCCAAAATAAAATTTAGAATTTCTCAACGGTTTTCTAATGCCTCCACCACCTGCAAATCAGCAGGGAGCCAATCCACAGTACGCAACTCTGCCTGAGAAAGCCATCTAGAAGCTTCATGTTCCAGAAGTTCCGGAGCCTTTCCGCCCGCAATCGTACATAGATAGCAATGCATGGTCAGGTGAAAAGCTGGATAATCATATTCCACGGTGCAGACAAAATCACCGACAAGAACATCGACGGCAAGTTCTTCTTTAAGTTCGCGAACCAACGCCTGTTCGGGAGTTTCGCCGGATTCCATTTTTCCACCGGGAAATTCCCAATAATCCTTGTAGTCGCCATAACCACGCTGAGTGGCAAGCACCTTGGTACCGGCTGTTCGCCATGCACCATCACAAATAATACCCGCCACGACTTCAATCGTTTTCATGGCGGGTAATTTAGAAATTTTATGGAATAAAGGCTACTTGATCACAATGCGGAAGATCCGTCCACCCTCTTGAGGCTTGACCAAGTAAGAACCAGGACGCTTGACCAGGGCGGTCATTTTCGCCTGAATGTTTACTAACTCAGTATCAGAGAACCTTGCAATCAAACGTCCCTGCATGTCGAATACATTGTAGTTCGATACGCTAGGTGAACCCAATAGAGTCGGACGATTTCCAATCACAGTTGTTGAATCCCCTGTTGAATCGGATACTCCGCACTTATCGGCTTTACAAAGCTCCAGCCAGTCGATGTTCACATAGTTGCCCACAATTTCAAGTTTGAGCACATGGTCACCCGCATCAAGATTCACCTTGCCCGCATCGTATGTAGAATAAGTTTCCCAGTCAGCGCCTTGCGGGAAAACGACATCGTCCTTGATGACCTTGTCATCCACATACAACTTAACGCCAGTATTTTCGGAAGAAGTTGCGTAGCTCACGGACAAGCCATACTCACCCGCTTCGGCAACCTTCACCGTGTATTCGAGCCATTCGCCTTCCTGCGTGTAGCCGATGGCGTAGCCATTGCCCGCCTTTACGATATCAACAGCATCGTCGCGGTACTCGCCGCCCTTGTTATCGTCATCCTTGTCGAGGAATGACTTGCCTGAGCCACCGACATCGTAATTTTCGACTTCAATTTTTCCCGGGATTGCAGCGGCAACATCCTTATAAGGCGCCTGAGGAATAATCGGCGTAACGTACACGCGGTAACCATACTTGGTATTCGTAATGTTTACCGGCACCGTAATCTTGCCGTCACTTACATCATATTCCTTGTCTGACACCGGAGTCGTCGATGGAACAGCCTTGTCCTTGTCTTCCCATACCACATATTCCACAGCCACATTCACCTTGTTTCCAAATGCAGCGGGAATCCCCGAGATATTCACGTTTACATCGCCCAAAGTATTGCCTCCAAGCACAATGCTTGCAAAGCCTTTCTTCTTGTCAAGGGCGGCAAAGCCGTCTACGCCGTCGCTCTTGTCATTGGGTGGCGTAACCTTAGCCATGTAGCCGCTCATATCACCGTACCACTTATACAGCCACCAACCGCCACCGCGCTCGTTGTTCTTGGTAAGCAAGCTACCCAATCGTCCCGGAAGCGGTACAAACCACCAAGAAATCATAGCGCTTTCGACACCGTGGCGTTCGAATTTGGCGATAAACGGAACAGATAGACCCGGGCAGCCTTCTTCGCTGTGTTCAGTCGAAGAATATTCGTTGATACTCAACGGACGCGGCTTGACATTGTATTTCTTTTCGAGTGCACGATACGTCTCGACAGCCCCCACAAAACCGCCACTCCCCCACTGGTGCCAACTAACCACGTCGGGCATGCAGTTGTTCTGCGAGCAGTATTTCACGAACTCTTCCATCTTAGATGCATGATAAAAAGAATACGAAGGTCCGATAATTTTTGCACCTGGGTCAAGCTTGCGAATCAAATCATAAGTCTGTTTCCAAAGACCGGAATTAAAATCAATACCCGAAACCTTCCAGGTGTCGTTCGGCTCATTCCAGATTTCGTAACCGTCGAAATTCTTGTTGCTTGATTTGAGCTTGTCGTTAATGACCGAAGTCACCTCGTTTTTCCAATGGTCCATGTTCTGGAACTTATAGGGCCAACCAGGCAAAACGTCGGCCAATCGAATTTGGATTTTGGCACCGATGCTTTCGACACGCGGGGCAACGAGAAACGCACCACCGATGCCCTGCTGGCGCCCACTACCGCTACGCGCCGGCGAAAGAAAGACGTTCGGCTTCAGGGGCGCCACATCTTTCCCGATATCGCTCGGAAGTGTTTCGGTCAGGCCGTAAAGCGAGCCCGTGGCCACATGGGTTACCGGCTTGATGCTGTCCCCCAGGCTCACGTTCAAGTTCACAGCCGCATCCGAAAATGCGACCAGAGTCAAAATAGCAGCAAAACTGTTTATCTTTTTCATAAACATCTCCAAAAATCACCAATAAAAAAATACCCCTTTTTAAAGGGGTTTTCACATACACTTTGTATCTTTCTATGGATGGATTGTCAATGGGCTTTGCGCAAATTTTTACGCCAAATCAATAATGAGACGCACCGCTGTCAATGCCTGATGAGCGGCGCAGAGCATCACGCGCGGGGCGATCAAGCCGATTCCGTCATTCACATCACTTTTGCCGTCACCACAGACATAAAAGCGCTTGGTCACCTTGCGGGTCGTAATTGAATTTCCGCTATCGTAGCCCGCCATTCCAGAAGCCGCGACTAGGTACTTTTCAGGCATATTTTCGAGCACCGTATTCACAAGCATCGCCTTCGCCTCGGCATTGTCGAACGCCTCGCAAATCACATCGGCTTTCGCAAGCAGCGCCACCGCATTTTCGGCGGTCACCTTTTCGAAATGCGTCTCAAATTCCGTATACGGAGCAATCTCCTTCAAGTTCGCAAGGAGTGCCTCTGGCTTCGGCATTCCCACTTGATTCGCCTTGTACTGCTGACGATGCAGATTCGTGACATCGACACGATCGAAATCAACCAGAATCAACTTGCCGACACCGGCACGCGCCAAGGATATCGCAATATTCGAACCGAGTCCGCCCAAGCCGCAAACAGCAACCGTTGCCATCTGCAACTTACGCACAGCTTCTGCACCTTGCCGTTTTTCTAGCGCAGCAAGCATCTCTTCGCGAGAGGGGGTTCGTAACTGCGAAAGTTCGACAAGCATCACCCGCCGCCTACAAAGTTCACAACCTCGACGACATCGCCATCGGCAAGCACCGTCTCGGCATACTTCGCCTTCGGAACAATTTCCTCGTTCCGTTCCACAGCGATGCGCACGGCATTGTACCCCGCTTCCGCAAGATATTCGGCAACGGTCTTGCCAGCCGCATCGACGCTCTGTCCATTAATCGTAAGCATAGAACAAATATAGGAAATTAGAACATCACCCGGTACGGAATCTGCTTGTCGAAAGAGCGACCCTTGAGGTCGCGGTAGCCATTGCGGGGGCGCATTTCGCCAGCGCGAAGGGCTCGATTATCGCGGGTATCGATCCGGCGGATTGCATCCGTCGAATCCTTCACGCCCTCGTCGAACTTGATGTTGCCTACGAGCATTTCGCCGCCGAGGTTTTCCGCCGTCAGGTAGAAGTCCTGCACGCCCTTGAGTTCCGGCAGGTTGCTGCAGCGCACGTCAATCCACTTGCTCGCGTCACCCGCCGAGGGTAGTTCGCACTTGGAAATCACATCGCCTTTTTTGCTATCCTTGCGGATGTTCAGCGTACCGCCGGCTCCGTTCTTCACCTGCACAAGCACGCCCGGGCCCACGATGGAATCCGTAATCACGTTCTCGAAAATCGCATAGCCACCGTCCTTGATGGCAAATTCGTCCTTATCTGTCAAACGCACGCGGATGCCGTTGTCAAAGCCGTTCGCGGGAATCGTGTCACGGATAATGCGCAAGAAGTCGAGCCTGTCCAATTCCGCATAGTGCTTACCCTTCGTAATCTCGATGAAGTTCGAACCGCGCTTGAGTTTCGTGGGAATGTACACCACCGACTTCTCGGGGAATGCGCTCCACGCGCCCGTCAGCGGCAGCGCCACTTCCTGGTTCTTGCCGTTGATGCTCACGA
>JAEEGH010018326.1_pt1 | contig 14820 bp, 11 predicted proteins | sample 9134181 | NCBI WGS metagenome assembly JAEEGH01 (sample SAMN16246544, study PRJNA631951) | gut metagenome | biome: gut microbiome; feature: rumen; material: DP-attached | host: Bos | place: Iran: Karaj | collected 2018-10 | reverse complement strand
GTCCACCGCCCGGGTATTGGTGGCAGACCCTGCCTATACAGCGTATGTGGATACCAAACGCATGGCGGGACGGGAGATCCTTCCCCTCGCGGGAACCCGGGAAAATGGATTTCTGCCGCTGCCCGAAGCCGATACGGACGCCGACGTCGTCTATCTCTGTTCTCCGAACAATCCCACGGGCGCGGCATATACCCGGGCGCAGCTTCAACAGTGGGTAGACTGGGCAAATGCATGCGGGGCGGTCATCGTATTTGACGCCGCCTATGAAGCTTTTGTTCAGGACGCGGACGTGCCGCACAGCATCTATGAACTCCCGGGCGCCGAAAAATGTGCCGTTGAAATCTGCTCCCTGTCCAAAACGGCGGGATTCACCGGCATGCGTCTGGGATACACCGTGGTGCCGGAAACGCTGGTGCGGGACGGCTGTTCCCTTCGGGATATGTGGACGCAGGATCGAACCACGCGGACCAACGGCGTTTCGTATGTTTTGCAGCGGGCGGGCGAAGCGGCCCTGTCCCCGGCGGGCGTCAGCCACAGCCGGGATGCCGTCGCCGTCTATCAGGAGAACGGACGCATTCTCTCCGAAGCGCTTATGAACGCAGGCGTCCGGTTCACCGGCGGCCGCAACGCCCCCTATATCTGGCTGCCCTGTCCGGAGGGGCAAAGCGGATGGTCCTTCTTCGATTATCTGCTGCGGACCGCGCAGATCGTCGTTACGCCCGGCGAGGGCTTCGGCGGCGGCGGAGAAAAACACGTACGCCTCTCCTGCTTCGGAAGCAGGGAAGACACGGAGGAAGCCGCCGAACGGCTTCGGAGATTGTTTCAAAAAGGAATGTAGCGTCATTCGTATAACGAATCGGAAGGGAGTATCGTAATATGTGCGGAATCGTCGGATATACCGGCTCGAAGCCGGCGGCGCCGATCCTGTTGGAAGGGCTGAAAAAGCTCGAATACCGCGGCTATGACTCCGCGGGCCTTGCCGTGCGCAGCGGCGACGCGCTTGCCGAGGTCGTAAAGGCGACCGGCAAGCTCAAGAACCTGATCGAAATGACCGATGAAGGAAGGACGATGCCGGGATTCTGCGGCATCGGACATACGCGCTGGGCGACGCACGGCGAGCCGAGCCGCGCAAACGCGCATCCGCACGTTTCCGGCAACGCAACGGGCTCCGGCTCGGGACCGGTCGAATCGGACGTGGTCGGCGTGCACAACGGCATCATCGAGAATTTCGAGGAGCTCAAGCAGAAGCTTTTGAACAACGGCTACCGTTTTTACAGCGGCACGGACACCGAGGTGGTCATCAAGCTGGTCGACTACTACTATAAGAAGTACAAGATCGGTCCGATCGACGCGATCAACCGCATGATGGTGCGCGTGCGCGGCAGCTATGCCCTTGCGCTGATGTTCAAGGACTTCCCGGGCGAGCTCTACTGCGCGCGAAAGGACAGCCCGCTGATCATCGGCGTCGCGGACGGCGAAAGCTTTCTCGCCTCCGACGTGCCGGCGATTCTGAAGCACACGAGAGACGTTTATTACATCGACAATCTGCAGTCCGCACGGCTCCTTCCGGGCGAAGCGCATTTCTTCGATCTGAACGGCGACGAGATTTCGCTGCCGCTTTCCCGCATCACATGGAACGCCGAGGCGGCGGAAAAGGGCGGCTACGAGCACTTCATGATCAAGGAGATTCACGAGCAGCCGAGAGCCGTTCGCGACACGCTGAACAGCATTCTGAAGGACGGCAGGATCGACCTCTCCGCCGCAGGGCTTACGCCGGAGTTTTTACGCGGGATCAAGGATGTTCACATCGTCGCCTGCGGCTCCGCGTGGCATGTGGGAATGCTTGCGCAGTACGTGATCGAGGACCTTGCGGAGCTGACCGTTCGCGTGGAGCTTGCATCGGAGTTCCGCTACCGGAAGCTGCTTCTTTCAAAGGATTCTCTGGTGATCGTGGTATCGCAGTCCGGCGAAACGGCGGACTCTCTCGCGGCACTGCGGGCGGCAAAAGCGCTGGGCGTGCCGACGCTTGCGATCGTCAATGTGATCGGCTCGACCATCGCGCGGGAAGCGGACCACGTGCTGTATACGCTCGCCGGTCCCGAGATCGCCGTCGCCACGACCAAGGCGTACAGCGCGCAGCTTGCGGCAATGTATACGCTTGCGATCGCGCTCGCCGACGTCCGCGGAAAGCTGGACGCCGCGCGTTACGCGGCGTATGTCAGGGAGCTTTCCGAACTGCCGGACAAGATGGAACGCGCGTTTGAAAACAAGGAGCGCATCCAATGGTTTGCGTCGAAGCACGCCAACGCGCGGGACATCTTCTTCATCGGGCGCGGGCTCGATTACGCGATCTGTCTTGAGGGCAGTCTCAAAATGAAGGAGATCTCCTACATCCACAGCGAGGCGTACGCGGCGGGCGAATTGAAGCACGGCACGATCTCCCTCGTCGAAAACGGCACGCTGATCATCGGCGTGCTGACGCAGCGGGACCGGATCGAAAAGACCGTCAGCAACATGGCGGAATGCAAGGCGCGCGGCGCGTATCTCATGGGGCTGACCGGTTACGGCAACTACAACGTTGAGGAGGCGGCGAATTTCACCGTCTACGTGCCGAACACCGATCCGCATTTTATCGGCAGCATCGCGATCATTCCGCTGCAGCTTCTGGCGTACTACACGAGCGTCGCAAAAGGTTTGGATGTCGATAAGCCGCGCAACCTTGCAAAAAGCGTCACGGTGGAGTAAAATAGCAGTATGGAACAGATTCTTATCTTGGATTTCGGCGGTCAGTATAAGCAGCTGATCGCCCGCCGCATTCGCGAATGCAATGTATACTGCGAAATTCTGCCGTATACGACGTCCCTTGAAACGATCCGCGCGCTGCAGCCGAAGGGCATCGTTCTGACCGGCGGTCCCGACAGCGTAAACGAGCCGCAGTCGCCTTCGTATGACGCCGGTCTGTTTTCGCTCGGCATCCCCGTGCTGGGCATCTGCTACGGCGCGCAGCTGACCGCAAAGCTTTTGGGCGGCGCCGTCGTTCCGGCGGGCGTCTCCGAATACGGGCATTCGGACCTGTTTGTCGATGTGCCGGACTCGGCGCTGTTCTCCGGCGTCCCGTTCGAAACGTCCTGCTGGATGAGCCACACCGACCGCATCGAACGCGTGCCGGACGGATTTTTGATTACCGCGCACACGGGCAACTGTCCCGTCGCGGCGATGGAGGACCCGGACCGCCGTCTGTATGCCGTGCAGTTTCACCCGGAGGTCGTGCATACGCCGGAAGGCGCGGCGATGCTCCGCCGTTTCGTTCGCGAGATCTGCGGCTGCAGCGGGTCGTGGCACATGTCCGCATTCGCGCAGGAACAGATCGAGGCGCTCCGCAAAAAGATCGGTCCGGCGCGCGTACTGCTCGGTCTTTCGGGCGGCGTCGATTCCTCCGTTGCGGCAGCGCTGCTGTCGCGGGCGATCGGAAAGCAGCTCGTCTGCGTGTTCGTCGATCACGGACTGCTTCGCAAGAACGAGGGCGACGAAGTCGAGTCGGTATTCGGCGAAAGCGGCGGCTTCGATCTGCAGTTTGTCCGCGTGCAGGCACAGGAACGGTTTTACCGCGCGCTGAAGGGCGTGACCGATCCCGAGCAGAAGCGGAAGATCATCGGCGAGCAGTTCATCCGCGTGTTTGAAGAGGAAGCGAACAAGCTCGGCGCGATCGATTATCTCGCGCAGGGAACGATCTATCCGGATGTGATCGAAAGCGGCGTGGGCGGCGCGGTGATCAAGTCGCACCACAACGTCGGCGGACTGCCGAAAACGCTGTCGTTTCGCGGGATCGTCGAACCGCTCAGGCAGCTGTTCAAGGATGAAGTCCGCGCGGTCGGGCTGGAGCTCGGACTGCCCGCGTCCATGGTGTACCGTCAGCCGTTCCCCGGTCCGGGGCTCGGCGTCCGGATCGTCGGCGAGGTCACGCCGGAAAAGGTGCGGATCGTGCAGGAGGCGGACGCGATCTTCCGCGAGGAGCTGACGCGTGCAGGCGTCGACGTCGGCAAAGGTCAGTTTTTCGCCGCGCTCACCAACATGCAGTCGGTCGGCGTCATGGGCGACGCCCGCACCTATGCGTATGCGGTGGTTCTGCGTGCCGTGATCACGGAGGACTTCATGACCGCGCGCGCCGCACGGCTCCCGTATGAGCTTCTCGATACCGCCATGAACCGCATCATCAACGAGGTAAAAGGCGTCAACCGCGTGTTCTACGACCTGACGAGCAAGCCGCCTTCCACCATCGAACTCGAATAAAAGGTTTAATTCAGGAAAGAAAAGGAAAGAAATCCCATGAAACTGGCAATTTACGGATACGGCAATCTCGGGCGCGGCGTGGAAGCCGCGATCGGAAAGAACCCGGACATGGAGCTTTTCGGCATTTTTACGCGGCGCGATCCCGCTTCCGTTCATTCGGAAACCGGCGCGAACGTGTTTTCCGCCGGCGAGATCTTTCGCTTCAAGGATGAAATCGACGCGGTGATCCTCTGCGGCGGCAGCGCCACCGATCTGCCGGAGCTGACCCCGATGCTTGCAAAGGACTTCAACGTAATCGACAGCTTTGATACGCACGCCAACATCCCCAGGCATTTCGATGCGGTCGACGCCGCGGCAAAGGCGGGCGGAAAGCTCTCGCTGATCTCCTGCGGCTGGGATCCCGGCATGTTCTCCTTAAACCGGCTGTATGCGAACGCGATCCTGCCGGACGGGAAGGACTACACGTTCTGGGGCCGCGGCGTGAGTCAGGGACATTCCGACGCGATCCGCCGCATTCCGGGCGTCGTCGATGCAAGGCAGTATACGGTGCCGATCGAGGAAGCGCTGGGTGCCGTGCGTTCCGGCAGACAGCCGGAGCTTACCGCAAGGCAGAAGCATCTGCGCGAATGCTACGTCGTCGCCGCGCCGGGTGCGGACAAAGAAGCGATTGAGCGCGCGATCAAGACGATGCCGAACTATTTTGCCGATTACGATACGACGGTCACGTTCATTTCCGAAGAAGAAATGAAAAAGAACCACAGCGCGCTGCCGCACGGCGGGTTCGTGATCCGCACCGGAACGTCGGGACTCCATGACGAGCATACGCACCGGATCGAGTATTCCCTGACGCTTGACTCCAATCCGGAGTTCACCGCGGGCGTGCTCACGGCGTTTGCACGGGCGATCGGGAGGATGGCCGACCGCGGCGAAACCGGCTGCCGCACCGTTTTCGATATCGCGCCGGCGGACCTTTCGCCGCTCTCCCGCGAGGAACAGCGCCGCACGATGCTGTAAGGCGTCAGTCCGCATCGCCGAAATCTTTTGACAGCGCATACGGAATCGTGAGTGCGGATTCCGGAAGCGAGGCGAGCGGAAAACCGATATTGCTGGCCGGTAAGATCGAAGCTTACCGGCTTTCTTCCGCTTTTTACGAAAAAAAGACGTTTTTTTGAAAAATCCCCCTGCGTCAGGTATTGCTCGTGACGCTGCGTCATGTGGTAAAGTGACGGTGAAAGGAGGCGAAACGCTGGGTCGCAATATACAACGGGTGAAATGGCAAAACTCTGCGGCGTGACCGTGCGCACCGTGCAGTATTATGATACGCGCGGCATTCTGACGCCCCATGCGCTGAGCGAGGGCGGTCGGCGGCTCTATGACGAGGACGACCTTCGGAAGCTGAAGGTCATCTGCTTTTTGCGTGAGATCGGGCTTTCGATCGATACCATCGGACAGCTGTTCATGGAGGAGGATCCTGCAAGCGTGATCGAGTTGCTTCTGGAACAGCAGGAGCAGGACCTGAAAACGGAACGCGGCGCGCTCGACGCAAAGCTCGAAAAGATCGCGGAGCTCAGAAAGACCGCTTCGGCGACCGATCATTTCACGGTTGAATCCATCGGCGATGTGGCGATCACCATGACAAACAAGAAAAAACACCGTCGCATGCTCCTCATCATGGGGCTGACCGCTTTGCCGGTCGCGGCGCTGGAATGCGCGGGCATCCTGCTGTGGGTGTTCAAAGGAATCTGGTGGGTATTTGCGTTGTCTGTCGCGATCGCGATCCCGTGGGGGATCCTGATCAGCCGGTATTATTACCGGCATGTCGCATACATCTGCCCGCAATGCCACCGGGTGTTCCGGCCTGCGTTCAGGGAGATGTTCTTTGCATCGCATACGGCAAAAACGCGCCGGCTGACCTGTCCGGAATGCGGACGCAAGGGCTTCTGCGTGGAGACGTGGGGCGGCGATCCCGAATGAAACGCCGCGATCCGCTTTGCGGTTTCCTGTGGAAATCGCGAACGAGTTGTGATATAATCAATTAACCCGCCAAGAAGGAGGAAAACGGCATTGGATGTTTTGACGACGAACGGTCTTTCCAAGGTCTACAAAGGCAACTTTGCGGTGAAAGACGTTTCGATGCATATTGAGAAGGGCGATATTTACGGCTTTGTCGGCGAAAACGGCGCCGGAAAGACCACGCTGATTCGCCTGGTGACGGGACTTGCCGCGCCCACAAAGGGTACGTACGCGCTGTACGGCGTGCCGAATACGTCGGGCGAGATCTTCAACGCCCGCAGACGCACCGGCGCGATCGTGGAGACGGCGACGATGAGCCGCAGCATGACGGCGATGGAGAACCTGAAGGTGCAGTGCTGCATCACGGGCGTCGAACGGACGGACGAGGAACTCGCCGCGCTGATCGGACGCGTGGGACTCGATTACGAATCGATCCGAAAGAAAAAGGCGGGCAAGTTCTCGCTCGGCATGCGGCAGCGCCTCGGTATCGCCATGGTCATGGTCTCCGATCCCGATTTCGTGATCCTCGACGAGCCGATGAACGGTCTGGATCCGCAGGGATTCATCGAAGTCCGCGAAACGATCCTGAAACTGAACGCGGAGGGCGTCACGTTTCTGATCTCCAGCCACATCCTTTCGGAGCTTGAAAAAATCTGCACCAAGATCGGCGTGATCTCGCACGGCGTGCTGCTTGAGGAGATCCGGATGGACGATCTGCACCGGAACGCGCGGCGGCGGATCGTGATCGACGCGGAGAACATCGAAGCGGTCGAAGAAGCGCTGAAGGCGGACGGGAGCTTTTCCGAGATCGGACATGAGGAAGGAAAGCTCGCGGTCTTCGGCGATGCGGACCTGAACCGGATCATGCGGATTCTGGTCGAAAAGGATATCCGCGTGCGCTCCGTCAACACATTGGAGGAGACGATCGAGGACCACTACATTCGTCTTCTCGGAAGGGGGCGGATCGCATGAAACGACTGCTGAAAGCGGACATCTACCGCGTGCTGAAAAGCCGTCTGACGCTGATCGCGCTGATCCTCGTGCTCGCGTTTCCCGTGCTGATCGTGTTCCTGTACGTCGGCATCCGCGCGTTGTCGGGACTCGATGCGGACATGGGCGGCATGGACATGCTGTTCAACGCCAATTCCATCATCGGCTCCGCTTACTCGCTGACGAACAACATCGGTCTGGTGCTTCCGGCGTTCGCGGGGATCCTCGTATGCATGGACATTTCGAACGGCACGCTCCGCAACAAGATCATTGCCGGAAACCGCCGTGCGGAGATCTATCTCTCACATCTGATCGTTTCGATCCTGTTCTCGGTGGTCATGATCACGATCTACACGGCGATGACAGCGGGACTCGCGCTGCTGTTCTTCCCGTTCAATACGGATCCGTCCATGGATCTCGGCAGAGAGATCCTGTACTTTATCGCAACCGGGACGATGTCGTTTGTGTTCATCGCAACGGTTTCCACCCTGTTTGCAATGACGTTCCGGAGCGTTGCGCCGACGATCATCTTTACGATCGTGCTCTCGATCGCGCTGATGGCGATCAATTCCGTGCTCCTGCTCGTGGACTATCAGCCGTACCGGTACGCGGTCTATCTCATTCCGTCGTTTACCGGGAACTTCTTCAACCTGAACAGCTTCAGTCTGACCGGGCTGATCGCGCAGGGCGAGGAAACGTCGCGCGGACTGATGTTTGCGGAGGGCATGCTTTCCTATCTGTTCTTCGGGATCGTGAATACGGTGCTCGGACTGCTTCTGTTCAAAAAGCGCGATATCAACTGAAATCAATACAGCGAAAGCCCTTTGCCGCAAATGCGGCGAAGGGCTTTTTTCGGATTCCGGCCGACTGCGCGAAACGACAAAAAAACTTTCATCTATTTTTGAAAATGTGCTTGACAAATACAATACCTCGCGTTATGATGTATGCCATGAAAGGAGGTATCGTATGGACATTCAGTTGAAACGCGGACTTCTGGACGTGTGCGTGCTGGCGGCGATCCGGAACGAAGATTCCTACGGCTATAAGATCATCAAGGATATGAAACCGTATCTTGAGCTGTCCGAATCGACGCTGTATACCATCCTGAAACGTCTCGAAACGGCAAACATGCTGTCGGTGCGGACTGCGGAACATGACGGCAGACTTCGCAAGTACTATCATATCACCGGCGACGGTATAAAACGCATCGAGGATTTCAAGGATGACTGGAAAGAGATCGAAACCATCTACCGATTTGTAACCAAGGAGGAGCAGGAGCATGCTTAAGCAGGAGTTTTTGAACGCGTTGCGCGCCGGACTGTCCGGACTGCCGCAGGCGGATATTGAGGAACGGCTGAACTTCTACGCCGAAATGATCGACGATCGCATGGAGGAGGGCGTTCCGGAGGAGGAAGCGGTCGCGGCGGTCGGTCCGGTCGACGAAATTGTCTCGCAGATCGTAGCGGAGACGCCGCTGACGAAGATCGTGAAGGAGCGGGTCAAGCCGAAACGGCGGCTGAAAGCGGGGGAGATCGTGCTGCTGGTGCTGGGTTCGCCCATCTGGCTTTCGCTTCTGATCGCGGCGTTTGCCGTCGTGTTTTCGCTGTATGTCGTGCTGTGGGCGCTGCTTGTTTGCCTGTGGGCGGTTTTCGCGGCGTTTGTCGTCTGCGCGCTTGCCTGCGTTGCGGCGGGGTTCTCTTTTGCGGTGCAGGGCTACGGTCTTTCGGGGCTTGCGGTGCTCGCGGCGGGACTCGTTCTCGCAGGGCTTGCGATCTTCCTGTTCTTTGCGTGTAAAGCCGCAAGCAAGGGCGTCGTGAAGCTCACGGGTAAGATCGCGCGCGGTTTGAAAAAGTGTTTTATGAAGAAGGAGGAAGCATAATGCGTACGGCAGCAAAAGTTTGGCTTATCATTGCGGCGGTTCTCGTCGTGGGGGGACTGGTTCTGTTCGGCATCGTCATGTCGGCAAAGCAGTGGGATTTTTCCGAATTGGGCGTCGGCGGTAAAAATCAGATCAAAACGTACCGGATCACCGAAGCGTTCCAAAGCATTTCAATGGAAACGGACACCGCGGATATCTGCTTCGTCCCGTCCGCCGACGGAACATGCAGGGTCGAATGCTGTGAATCGGAACAGGAAAAGCACACCGTTGTCGTTCTGAACGGCGTGCTGACGATCCGGCATGTCGATGAAAGAGAATGGTTTGAGCGCATCTCGCTCTTTGCGGAAACGCCGAAGATCACCGTTTATCTGCCGGCAGGGGAATACGATTCGCTTGTGATCACGGAACAAACCGGAGATATCGAGCTTCCGGAGGCGTTTTCGTTCCGGACCGCGGATATCACCGCAAGCACGGGCGACGTGAAGACCGCCGCGTCCGCGGAGCGCATTGCGATTCAGACGAGCACGGGGGATATTGCCGTCGAAAATGTGAAGGCGGACACGATGGAACTCTCCGTTTCGACGGGCAGAGTGACGGTGCAGTCCGTTGCATGCACGGGCGGGCTTTCGATCTGCGTCAGTACCGGAAAGACACAGCTCACAGACGTATCGTGCGGTTCGTTGATCTCGACGGGCAGCACGGGCGATCTTTCGATGAAGAATACGGTCGTCGCAACGATGCTCTCGATCGAGCGCAGCACCGGCGACGTGCGGTTCGACGGCTGCGACGCCGCGGAAATCACCGTGAAGACCGGCACGGGCGACGTCACGGGCACGCTGCTTTCCGACAAGGTGTTTCTCACCGAAACCGGCACGGGCAGGATCGACGTCCCGAAATCGACGGTCGGCGGCAGGTGCGAGATCAAGACCGATACCGGTGACATTAAAATCGACACTGTCGGGTAATGGGGCTACCGCATCCGGGAGATCTGTGATGATACAGGAATAAACGATAACAAACAACAGCAGGATCAGTTCAAAAGGATAAAAGGAGCGGCTTTGCCGCTCCTTTTGTTCAAGTTAACAAGCGAGGAATCATTTTTTTCTTGCTTTTTTTGACATGTTTTGGTAAGATACAATCAAATACAGTTCAATTTTTGATGAAATAAAAGTGTTTTTGAACAAAAACATTTGCTATACATCCGAAGGAATAAAAGGGGTTTTGAAATTGAAGCAGGAATTAACGAGAAAACAGTTTGATCTTTTGGAGGCGTTCGCAAAGAAAGGCAAGTCCTTGACACAAAGGGAACTGATGGCATGCACAGGATATTCACTGGGCTCAGTTAATCGCACGGTAAAGGAACTTGTTTCATTAGGTTACGCTGCAAACGGTATGATCACGGCATTGGGGCTTGAAGCGCTGGAGCCGTACCGTGCCAAGCGTGCAGTATTCATTGCAGCGGGGTTCGGTTCCCGACTTGTTCCGATCACATTCAACACGCCGAAACCGCTCGTCCGCGTACATGGCAAGCGTATTATTGATGGGCTGATCGATGCATGTCTCAAAGCCGGTATCAATGAAATCTATATTGTACGAGGGTATCTTTCTGAGCAGTTTGATCAGTTGCTCTATAAGTACCCCATGATCCGCTTTTTGGAAAACCCGCTTTACAACGAAGCAAACAACATTTCCAGCTCGCTCGTGGCGCGGTATCTGCTGTCGAACGCCTACGTGTTTGAGGCGGATCTCCTGATCAAGAACCCGGATATCATTACGAAGTATCATTACACTTCCGATTTTCTTGCAATCAAAAAAGACCGGACGGACGACTGGTGCTTCACTGTTAAGGATGGCATCATTGTCGAGGAGAAAGTCGGCGGGCTTGACTGCTGGCAGATGGTCGGCATCTCCTATTGGAATGAAGCGGACGGACACAAGCTGTCACAGGATATTCCGGACGTATACAGTTCTCCGGGCGGCAAGGAACGGTATTGGGAACAGGTCCCGCTTGTTTTCCGCAAGCAAAATTATGCTGTAGAGGTACGCGAATGTTTCGACGAGGATATCGTCGAGATCGACACGTTCCGCGAATTAAAAGCAATCGATAAAACGTATGACGTTTAACGAAAAGAAAAGGCAGAGAGGATCCATTTCAAATGAAGAAGAATTTGGAAAAAAAACAGGCAGAGAACAAGAATGAGCTGAAGCGTACCCTCTCCCCGATGCACGTCTGGGCAATTGCGTTCGGTTGTGTCATCGGCTGGGGATCGTTTATCAATCCGGGCAAAAAATTTCTGCCCAATTCCGGTGTCGCAGGTACCGCGATCGCCATGTTCCTCGGCGCGCTGGTCATGATCATCATTGCGTTCAGCTATGCATACATGGTTCCGAAACATCCGAAAGCGGGCGGTGAGTTTACGTTCACAAAGGCCTGTTTCGGCAAAACAATGGCATTCATCTGCGGATGGTTTTTGGTCGTTGCTTATCTGACCAATGTTCCGATGAACAGCACGGCAATCGGTCTGATCGTCGATGGATTGGACGGCAGTGCAGATATCCTGAAATTCGGGTTCCATTATACGATCGCCGGATTCGATATCTACATGGGCGAGATGCTGCTTGCCATGTTTGTTCTGATTTTGTTCGGATATCTGAACATCATCGGAGTTAAGAAGGCTGCTTTCGTGCAAACGGTTCTTGCCTCGATGCTTGTCATTTGCGTATTTACGCTCTGCATTGCCAGCATCGTCAGCGCAAAGGCAAAGGGCATCAACATGAAGCCGATTTGGGGCTTTGACAAAAAAGCGGCGATCGAAGCTAACGCAGTGACTTCCGGGATCGAAGAATATGCGCACAAGGGAACGGCGGGCGTTCTTTCCGCAATCCTCGCAACATTTGCGATCGCACCGTGGGCTTACGTCGGATTCGACGCGATCCCGCAGGCAGCGGAAGAGTTCAAGTTCTCCTATAAGAAGGTCAGCTTCATCATGATTGTCGCGATTGTGTTCGGTTGTTTCGTCTATATCTCCAACAATACCGTCGCGGCTGCGGCATTGGAAAACTGGCCGGAGCGTGTCATGGCGGGCGAATGGGTGCTTCTGATCGCTGCGGAAGAGCTTCTGGGGACCTTCGGAAAGGTATTGATCGGTCTTGGCGTTTCCTGCGCCGTACTGTCCGGCATCATGGGATTCTATCTTGCGTCGAGCCGTCTGATGTATTCGATGAGCCGTGACGGCTACCTGCCGGAATGGTTCGGCAGAGTCGACAAGAAATACGGCACGCCGAAGAACGCGATGCTGTTCTGCATCCTTATCAGTCTTTCCGGTCCGATCCTCGGCCGTGAGGCGTTGGGCTGGTTTGTTGATATGAGCGCCATCGGCGCATCGATCGGTTATTTCTTCACCTGTTTGAGTACGCTGATCACGGCAAAGCGTGAGGGTGATGCAACTCCGTTCCTGAAAATCATGGCGACGATCGGCGTCTGCTTCTCAGTCGCATTTATGATTTTGCAACTTATCCCGATTCCCGGCCTTTCCGGCGTCCATTTCGGCAAAGAGTCCTATATTATGTTGGCGGTCTGGGTTGTGCTCGGTTTGATCTTCTACGCGGTACAGTGGAAGCATTTTCGCGCAAATGACTGATGCGATTTATTGTGTGCTTGAAACTCCTTTCCCGATTGATTCGGGAAAGGAGTTTTTTACAATAGCAGATGAAAATGGCGGAGTCACGGGACTGCCTTGACATCTTTTTTATGTGCAATCCGGCATTTTGTTCTTGCCAAGCATCACCGGTTCTTAGTATAATAAATTAATATGCAAAGCATGTTTGTATCGAGAAATCGCCAAAGGAGAAATTGAGTATCATGATGAACCGGAAGAGACTGCTTTCCCTGCTCACGGCAGTGCTGATGCTACTTGCGACGCTGCTTACGGGACTGACGCCCGCGTTCGCGGAAGGAGAAGAACCTTCCGAGCCCGTTTCCGTATCCGGAGAAGAGGGCGACGGCGAGGGTGCAATCGAGCTTCCCGCCGATACATTCGATGATGAAGCGCTTTCTGCGGACGATACGCGCACGGAGGAGCTTCCTGCGGAGGAGGAAGAGCCGCAGGAGGAGCCCGAACCGATCGATCCGGAAGCGGACACCGACAACGACGGGATAAAGGACATCGATGAGATCGAACTGTTCGGTACCGACCCCGAGAACGCGGATACCGACGGCGACGGGCTTTCGGATTACGATGAGCTGCATGATCTCGGCACGAATCCGCTCGATCCCGATACGGACGGCGACTGCCTTTCCGACGGGGATGAGAAGAATGTATACGGCACTGATCCGAAGAGCAGCGATACGGATGCCGACGGCATCTCCGACGGCGACGAGAAAAACAAATACGGTACCGATCCGTTGAATCCCGATACCGACGGCGACGGCGTTGCGGACGGCGACGAATTGATCCTCGGCATGGATCCCAAAAAGGCAGAGGATCTTTCCCGCGTGTTTCAGTCGTCCGACGGAATGGTCGACGGAGTCACGATCGAGGGCTATGCGCCGTTCGTGCTGTTCCGCGAGGGCGTCGTGATGCCCTACGGCGTGGATTCCTTCCTCAACAATCCGGCGCTTGTGGGCACACCGGTTGAGATCCGTCTGCCCGAAGGCGGCGATCTGACACTGAAACTCACGGTCGACAGCAAGGCAAAGCAAATCGGACTCTTTCTGCTGACCGAAAAAGGCGTCGTGCGTCTCGATGCAAAACAGGACGGCAAGACGTTTACCGTGCCGCTTACGGAAAACGGCGTTTATTATGTAATGGATCTCGAAAAACTTGCCGGTCTTTTCGGTGCGAAAAGAAGCGAGGAGGAATCGGAAGATACACTCGTTTTGGACGATTTTCATACCGTCACGCTGGCGGCGCCTTTGACTGCGGGCAGTGACACCGATACCGACGGCGACGGCATCCCCGACTGCGAGGAGGTCGGCGAGCCGTACGAGATCGACCTCGGCGACGGAACGACCGTAACGGTTTATGCGTTCCGCTCCGATCCAACGCTTGTTGACTCCGATTTCGACGGCATCCGGGACGATATCGATACGCTGCCGAGAAGCAACAACTTCTCCGCCACGTACAAGAGCGGCAACTTTACGATCAACCTCACGTATTCCATGGACTACCGGGATTTCCTCGGCGACAACACGGTTTACAATACGGCGATCGCGAGCTTCTCGGTCTGGGCGGCGCAGCTTGCATACGACAATGATATCACCTTCACGCCGGGCGAGACGCTCTACGACAGCGACGGCAGCGTGATCACGAACGCGCGGCGCATCGACACGCTCATGCGCGCGCACGGCATGCAGAACGTCATCGACTATCAGCTCGAAAACGGTTATTTCGACAGCGACATCAGCCTCGGCGCGTACAGCGACGACAACATCACCGAGGTCTTCTTCGGTCATCACAAGATTACGGAGGACGACGAGGATTATGAGATCATCACGGTCTTTGTCCGCGGCACGAACGGCACGGAAAAGGAATGGTGCAGGAACTTCGACGTCGGCGATCTGCACCGCTTCCTGGACGATTATGACTGCGTCGAGGGAAAGAACCCCCGTCAGACGAACGGCAGCTGGAACCGCAAGTCGAACCACC
>JAEEGH010018323.1_pt1 | contig 14822 bp, 10 predicted proteins | sample 9134181 | NCBI WGS metagenome assembly JAEEGH01 (sample SAMN16246544, study PRJNA631951) | gut metagenome | biome: gut microbiome; feature: rumen; material: DP-attached | host: Bos | place: Iran: Karaj | collected 2018-10 | reverse complement strand
GTGTTGTCATCTGTTCGAGTCAGATTGCCGCTACCAGGCCCGTTGGTCAAGTGGTTAAGACACCGCCCTTTCACGGCGGTAACATGGGTTCGAGTCCCGTACGGGTCACCAAAAAATCCTCCATGCGCGAGCATGGAGGATTTTTTACTTTTCCGCTTAACTGTAGATACTATTCTCAGATAAACCCATTCAATATCGTTGCGGTCAGCTTTGTGCCATACTTCGTTGTCGTCCTTGCCGGGCGTCAAGCCCGCCTGCGTCCTCCGCCTCGTCTGACACAAATCTGCCTCGCAAATCTGTTTGAAACGTTTTATCAGAGAATCGTATGAAAACCTGACGCAGGGATACGCACCGCCTGCAATGCGTCCGCCGCTGGGGAAGTCTCCGCGGGTTGCGGGCGCACACTGTGCAGCCCTACGGGGAACGCGGACGGCAAAGTGCCGTCCCCACGGTTCGAGGCGGGCGCTTTACGCCCCAAAGGCCAGCCGTTCGAAATCGGCCACATGGAGCGGACGGGCAAAGTAGTAGCCCTGGACGTAACTGCATCCCAGATCCCGCAGGACGGAAAGCTGCGCCTTGGTCTCCACGCCCTCAGCCACCACGGGCACCTTCAGATTCTTGGCAATATCCAGAATCAGAGCTACCAGGCGGTCGTCCTTCTCGTTCCGGCCAATATTCCGGATGAACTCCTGATCCATCTTCAGCACGTCGATGGGCAGAGTGGAGAGCATGCTCAGGGAGGAATAGCCTGTGCCGAAGTCGTCCATCTCAATCTGATAGCCCTTCTTCCGCAGCTTATTCACTACCTCGATGACCTGATCCGCGTTCTCGGTATAGGCGGATTCGGTGACCTCCAGCTTCAGCGCAGTCCGGTCCAGGCCGTTGGCGTCCACCAGCTCGTCGATGGTATCTCCCAGCTTGGGGTCAAAGATGTCCACCCGGGAGAGGTTCACCGACACCGGCACCACCACGCCGTATTCCTCCCGCCAGGCGGCGATCTGCCGGGCGGCCTCGCCCCAGACAAATTTGTCCACGACGCCGATCCGGCCGCTGCGCTCCAGCAGAGGGATGAATTCGGCGGGCTTGATCAGGCCCAGTTCCGGATGCTGCCAGCGGATCAGCGCCTCGGCGCTGACCAGCCTGGGAGGATCGCATTGGATCTCATACTTGGGCTGATAGCAGACCAGCAGTTCCCGGTCCCGCACGGCCCGATCCAAATCGTTGAGCAGCCGCTGGTCAAAGAGCTCCTGCCGATGCATGGTCTCGTCGAAGACCACCATGTGCGGCTTGAACTTCCGCCGGGCCAGACCGCAGGCGGTACGGGCCCGCTCGATCATCTGCACCGGCTCCACGTCCCGGACCCAGGGCATGACGCCCATGCGGAGACGCAGGCCGGAATTGAAGCGGTTCAGCTCCTTTTGGAAGGCGCTCAGGGTGGCCTCGTAGTCCCCTGCATGGGGGGCGTACACCACAAAGCAGTCCGCCTCGATGCGGCCCGCAATACCCGGGGTTCCCGCCAGGTACTGCTGAATCGCGCCGCCCAGCAGCCGCAGGACCGTATCGCCGAACTCCCGCCCGTACAGGGCGTTGACGGTGTGGAAGTTGTCGATATTCAGCATCATTGCTTCCAGGTGCAGCTCCGGATGATCCCGGTAGCACCGGTTGGCGTACTCGTAGAAAAAGCTCCGGTTATAGAGTCCCGTAAGGGAATCCCGCTCGGTGGCGGAAATCAGGTTTTGCCGTTCCCTGGCCGCCTTTTTGGCCTTCATGCGCTGATACAAAAGGACCCCCACGATCCCAAGCACGATCGCCAGATCGATGATGACCCGGGCCCAGTTGTCGCGAATGAAATCCAGCATGGTGACCTTTTCCGCCGGGGTGGTCCGGACCAGGAGGGCGGCCTCCATGGTGGACCTGGGGATCAGGCTGACGGTCTTGTTCAGCATGGAATACAGATGGTTGTCCTCCCGGCGAAGGGCAAAGCAGAAGCCCATGGCCTTGCCGGTGGGAAGGGTGTAGAAGCTGTTGCGCTGGAAGAGCCGGTTCACATAATTCAGGCGGTAGCTGTTCACCAGAACGCAGTCCGCCTTTCCGTTGTTCACCGCCTCCACGCAGTCCTCGTCTGTAGCGTAATAGGCCCGCTTCCAGTTGGGAAAGCTGTCCTTCAGGAAAATCTCATCGTTCACGCTGCCCGCCGGCAGCGCAACGGTGACGCTCTCGTCCGCGGAAAGGCCGCTCCGGTCCTCTCGCTTCAGCGCCGCGTAGAGCTCCGACTGGACCAGCGGCGAGGTGGTGATTAAGCCGGCGGTCTCTCCGTCGTAGGGGCTGAGATTCACCGGGAAGACGCAGTCCACTTCCCCGGTCTCCATGGCCTCCAGGGCGGCTTCCGTGGTGGGATAAGCCACGGGCAGGAACTCTATGGAGGCGTTTTTGACGCTGGCCTTCACCATCTCCAGATAGTCTGCCAGACCTCCGGTAAGGCTCCCGTCCTCCTCGCCGCAGAAGGGCAGATAATCCGCGCTGTAACCCACCCGAATGGGGCCGTTGGCCTGATACCATTCCAGCTCGGCGGGGCTCAAAAAGGCGCTGCTGCCGTAGTTTTGGACGTATTTTTCAAACAGCTGCTGGTTGTAATTCCGGTCGCCCTCCAGAATCCGATCCATGGCGTCGTTCAGCTCCACCAGCAGGTCAGGGCGCTCCTTGTTGACCGCGAAGAAGAAGTCGGAGCCGCCGATCTTACACACCGGCACGCAGGGCTTGGTGACCCCCAGGCCGTCCATGGTGACCAGCGCGTCCAGCTCGCCGCTGGATAACATATCGATGGAATCATCGGTCAGGGAGGTGAGCTCCACCTGCCTGATCTCGAGGTTGTGCTCTTCGGCCCACCGGGTCAGAAGCTCCTGCTGGATGCTGCCCCGCATGACCCCCACCCGCTTGCTGTCCACGGTGGAAAGATCGTCCGCGGTGATGGTCCGGTTGGAGGTGGAAATAAAGAGGTAGTAGGTCTCGGTGCCCATGGGCTCTGCGGAATAGAGAAATTTATCCTCCCGCTCCGGAGTGTAGGAGACGTCGCTCAGCAGGTCGATCTCTCCCCGTTCCAGCATCTGACGCAGCTCGGGCCAGTCGCCCTCCACATATTCGTAGGTCCAACCGGTGTAGGCGGCAATCTTTTGCTGGTACTCATAGGCATATCCGGTCCGGCGGCCGTTTTCATCTACCCGGTTAAAGGCAGAGTCATACCAGCCCACGCGGACCACCCTTCGATCCTCCGCAGACGCGCGAAGGCCCCGGGGCGCCAGCAGCGTCACGGCAAGAACCAGACACAGCAGCGCTCCGATACGCCTGAACCAGCTCCGGGCGGCCGGCATAAAAACACCTCCTGATCTCTCCTCGTGCGAATATCAATTCTTCCCCAAATTTTATTTTACCAGCATATTACAGTCTTGTCAATGCTTCTTTGGAAGAAAACACGATTTCAGCGGGCAAAAACGTATAAAAAACCGACGGCAGCAGGATCGCTCCGTCGGTTTTCTCACTCAACGATGCTTGGCATGGAAGCAGACGCCCACGCCGTTGGGGCCGCAGTGGGAGCCCGCCGTGGGGTTGACGGGAACCAGCTCCAGGTTCAGGCCCTCGCCCAACCTCTCCCGCAGGGCGGAGGCCAGCTCTTTTGCGAGCTCCGGGGCGTCGGTGTGGCCGATGTAGACGGGGTGGCCCGCCACGTCGTCCCCCAGCTCCTCCACGTAGGACAGCAGACGCTCGATGGCCTTCTGCCGTCCCTTCTCCTTCCCTACGGAGACCATCCTGCCCTGCTCGCTCATATAGATGATAGGACGGATGCCCAGCAGGGTGCCCATGGTTCCGGCCAGGCCGGAGACCCGACCGCTGTGCCGGAAGAAGGTCAAATCGTCTGCAAAGAAGTACATGGCATAATGATCCACCTCCGCGGCGGCCCAGTCCAGGACCTCCTGGGGACTCTTCCCTGCCCGGAACAGCTCTCCGACGGCCCGAACAATGGCGTAGCTCAGGGTGGTGATGCCCTTGGTGTCCACCTCGTAGAAGCAGCGCTGGGGATAGCGCTGGCGCAGCTCAAACAGCGCCTGATCCATGGACTCGAAGGAGGCGGTCATGGCCCGGGAGAAGTGAACGTAGAAAATATCATCCCCGGCGGCAAAGACCGGCTCAAAGTACCGCAGGTATTGCTCCGGGCTCAGGGCGCTGGTGTTGGGCAGGGCCCCGTGACGGAGCTGATCATAAAAGGCGTGGTCGTCGAAGCTCTCGAAATCCTCGTAGGGATAGACGGTCTTGCCCTCGATGGAATAGGGCATGGAAATCAGGGAGAAGCCGTATTCCTCGGCCAGCGCCGGGGTAAAGTCGGTGTCGGTGTCGGTAAACAGTCTCAGCATAGTATTCCTCCCGATTATTCTCATTCCAAAACCATGATGTAGTCGTAGATGGGCTGGTCTCCCTCCAGAAGAATGACCTCCGTATTGGGGCAGGCCTTTGCCAGGGCCGCCTCCATGGCCTCCGCCTCCGCCGGGGGTACGTCCCAGCCCCAGACCAGCAGAAGGACGTCATAGCCTCCGGCGTCCAGGGCCTCGGCCAGGGCCCGCAGGGCTTGGGCCCGATCGGATGCGTCCACATAGATTCGGTCTCCCACAAAACCGATGTAATCCCCCGGGTGAATCTCCACCCCATCCTTTTGGGCGGCCCGGCTGGCCGGGGCCACGAGGCCCGTAACCACCCCCCGGATGACCTCCTCCAGGGCGGCCACGATAGCGTCGGTGTCACCCAGGTTGGTGTCCAGCATGGAGATGGCGGAATAGCCCTCCCCGATGGTCTTGGTGGGGACGATGCGAACCTGGGCCTTGTCATAGAGATCCGCCGCCTGCCGGGCAGTGAGGATGACGTTGCTGTTGTTGGGGAAGACCAGGATGGTATCGGCGTTGAGCTCCTCAAAGGCCCGCAGGAAGTCGTCCGCGGAGGGGTTCATGCTCTGGCCCCCCTCCACCACCGCGTCGCAGCCCAGGCGGGAGAAGGTATCCCGGATGCCGCTGCCGGAGGCCACCGTAACGATGCCGTAGGCCTTGTGGGGCTTGCGCTTCGGAGGCGTAAACCGGTTTTCGATCCGGGTCTCCTGGTGCTGGAGGGTCATGTTCTCGATCTTGAGCGTCAAAAACTCGCCGAAGCGCTGCATGTAGTTGAGAATTTCGCCGGGTGTCCTGGTGTGGACGTGGACCTTGACAATGCTCCCGTCCCGGAAGCAGACCACGGAGTCCCCCGCCCGGTTCAGCCAGTCCAGAAGCCCGTCCAGATCAAAGGTCTCCAAGTCCACCTTGGACCGCTGGAGCCGCAGCAGAAACTCGGTGCAGTAGCCGAAGCTCAGCTCGCTGTCCTCGGTAAACAGGGAAATATCCGGCCCCTGGGCGGATGACTGGGGGGCGGAGACCGCGGGAACAGCGCTCTGTGCGCCGGTCAGCGCGTTTTTCATGCCCTCGGCAATGTAAATAAAGCCGGCGCCGCCGCTGTCCACCACGCCGGCCTCCTTGAGAACATTCAGAAGCTCCGGCGTCCGCTCCAGAGAGCTGTGAAGCTCCGCCAGGAAGTCGGAGAAGAAGGACTCAAAGCTGCTGTCCGCCTTCAGGCGGCCGGAGGCAAAGGCCACCGCCTCCTTGTAGACGGTGAGGATGGTTCCCTCCACCGGCACGGAGACGGCCCGGTAGGCCTCCTCCACACCCCGGGAGAAGGCCCGGCTGAAGGTAGGCAGATCCGCCTTCTCCACGCCGCTGAGCCCGTGGGCGATACCCGCGAAGATGCGGGAGAGAATGACGCCGGAGTTTCCCCTGGCTCCCAAGAGCATGCCCTTGGCAGCCTGGGCCGCCGTATCGCCCAGGGAGTCGGGTCCCAGATCCCGGAGCTCGGCGGCACCGGAATCGATGGTCATATACATATTGTCTCCCGTGTCCCCGTCCGGGATCGGGAAGACGTTCAGGTCGTTGACAATCTGACGGTTGGCGCCGAGATTCGCGGCGCCCGCTCGAACCATGCTGGCAAAAAGGCCGGCATCCAGGAGCTGTGTTTCCATGCGATAACCTCTGTTCTGAATTGATAATTGCTTTGGGCCGCCCCGAGGGACAGCCCTGGGCCTGAGGAGCATCCCCCCTGCTCAATCGACTCTATTATAGCACAATTCAGGCAAAAACCAAGACCATTTTCGACCATTTTTGACATTTTCACACTTCCTGCAAAGTAATTCCCCGCTTCGATAAATTTTTCTTGATTTTTCGAAAAAAACTATTGATTTTACGGCTTCGAGCGAGTATAATACATTTCTGCATGAGCCTGTAAGCTCGTGAACGATTTCGGGTCAAGGAGGTGTAACCGTGCCCAACATTAAGTCCGCCAAGAAGAGAGTCGAGCTTTCCAAGGTCGCCAATGCCAGAAACAAGGCTGGCAAGTCCGCCCTCAAGACCGATATCAAGAAGTTCGACGCCGCTATCGTTGCAGGTAATCGCGAGGCTGCCGACGCCGCTTACAAGTGCGCTGTCAAGGCCGTGGACCAGGCTGTGAACAAGGGTCTTCTTCACAAGAATACCGCTGCCCGGAAGAAGAGCAGCATGACCCTGAAGCTCAACAAGCTGGCGTAATTCGCGTTCGAAAATATTCCCTTCCGGCTCGTCCGGAAGGGGTTTTTTCGTTTTTGGGGTTCGTTTTTCCTCCCGGGGCCGACGGCCTTTTGCTGCCTCTGCAGGGTGATAAAAGTGCCGCGAAACACGGAATGAAACTGTCTTATGTCAACATGTAGAATAATGTCGAAACGAAGTCGAATATTCATGCGTCGGTGGAAAACCCTGTGGAGAATGTGAAAAACTCCCGGGAAAAGGCGGGTTTTTGGTCCTTTCATGTCAGGAATACCCGGTGGTTTTCTGACCCGTTTGTGGATAAGCGCCTGTTTTTCCGCCAGATTATGTCGGCTTTTGTCGTATTTGTTATGTTAACTTACAGAGGCGCCGGAGCCGTGGATTTAAGATGAATGAAATCGGCTGTTCATAAATTGATAACAAAAGGTTCACAGAAGTTTTAGCACTCTCTACTTGACAGTGCTAAAAGAAGTGGTATAATAAGGCCAGAACAAAGGAAGAGAGCAAAAGCTCCCGACACCTTGCTCAGTTACATAGGCAAAAAAACAACAATGTAAATGAGTGAAAGGAGTAATGACCTATGATGCCCAGATTTTTTGATGATGATTTCTTTGATGAATGGATGCGTTGGCCCCGCAGCCTGGCCGACACCGAAAAGCAGCTCTACGGCAAGCATGCCCCCCACGTGATGAAGACCGACATCCGCGAGCACGATGACCACTACGACGTGGACATCGACCTGCCCGGCTTCAAGAAGGAAGAAATTGAGTTGAACCTGGAGAAGGGTTATCTGACCGTCAGCGCCGCCAAGGGCGTGGACAAAGACGAGACCGACAAGAAGGGCCGCGTGATCCGCCAGGAGCGCTACGCCGGCGCCATGCAGCGCAGCTTCTACGTGGGCACCGCTGTCACCGAGCAGGAGATCAAGGCCCGCTTTGAGGACGGCGTACTGAAGCTCAACGTCCCCAAGAAGACCGCCCCCAAGCTTCCCGAGAAGCGCACCATCATGATCGAAGGATAAGCGCCGATTCGTTTTTGTGTATCACCAACCGGACAAGCGCCTCCCCGTTTCGGCGGGGAGGCGCTTGCGCGTTATTGTATCTGGAGAATATACCCCTTCAAATACAGGCTCTGTTCCGCGTTCAGGGCGGCGGGGTGGTCCCGGGATTGAATCAGGGTTTCCAGCAGGCGGACGCTGCGGCCGGAGTCGGCGGCGGCGTCCCGGAGCATTTCCAAAAACAGCTCGGGGGTCATAAACTGAGAGCAGGAGCAGGTGACCAGGTAACCGCCGGGAGCGGTGAGGCGCATACAGCGGAGGTTCAGTTCCTTATAGCCCCGGTAGGCCGCCTCCAGAGCCTTCCTGCTCTTGGCAAAGGCGGGCGGGTCGCAGATCACGGTGTCATAGCGTTTGCCCGCCTCGTCGTAGGCCTTCATCAGGTCGAAGACGTTGGCGGCCACGGTGGTGATCCGCTCCCCGACCCCGTTCAGTTCGGCGTTCCGGCGGAGCATTTCCAGGGCGCTTTCCGACACGTCCACCGCCTCCACAGAGGCGGCTCCGTAGAGGGCCGCGTGGATGGCGAAGCCCCCGGTGTGGCTGCACAGATCCAGGATGGTCCGACCCTTGCAGTAGGGCTTGATCCGCCCCCGGTTCTCCTGCTGATCCAGGAAGTGACCGGTTTTCTGGCCCCCGGGGATGTCCACCAGCATCCGGGCGTCGTGCTCCATGATCTCCGTCAGCGGGGGCACCGCCCCATAGAGGACGCCAGTGGACTGAGGCAGACCCTCCTTCTCCCGGACGGGCACGTCGTCCCGCTCGTAGATGCCCTTTGGGCTAATTATGTCAACCAACACAGCAACGATTTCGTCCTTGTGTCGGTCCATGCCCAGGCTGAGGATCTGCACGGAGAGATAGTCACCGAACTTGTCCACCGTGAGCCCCGGCAGGCCGTCGGACTCTCCGAAGACCACCCGGCAGGCGTTGGAGAAGCCCAGGGCCCGGCGGCAGTTCCAGGCGCTCTGGATCCGGCGGCGGAAGAAATCGGCGTCCACGGTCTCGTTTTTATCCCGGGTCAGGACCCGGACGGTAATTTTGGACTTGGCGTTGAAGAAGCCCAGGGCCAGGAAGCCCATGCGGCTGTCCAGCAGCTCTACCACGTCGCCGTCGTGACAGAGCTCGTCCACCCAGTCGATTTCATTGTCATAGACCCAGAGCTTTCCGCCCCGAAGCTCCCGGTCCTCCCCCCGGCGGAGGCAGACCTGTCCCCGCTCCATCAGCCTTCCGCCTGTCGGGTGCAGATGAAGTGCCAAGCGTCCCGGCACATATCGTCCACGGTTTTCTCGGCGGTCCAGCGGAGCGCTTCATGGGCGCGGGTGGGGTCCGCGTAGACCTCCGCCAGGTCGCCCTCCCGGCGGCCTCCGATGGCATAGGGCACGGGAACGCCGTTGACCTTCTGGAAGGCGTTCACCAGCTCCAGGACGGAGACCCCGTCGCCGGTGCCCAGATTAAAGGCCTCCGCGCCGGTGTGGGACTCGGCGTATTCCAGGGCGGAAATATGGCCCTTGGCCAGGTCCACCACGTGGAGGTAGTCCCGCAGGCAGGTGCCGTCCCGGGTGGGATAGTCGTCGCCGAAGACCGTCAGCTTGGGGAGCTGCCCCGCGGCCACCCGGGCCACGTAGGGCATGAGATTGTTGGGGATGCCGTTGGGGTCGTCCCCCAGCAGGCCGGATTCGTGGGCCCCGATGGGGTTGAAGTAGCGCAGCAGGACGGCGGAGAAGTCCTTGTTGGCGGCGCAGTAGTCCCGGAGGATCTGCTCGATCATCACCTTGGTCCAGCCGTAGGGGTTGGTGGCGGAGGTGGGCATATCCTCGGTGTAGGGGCTCTCATTCTTGGGGCCGTAGACCGTGGCGGAGGAGGAGAAGACCAGCTTATTGCAGCCGTGGGCCTCCATGGTCTCCAGCAGAGTCAGGGTGCTGTCCAGGTTGTTCCGGTAATAGCGCAGGGGGATTTGGCAGCTCTCCCCCACCGCCTTGAGCCCGGCGAAGTGGATTACCGCGTCAATGGAATTTTCGGCAAAGACCCGCTCCAGAGTGGGGCCGTCCGCAACGTCCAGCTCATAGACCTTGGGCCTCCTGCCGGAAATTTTGGCGATGCGGTCCGGCACGTCCTGGCTGGAATTGAAGAAGTTGTCGGCGATGATGACCTCATAGCCCTTTTGCAGCAGCTCCACGCAGGTGTGGGAGCCGATATACCCGGCGCCGCCGGTGACGAGAATCGTCATGATAAAACCTCCTGATGGTTGGAATTGAGAATTGAGCGGGAAAAATTGCGAATTGACAGACGGGGCAGCCCGTCCCGCAGCGCGCAGTTGTGCGCCGCTGCAAAGCCCTGATCCTTGATCCCCGCCTACAGTGCGGCGCAGTCTGCGGGACCCTCCGCCCGAAGCATCTTCAGGCCGTGGAGCAGGGCGGGGAGAACGGGCTCCAGGTTTTCCAGGGCGGCCCTGGGACTGCCGGGAAGATTGACAATCAGCGTCCGACCCCGAATGCCCGCCGCCGCCCGGGAGAGCATGGCGCGTGGGGTAATTTGCAGGCAGGCGGCCCGCATGGCCTCCGGGATGCCGGGAACAAGCTTTTCGCAGACCGCCAGAGTGGCCTCCGGGGTCAGGTCCCGGGGGGCGAAGCCGGTGCCTCCCGTGGTCAGCACCAACGCGGCGTCGGACTCGCAGGCGGCGATCAGGGCCGCCTCGATTTGCGGCTGCTCGTCGGGAACCAGCACCGGGGGAAGCAGGGTGAAGCCCTCTTTTTTCAAATACTCCGACAGCGCCGGGCCGGAAAGGTCCTCCCGCTGGCCTGCAAAGCAGCGGTCAGAGACGGTGATGATAACAGCGGTGTAGGACATGCTTTTATGCCTCCCGGTAGTGGAATTGAGAATTGAGGGGGGGAGAATTGAGAAGTAAGAGGTAATGCATGTAGGGGGCGGCGCCCACGACGCCCCGAACCTTCCGGCAAGGGACAGGTGAGAGGTAAGAAGTAAGAATTGACAAGGCGGGAGAGCCGGTGCGTGTTGCGGACGGCAGAGTGCCGTCACCAAAGGCGGGTGCGTGTCGTGGCGCCGCCCAAGTGCGCCGCTGCCGGGCGTTTCCCCCGTCATTTTTTAAAATGGTTTCAAAGGGCAATTTGAAACCACCACAATTTTTCATTCTTCATTTGAAAGCCTTCGGCTTTCAGACCTCCCACCCGGACAAATAGGCCTCCTGCTCCGGGGTCAGCTTGTCAATTTCCATGCCGATGCCGTGGAGCTTATGGGCGGAGACCTCGTCGTCGATGGACTGAGGAATCTCATAGACGTCGGGGGGCAGGCTGCGGCCGTGATTCTTCATATACTCCAGGGCCAGGGCCTGAATGGAGAAGCTCATATCCATGATCTCCGCCGGGTGGCCGTTGCCGGAGGCCAGGTTCACCAGGCGGCCCTCCGCCAGCAGGTTCAGCACCCGGCCGTCGGGCATTTCGTAGCCCACGATCTCATTCCGCCGGGGGAAGGAGCGGACGGCCATTTTCGCCAGCTCTTCCCCGTTGACCTCCACGTTGAAGTGGCCGGCGTTGGCAAGGAAGGCGTTGTGCTTCATCACGGCAAAGTGACGGCCCACGATCACGTCCCGGCAACCGGTGGTGGTGATGAAAAGATCCCCCAGGGGGGCGGCCTGATCCATGGGCATGACCCGCATGCCCTCCATGGAGGCCTCCAGCGCCTTGATGGGGTCGATCTCGGTGACGATCACGTTGGCCCCCATGCCCTTAGCCCGCATGGCCACGCCCCGGCCGCACCAGCCGTAGCCCGCCACCACCACGGTCTTGCCTGCCACCAGCAGATTGGTGGTGTGCATGATGGCGTCCCAGACGGACTGGCCGGTGCCGTATTTGTTGTCATAGTAGTGCTTGCACTTGGCGTCGTTGACGTTCATCATAGGGAAGGGCAGCTTTCCCGCCCCGGCCCGGGCCTTCAGCCGATGGATGCCGGTGGTGGTCTCCTCGCCGCCGCCGATGAGGCGGTCCGCCAGGTCAGAGCATTCGCCTGTCAGCAGGTCCACCAGGTCGCCGCCGTCGTCGATGATCAGATCCGGGTGGCAGGACAGGGCCTCCACCAGCAGATTCTTATATTCCTCGGGGCTGACGCCGTGGATGGCGTAGGTCTCCACCCCCAGAGATGCCAGGCCGGCGGCCACGTCGTCCTGGGTGGACAGGGGGTTGCAGCCCGTGGCGTGGACCTCCGCCCCCGCCGCCTGCAGGCAGGTGGCCAGATAGGCGGTTTTGGCCTCCATGTGGATGGACAGGGTGATTTTCATGCCCGCGAAGGGCTTTTCCCGTTCCATCCGCTGCCGGATGGCCCCCAGGGCAGGCATAAAGTCCTTGACCCAGGCGATTTTCATGCGGCCGTATTCGGCCAGAGACATATCTTTGACGATGCTCATACAGTTCTCCTTTTTTGGGGCGGGCAGATTGCCCGCGCTACAATGTTTGGCGGTCTTCGCTCAACGAACCGCCACGACTACCAGCACGTCTTTGGCGCCCACGTTGGCTTCGTCGGAGCTCTCGCCGTCGAAGAGGACGTTCCACCTGCCCTCGGGCAGCTCGGCGGGAACGGCTTCGGTGTTGGGGTTGATCAGGGCCGCGGCAACCACGCCGCCGTTCTCCGTCCAAACCACCCGAATCACGTTGTTCTCCAGCACCTCGCAGGCAGGCTCCGCCTGGGTGAAGATAGAATTGCTCCTGCGCAGGGCAATCAGCTCCTTCATCAGATCGTGCATCCGCATGGAAAGGCTGCCGGGGGTCAGGGCGTCCCAGTCAATGTTGTTGATGGCGTCGGAGGACTTGTAGGAGTTGTGGTCTCCCTGCTTGGTACGGAGCATCTCCTCCCCTGCCAGCATGAAGGGCGTACCCTTGCCCAGCATCAGAATCTCCTCGCCCAGGCGGTTCATGGCGTAGCGCTCCTCGTCGGAGGCGTAGGGATTGGACTCCAGCAGCTTGTCCCAGATGGTGTTGTTATCATGACAGGCCATATAGTTGATGACCATATTGTTTTCCACGGCCCAGCTCACGGCGCTGGTCCGGGCACCGCCCAGGATGCCGAAGACCACCTTGGCGGCGGTGCCGGCGTTGGCCTTGCCATTGATGTAGCCCTGGTCCTTGGCGTCAAAGACGGAACCCTTGAGACCGTCCCGGATGGCGTCGTTGAACACCGCCACCGCGCCGATGCCCTCGCCGCTGGGGACGATCTTCTTGATGTTGGTCTGGTTGGCCTGGAGGTTGTCCCGCAGCTCGGAGGTGCCGCCGGTCCAGCCCTCACCGTAAATGATGGCCTTGGGGTTGATGGCGTGGACTGCCTCCTCTACCGCCTGCATGGTGTCCGTGTCGTGGAGGGCCATCAGGTCGAAACGGAAGCCGTCAATGTGGTACTCCTTTGCCCAATAGGACACGGAGTCCACCATGTACTTGCGGAACATGACCCGGTCGGAAGCGGTCTCGTTGCCGCAGCCGGAGCCGTTGGAGGGGGCGCCGGAGGGGCTGTAGCGGTAGTAGTAATAGGGAACAACCTTGTTCAGGCAGGAGTTGATGTCATAGGTGTGGTTATAGACCACGTCCATGACCATTGCCATGCCGCTGCTGTGCAGAGCCTGGACCATCTGCTTAAGCTCGTTCACCCGGACCTCTCCGTGGTAGGGATCGGTGGAATAGCTGCCCTCGGGCGCGTTGTAGTTCTTGGGATCGTAGCCCCAGTTGAACTGCGGCTCGTCGGAGCTCTCGTCCACGGTGGCGTAGTCGTAGATCGGCTGGAAGTGGACGTGGGTAATCCCCAGGTCCTTCAGATAGTCCACGCCCACGCTCTGGCCGGACGCATTGGTGAGGCCGGTCTCGGTGAAGGCCAGGTACTTGCCCGGATACTGGCTGCCAGCGATCCGGTTGGAGAAGTCCCGCACGTGGACCTCCCAGATCACCGCCTCATTGTAGGCGTTGATTCCGTCATAGAATTTGTCCTCGGCAAAGCCAGCGGGGTCGGTGGAGGACAGGTCAATGACCATGCCCCGGTCGCCGTTGACGCCCACGGCCCTGGCATAGGGGTCTACCGCCTCCTGGGTGCCCAGGACGGTGGAGACGGAATAGCTGTAGTAGGTGCCGTGACCGCAGGCAGCCTCGGCGGACCAGACTCCCTTCTCCCCCAGGGTCATGGGAATCTGCTCGTAGGCCTCGCCGCCGTTGCCCTCATGGAACAGGTTCAGCACCACGGCGGAGGCGGTGGGGGCCCAGAGCTTGAAGCGGGTCAGATCACCGTCGATGATGGCGCCCAGGTCGTCGCCGTCGTAGGCGTAGCGCTCCACGAAGGCCTGGGAGTCGAAGACCTTGGTGGGCACGGCGTTCTGGGGATCAAAGCCCTCCAGGACCACGGTGTAGGTCTTGGAGAAGTCCAACTCCTCGGCCAGGGTGATAGTGCCGGAGATGACCTCGTTGTTCAGGCTGGACAGCTCCTGAATGGCCAGCTCCCGGCCTCCGTCCAGGACCTTGACCTGGTCCAGGGAGGTGAAGCGAGTGGCCGGAGTGATGTGATAGCGGATCTGGTTCAGGTCCACAATGTCCGCCAGGGTGAATTGCTTGCTCTGCGTCAAGGTTTTCCCTCCGTCCGTGCTGATGTATTGCTCGCCGTCTCCCGGCAGCAGCCAGACCTCGGTTGTCTCGCCGGTAATGAGGGCATAGCGGTCGCCTTCAAAATCCTTGGTAGCGTCGCCCCAGCTGGAGCCGCCGGGGTCGGAGCAGTTTTTACGGACGATGAAGCCCACCTCGGTGACGTCCTCGGGGACGTTCAGAATCACCTTCGGTCCCCGGTAGTCCTCATGGAAGACATAGCCCTTGCCGTCGGCGTTGGGGAACCAAATCCACATGTCGCACTTGGAAAGATCCACGTCCTTGGCCAGCCAGTAGAAGATCAGCTGGTTGGTGCCGGGCTCCCGCTCCAGGGTGTATTCCTGGGTGCCGGGGCCGGGAGGATCGGTGGGCTGAGCGGTGGTTTCCGGGACGGTGGTTTGCGGCGCAGCCGCCGAAGCAGACTCGGTGGTGCGTTCCATGCCGGGGCCGTCCACGGGCTTCGCACAGCCCGCCAGAAGCAACAACAGGCACAAGGTCAATGCAAGC
>JAEEGH010018321.1_pt1 | contig 14823 bp, 14 predicted proteins | sample 9134181 | NCBI WGS metagenome assembly JAEEGH01 (sample SAMN16246544, study PRJNA631951) | gut metagenome | biome: gut microbiome; feature: rumen; material: DP-attached | host: Bos | place: Iran: Karaj | collected 2018-10 | reverse complement strand
AAGGAGCCTGCCTCGAAAACAGGTGTGCGGGTGACCGTACCGGGGGTTCGAATCCCTCACTCACCGCAAAGAATTCGTGATGGAAGCCGGCGAAAGCCGGCTTTTTGCGTACTGGCGCCATCTGGAAAGCTAGCTTTCCGAGTGGCGCCGGTATGCAAAAAGAGACGTGCCGCGTCCGCGGCACCTTCCATCACCCCATCTTTGCAAGGGCCCCCGCGGCGAGCGGGCAGGGATGTCAGCGCCCGCGCTGACAATCCCGGTGAGGGAGAGACGCTGCCCTCCCCGAGACTCAGGAGCACGACAACTGTCTACCTTTCAACAACTTACTGATTTTAAGTCGGCGATTTTTGCCGACACAAAAACGATATCTCGCTAACAATCAGCCAGATAACGTGCTCCTGCCACCACGCCCGTTGCCGCACCATTCCGACACCCGGGACAGCCCCTCCACCAACAGTAGCCGTGGCAGCTATCTCATTGGCTATCAACGAAAAGCCAATAATCGGTCAGCGATTTTGACTGACCGATTTTTAGCATCTTGCTGACTCCCAGCCGTTTATCTGCCACGCACTTTTGAAAGGGAGTCGCCGCCTAAAGGATAAGTGCAAAGAACCCGGGAGACCCGGGCTGGGCCGTGCAGCATATTCAAGGCCCGATCGCCAAGCGACAAGCGGAGCACCTCGGCCGCAACGTTCCCAAAATGAGTACCTTTGTGCGTGCAACCCTGATTCTTGTCCTTTGAACATGAAGAAGCCTTTGATTCTCACCCCGGATATCTCGCTCACGGTGGGCTACACCCAGATGATCGGGACCGAGACCATGGCCATCCTGAAACGGGAGGGTGTCAGCAAGAGGGCCAACTGGGGCTGGTTTTCACTCGTAGTCTCTCCCACTTTGTTTTTCGGAAAGTGGTGAATTTTTTAAATCTGTTTGTATCTTTGCGCCCATTAAAAAAGAACACCATGAAAAAGACACTGATCCTCGTTGCATCCCTGCTGATTTCCCTCAGCGCCGGAGCACAGAACCTTTTTGATTTCAACAGCAACAACGGTCGCCTGGAAGTCGGTCTCATTATCGGCAAGTCAGGCATGACCACCTCGTACGAGAACTGGGGCGCGGGCGCTTCCCTGGTAGCCTGGGGATTCCAGCTCGACTACCTGCAGGCAGGTCCCGAGCATAAATACGATCATCACATCACCGATACCAAGTGGAACGACAAGGTGGCCTTCACCATCAACGCCGGCTATCAGATTCCGGTCCTTTCCTGGCTGCGCATCACCCCGATCGTGGGTTACTGCCAGACCAACGACGGCATCACCGACGGTTCTTCCGTGAACGTCAGCTGGTCCGATAACTCCTCCACCCTCTACCACGACTACGACGTGACGCCGGGCAGCCGCACCCACTACTTCAACTACGGCGGCGGCATCTCGATCCAGCCCCTGCCTTGGTTCAGCCTCAACGCGGTCTATTCCCGCTATGCAATCTACGGCAGCATCACCTTTGACCTGCCGTCCCTCGCAAATCTTTAACAGACGTCTGAAAATCAGGGCTTAGGCTTCCGGACCCGATTGGGCATGTTTTCCGGAAGCACGATGGAGATTTCCATAAAGCCGGCATATTCCTCGCCATCATACCAGGGACACTGGTAGATGAGCTTTTTGACCCCCTCCTTCTCTACCGTATAGGCATTGGTCCGGGGATGGGCCAGCATATCGGCCAGCATCGAGCGGGCCGGCTCCGGATGGCAGTCCAGTACATTTTTGCCCAGAATCGGCTCCGCGCCGGGCTTGAGGAAGGTCCGGCAGGACTTGGCGTTCATATCCAGGATGGTACCGTCTTTGGCACAGACGGTGACGGCCACGTCGGCCTTCTCGAAATAGTCTCGTTTCATAAGAACGCTATTTGTGGATGTCGGGCATCAGCCGCCGGACAGCCTTATGTTTGTAGAAAAACCGGCCGGCCACCACGATGGCAAATATCCCGATATTGATCAGGTAACCGCACAGCCGGTCCAGGTTTCTTTGCTTTTCCATAAGCGGGGCGTTTTTGCAAAGATACGTTTTTTAACCGCTCATTTGGATTTGGTGCAAGGATTGCTTGTCACTATCTTTGTAAAAAAGGGGACAGTTATGAAGACAGCACTTATCACGGGGGCGGATTCGGGGATTGGGCTGGCGTATGCCAGGGAACTGGCGCGGCAAGGCTGGCAGACCGTTCTGGTCAGCAACCGGGAACGGGAGCTGGCGGAGGCTGCGCGGGCGCTGCAGGCCGAAAACGGCCTGGAGACGCAGCACCTCTGCGTCGACCTCGCGGAGCGAGGCAGCGCCCAGCGAGTGCTCGACTGGTGCGACGCGCAACAACTTGAAATCGAGTTGCTTGTCAACAATGCAGGCATCTACTTTATGGAGTATCTCTCCGAGGAAAACTTGCCAAAGGTCCGGGCTATGATTGCTCTCCACGTGGAAAACGTCACCGAAATGTGCATCCTTTTCGGGGCCCGTATGAAGGCTCGCGGCCACGGCTATATCCTCAATATGTCCTCGATGACCGCCCGGATTCCGGCACCGGGCATCGCCGTCTATTCCGCCACGAAGGCCTACCTGAAGAGTTTCGGCAAAGGTTTTTCCTATGAAATGCGTCCCTTCGGAGTGAAGGTCACCACCGTCTGTCCGGCCGCCGTGGATACAGGTCTCTATCAACTCAGCGACCGCACGCGCCGCACAGGCCGCAGGCTGGGCCTGATCCAAAGCCCGGAGGCACTGGTCCGCCGCGCCCTTCGCGCCACCTTCCGCGGCCGGCGCGTCATCAGCCCGACGCCCGTCAACAAACTGCTGCCGCCTCTGATTGCCCTGCTGCCCAGCCGCACCATCGACCGTCTCGGGATGAAGTGGATCTATCGCAAAAGTAACTCAACAAAGCGCTGAATATTATGAAGATACTTTTTGTCGTCAATAACTATTACGCATCCGGAAACGGGCTTTCCGCATCGGCACGCCGCACGGTGGGCTACCTACGCGAGGCTGGAGAGGAGGTGCGTGTCCTTTCGGGGCGCAACCACGAGGCAGAAACACCGCAGCCCGACTATGTGCTGGGCGATTTTCACGTACCGGTATTCGACGGTCTGGTCCGCTCAAACGGATACAAGTTTGCACGTGCGGATATCTCCGTCATCAAAGAGGCGGTACAATGGGCCGATGTAGTCCACCTCGAGGAGCCTTTCATCCTGCAACTGGTCACCGCGCGCATCGCACGTCATTATCATATTCCCTGCACCGCGACCTATCACCTGCATCCGGAAAATCTCTTCTGCTCAATCAACTTGGGCGACTGGAAGTTCCTCAACTATAACATGCTCCGTGCCTGGCGCGACCTGGTGTTCAACTACTGCACGGATGTCCAGTGCCCCACGGAAAATGTGATGGAGCGGCTGAAGAAGTTCGGCTTCAAGGCGCGGCTTCACCTGATTTCCAACGGCATCATCCCGGACGAACCGGTTCGTGTGGAGAGGAACTACGACCCTTCGCGTCCCTTCCTGATTGTCTGTATCGGCCGTCTGGCGGTGGAAAAAGATCAGCCCACACTGCTTGAGGCGATGAAATACTGTCGCAATGCGCAGCGAATCCAGCTCTATTTTGCTGGGCGCGGCCCGGAGTCGGAGAGTATCGAATCGCAGGCGCACGAGCTCTATGAAGAGGGCGTGCTCAAGTATGATCCTATCTTCAAGTTCCACACCCGCGACGAATTGCGGCAGCTGGCAGCACGGGCGGACCTGTATATTCACTGTGCCACAGTGGAGGTCGAAGGACTGTCGGCACTTGAGGCGCTGCAACAGGCTGTCGTTCCGGTAATTGCCGAGGGCGAACTGACGGCTACCTCACAGTTCGCACTGGACGAACGCAGCCTCTTCCCTACCCGGGATGCCAAAGCGCTGGCCGAGTGTATCGACTACTGGCTAGACCATCCGGAAGAGCGAGAGGAGATGGGTTGGCGCTACGCGGAATCCACCGAGGAATACGACATTCACAAATCGATTGCCGCCCTGATTGAAATGTTCCGCCAGAGCGCCGCTACGGCGCCCCGTCCGGGGTTTGGCGGCTAACTGCCGCTAAATCAGCCATAAACGATGTCAATCAGCGAATTAGCCGCCAAACCAGACACGGCCACCGACGACGCGACCGCGACGACAGTCTTAGCGTTTAAGCCACTTCTCCGGGTCTTGCTTCTTGGTGCCGTCCCAGATCTGGAAGTGGAGGGTGGAGACATTGCCGTCGGGCTGCAAGTAGCCGATGGACTCTCCGCTGCGGACCTTCTGGCGCGGCTTGACAGTCACGCCGCCCAGCTTGCAGTAGAATGTGTAGTATTTGCCGTGCTGGATGAGCACGCACTGGTTGTAACCGGGAATGACCACGATCTGCTTGACCACCCCGTCGAAGACGCTATAGACCTCAGCGCCTTGGTTGGTGGAGATGGTGATGCCGTTGTTCTCCGGCAGGCGGATGTTCTTGTAAACCGGGTGGTAGTGCACGCCGAAGTGGTCCGTGATCACCCCTTCGTTGACCGGCCAGCCGAGCCGGCCGCGGTTCTGCGCAAATTCCCCGGAAAGGGTGGTATCGACCATGTCCTTGGCCCGCTTGTCGGCCGCCACGGTGGAGGCCACCAGGCGGGCGATCTGCCGGTTGAGATTCTCCACCTCCTTGCGCTTGGCCGCCAGGTCCTTGCGATACTTTTTCTGATCTTTGGAGATCTGCTTGATCAGTGTGCGGGACTGTTTCTCATCGCTGACCAGCTCCCGGTATTCCTTCTCCCGTTCGCCGCGCAGGGAGCGCAGTTCCACCCGCGAGGCCTCGAGCGAAGCGCGTTCGGTCTCCAGCCGCTCGCGGGTCTCGCGGATGCGGGAGGCCTGGTCACTGACGGCATCGGAAAGATTCCGGAAATAGTTGAGCCGGCGGTAGCCCTGCCCGATACTTTCGCTGCCCAGGACATACATGAACCAGACCTTGGTGTCGCGGTTCTTGTAGGCATTGTAAACCAGCCGCTCGTAGTAGCCGCCGAGGGTATCGAGTTCCGCCTGCGTGCGCTGTATTTCCATGCGCTTGAGGTCGATCTGCGCATCGAGCGAGCGGATCTGGCTGTCGATCCGTCCCAGCAGCGAACGGCGCGCGGAGACCTTCTTCTGGACCAGCGTGAGATGCTCGGTGGTGGAGCGGTGCCGGTCGCCCAGGCTCTTGAGCTGTTTGTCGAGGAAACGGATTTCCTGCTCGATCTTCTCCTTCTTTTCCTTCTGGGCATCCAGACTCTGCGCGCAGAGCGGAGCGGCACAAAGGCCGCCGAGCACCAGCAGGGAGAGGATCGTGCGCAGGTATTTCATCGCTATTGGTTCTTTTTGCGTTCGCGGACCTTTTCGTCTATCTTCAGTTCGCCCGTGGTATCCAGCGCCTTGGCCTGGTTCCAGTAGATGTAGGCCAGGTCAAATTCGCGCAGGGAATAGAGCACCTCGGCATAGTGGTCGAGGATGGTAGCCTGCTCCTTGCCGCCGTAGAGCATGGCGTGCTTGAACATCGCCTTGGCCTCCACATCCTGTCCCAGCAGGTGCAGGATCCAGGCGTAGGTATCGAGGTAGGTGGGGTTGTCGGGCTCCGCCTCGATGGTCTTGCGGCTCATCGCGAGGGCCTTCTTGAGTTTCTTGCCCTCCAGGCTCAGGAAGTAGGCATAATTGTTCAGGGCGGGTAGGTGGTCGGGCGCCACCTTCAGCACCTTGTCATAGTTGGCGTAGGCCTTCTTGAGGTTGTTCTTGTAATAGTAGAGGTCGCCCAGCGAGGTGCAGGCCGACACGATGGTGGCACTGTCCTTGGGGGCGACGGAGAGCATCTGCTCGAAATCGGCGATGGCCGCGTCGTAGTTGTCCTGCATCCGGAAGGCGGAGGCCCGGAGCATCAGGATATCGCGCTTTTCGTCAAATCGCTGGAGCATGGCGGTGGAGACATCCTCCACCCCGGCCCAGGCCTTGCTGTAGTAGAGCATCAACAGATACTGGAAGGACTGCGTGTAGCTGTCCGGATAGCGCTCGGTCATCTGGCGCAGCAGCTCGATACCCAGGTACTGCCGGTCCGTGCGGTAGTAGTACATCGCCACGGCATTGCTGAGCGTGGAATCCTCCGGTGCGGAGAGATGGGCGTCGAGCATCATCGTGTCCACCTCCGGCAGGAAGGCCTGGATGAACTGCGGCAGCTCCATCATGTGGTTCAGGTAGTCCGCCTTGGCTGCCGGCGCAATGTCGGGATCGCGCAGGAAGACGCGGATATCGGCAAAGTAGCGGTCGTACTGGCGCAGGGCCTGGTAGCTGTGGGCGCGGCTGTAGTAGGCCGGACCGTAGTTTTCATCCATCGCGAGCGCCTCGTCGTAGTAGGCAACGGCCAGGCTGTCGCGGAAGGTCCGCTGGTAGAAATCGCCGATCATCGTGGCCAAGCGCGGGGTCTGGCAATCTTTATAATACTCAATCAGGAATTCGTAGGCCTCCTTTTCGCTCTGGGCGGAACCGCCGCCCCGCTTGCGGATGAGGTCCATCTTGGAGACGGCGATCATCTCGCTCTTGCCGGCCACGGCCTCGATTTTGTCGATTACCTCGAGTGCCTTTTCGGTGTCGTTCTGGCTCACATAGGCGCCGGCAGCGTCAAAGTAGAGGTCGCTCTTGCCCGGGTGCTCCGCCATCAGCTGCTCCAGCAGCGGCGAGGCCAGTTCGGGCCGGCCCGTCTCGGTGTAAAGCAGGGCCAGCGAGTATTTGTACCAGTAATTGTCCGGACTGAGTTCCAGCGCCTTGCGGAAGCATTTTTCCGCCCGCTCCAGGTCCGGCTTCTGGCTGGCGAGCAGCGTGGAGCCCAGGTAGAAGTGGGCCGCGTCGTTCTGCGGGTTGGCGGAGAGCTCCTTTTCGAACTGCTCCACCGCCTTGTCCAGTTTGCCGGCATGGTAGAGCCGCAGGGCATCGAGATAGCGGGCGCTCTGGGCCTGCAGCGGTGCGCCTGCAAGCAGCAGGAGAAGCAGCATCAGGACGAATCGCAGCGGCGTATGGTGTTTCTGTCTCATTTCTTTCGTTTTTAGTCCGGCTCTCTTTCAGCAACTATCGTGCTAAAACAGCAGGCGGCGGGTACGGGCGTCATCGGTCAGGATCTGCACCTTGAGCGTCTCCTCCGGCAGCAGTTCTTCAATCATCTCCGGCCACTCGATCAGGCAGAGGCTGCCGCTGTCAAAATACTCGTAGAGGCCGATATCCAGCGCCTCCGAAAGCCGATTAATCCGGTAAAAATCAAAGTGATAGACGCTATCTCCACGGCCGTCGCGGTATTCGTTGACGATCGTGAAAGTAGGACTGTTCACCACATCCTTCACGCCCAGCGCCTCGCAAAGCGCCGTGATGAAGGTGGTCTTCCCCGCCCCCATCGAGCCGTAGAAAGCCACGATTGTCGCACCGCCTTTTTTCTCGAGGAACACCCTCGCGGCCCGCGGCAAATCCTCGATCCCGTTGACAATAATCTCGGTCATACCGCAAAGATAGCAAAAATGCTTATTTCTTTACTTGATTTCGCGGTCGGTGAGGCGGTCGAGGGAGCGGAAGCGGATGGCTTCGGAGAGGTGGGGAAGGGCGATCTGCGGGGAGCCGGCCAGGTCGGCGATGGTGCGGGCGAGTTTGAGGATGCGGCTGTAGGCGCGGGCGGAGAGGTTCAGGCGGCGGATGGCCTCTGCGAGGAAGGCCGTACCGCGGCTGTCGACCGGGCAAAAGCGACGCAGGCGGGCGGCATCCATCTGGGAATTGGTGAAGATGCCCTCGTCGCGGAAGCGGGCGAGCTGGATTTCGCGGGCCCGGACCACGCGCGCCGCGATGGCGGAAGAGGCCTCCTCCTCACGGTCGCCCAGCAGTTCTTCCGCCGGCACGTTGTCGCACTGAATATGCAGGTCCAGGCGGTCCATCAGAGGACCGCTGATGCGAGCCCGGTAAACGGCAATCTGCTGCGGCGTGCAGTGGCAGCGCCCGGTGCCGTCGCCGTAGTAGCCGCAGGGACAGGGATTCATCGAGGCGATGAGCATGAACGACGCGGGATAGGTGACCTTGTAGCGGGCGCGGGAGATGGTCACGCGCCCGTCCTCCAGCGGCTGGCGGAGGGCATCCAGCACGGTGCGCGGGAACTGCGCCATCTCATCCAGATAGAGGACCCCGTTGTGCGCCAGGGAGATCTCCCCGGGATGGGCCAGGGCCCCGCCGCCGATGAGCGAAACGAGGCTGGCGCTGTGATGCGGGGTGCGGAAGGGCCGCTCGCGCATCAGGCCGCTGCGGCCGATACTGCATCCGCAGACGGAGTAGATCTTGCTGGTTTCCACCGACTCGGTCCGATTCATCGGCGGAAGAATGGAGGGCAGACAGGAGGCCATCATGGTCTTGCCGCTTCCGGGACTCCCGATCAAAATCAGGTTGTGTCCGCCAGCGGCGGCAATCTCCAGTCCCCGCTTGGCAGCCGGCTGTCCGCGGACTTCCCGGAAATCGGACCCATGGCGGGGAAGCGGCGCCGGGGCCTCCTCCCGCTGCATGCGCAGATGCGACACGTCGCGCTCGCCCGAGAGGATGTCGATCACCTCGGCGAGCGAGGAGACGCCGTAGATTTCCAGCCCGGCGATATCCACCGCCTCCATGGCAGATTCCCGGGGGAAGATGCAGCCCGCAAAACCGGCGTCCCGGGCATGAACGGCCACGGGAAGCGCACCGGGCACGGGACGGAGCCGCCCGTCGAGCGCCAGTTCTCCGAGCAGCAGAAACTCCCCGCTGCGCGGCACGGAAACCTGCTCCGAGACGGCCAGCAGGCCGACGGCGATGGCCAGATCGAAGGCGGAGCCCTCCTTGCGGATGTCGGCCGGAGCCAGGTTGATGAGGATCCGTTTGCCGGGAATCCGGTATCCGTAACTCCCCAGGGCGGTAATCACCCGCAGCAGGCTTTCGCGGACCGCATTGTCCGGCAGTCCCACCATCCGGATGCCCACCCCCGTGGACATATCGACCTCGACGGTCACCGTGACGGCATCGATTCCGATGCAACTGGCGCAATAACTCTTGAACAGCATAGGCGGCGTTTTTGCCCCGAAGGTAGAGCCGCCCCTCAGAAAAAACAAGCCCCGGAAAGGTCCGGGGCGAAGATTAACCGATTTCCAAAAAAAATGGAGAAAAACGGTTTTATTTAGAAGAGGCCATTCAGCTGAGCCTCAATCAGATCGCACACTTTTGCAAAATCGTCGGGGTTTTCCTGGAAACGAAGATTGTCCACGTCGATGATCAGCAGTTTGCCGTCCGAGTAGTGGTCGATCCACTTGTCGTAGCGCTCGTTGAGACCCTTGAGGTAGTCCAGGCGGATGCTGCTCTCGTATTCGCGGCCCCGCTTCTGGATATTGGCCACCAGGTTCGGGATGGAGGAACGGAGGTAGATCAGCAGGTCGGGCGCCTGAACCAGCGAGACCATCAGCGAGAAGAGCGACTGGTAGTTGTCGAAGTCGCGGCTGGACATCAGGCCCATGTCGTGGAGGTTCGGGGCGAAGATGCAGGCGTCCTCGTAGATGCTGCGGTCCTGGACGATGATCTTGTCGCTCTTGCGGATCTCGACCACGTCGAGGAAGCGCTTGTTCAGGAAGTAGATCTGGATATTGAACGACCAGCGCTCCATATCGTTGTAAAAGTCGGCAAGATAGGGGTTGTAATCGACAGACTCGAACTTGGGCGTCCATTTGAAATGCTCCACGAGCATCTTGGTCAGCGTGGTTTTTCCGCTGCCGATGTTGCCGGCAATCGCAATGTGCATAACGGGTGGTTTTAGTTTTATCGTAACAAAAATACAAAAAGAGTTCGTACTTTTGTAAAAATGTTGCCGCAGCGCGGCGATTTTCTTGTTAGATGAATATTAAAACGCTATATTTCAACCCGTTGCGCGAATGCTGCCACCTCGTTTGGGACGAACCTTCCCGGGCGTGCGTGGTGATCGATCCCGGCTGCTACGACGCCGGGGAATTCCGCCGCCTGCAGCGTTTCGTGGAGGAGGAAAAACTCCAGGTATCCCGGATTCTGCTGACGCACGGGCACTTCGACCATATCTTCGGTTTGGCGGCCGCCGCCCGGCAGTGGCCCGTCCCGGTAGCCCTCCATCCGGACGACCGGTTCCAGGTGCAGACCTCGATCGATTTCGCCACCCGGCTCGGGCTGGCCATCACCCCGTACGAGGGGCCCTTCGAGGAGATCGGCGAGGGAGATGTCCTCCACTTCGGCGGAGCCGCGCTCACGGTGCTTCACACTCCGGGCCACACCGAAGGCTGCGTCTGTTTCTACAACGCCGCAGAGCACCTGCTCTTCAGCGGCGATACCCTTTTCCAGGGCAGCGTAGGCCGCACCGATCATCCCCGGGGCGACTATGAAACCCTGCTCGCGAGCATCGACCGGCTCGCGCAGCTGCCGGAGGAGACCGTCGTCTATCCGGGTCACGGCTACCCCACCACCCTCCGCGAGGAGCATCTCCACAACCCCTTCTTCCCGGAAAACCGCCAGCGCAGATGACAGACCAGGGCTCATTGATCATTCGCGGCGCACGGAGCCACAACCTGAAAAACATCGACCTCGAGATTCCCCGGGGCAAACTGGTCGTGATCACCGGCCTCTCCGGCAGCGGCAAGAGTACCCTCGCCTTCGACACGATCTATGCCGAAGGACAGCGCCGCTACATGGAGACCCTCTCGGCCTACGCCCGGCAGTTCATGGGGATGCTGGAGCGGCCGCAGGTGGATGACATCGAGGGACTGAGCCCGATTATCGCCATCGAACAGAAGACCATCGGCCGCAATCCGCGCTCCACGGTGGGGACCATCACCGAGGTGTACGACTTCTTCCGCCTGCTCTACGCCCGCGCGGGACAGGCCTATTCGCCCGAAACGGGCAAGGAGATGATCCGCTACAGCGACGACCAGATCGTGGACCTGATTCTCGAGCGCTATGCGGGCCGCCGCCTGCTGCTGCTCGCACCGCTAGTCAAGGGGCGCAAGGGCCACTACAAGGAGCTCTTTGAGCAGCTCGTCCGCAAGGGCTACAACCAGGTCCGCGTGGACGGTGAACTCTGCTACCTGGGCGACGTGAAGCAGGTGGACCGCTACAAGAACCACTTTATCGAGCTGGTGATCGACAAAATCGTTCCGACGGCGGAAGACCGCAAGCGCATCCGCGAATCGGTCGTGACCGCCCTGGGCCAGGGCAAAGGCTCGCTGGTGGTACTCGACCACGAAAGCGGCGCGCTGCAGCACTACAGCCGCAATTTTGTCTGCCCAGACACCGGTTTTTCACTCGATACTCCCGCACCGCACACCTTCTCGTTCAACTCCCCGCAGGGGGCCTGCCCGCACTGCGGCGGACTTGGAACGGTGGCCAGCATCGACATGAACCGCATCATCCCCGATCCGCACAAATCCATCGCGGATGGGGGGATTCCCTTTATCAAGACCCAGCGCGATTCGCGGCTGACCCAGTTCCTGGAGGCCATCGCGCTCAAGCACGGATTCTCCCTGCACGATCCCATCGAAACCATTCCGGAAGAGGCCATGACGCAGATTCTCTACGGTTCCGACGAACTGCTGCGGATCGGGACCGGCAGCGAATCGCAGATGGACGCCTTCGGCGGCATCCTCCAGATGATCCGCCTCACGGGCGAGGAGAGCGACCGCGCACTGAATAAGAAAGATCTGTATATCGAGGAGGTTACCTGCCCGGAATGCGGCGGAACCCGGCTCCGCAAGGAGGCCATCTACTTCAAGCTGGCCGGCCTCAACATCGCGGAGGTCTCCGCCATGACGATGGACCGCCTCTACGACTGGGTCTGCGCCCTGCCCGACCACCTCTCCGAGCGGCAGCGGCTGATTGCCCGCGATATCCTCAAGGAACTCAAGGACCGCATCCGTTTCCTGCTCGACGTGGGACTCGATTACCTGAGCCTGGACCGCAGCACCCGCACCCTCAGCGGCGGCGAAAGCCAGCGCATCCGCCTCGCCACCCAGATTGGCTCCAAGTTGGTCGGGGTGCTCTATATCCTGGATGAGCCCAGTATCGGCCTGCACCAGCGGGACGAGAACAAACTGATTGCTTCGCTCAAAAACCTGCGCGACGAGGGCAACTCCGTGATGGTGGTCGAACACGACCGCGACATGATGATGGCGGCCGACTGGCTCGTGGACCTGGGGCCCGGCGCGGGCGAAAAGGGCGGGGAACTGCTCTACAACGGCCGGCCCGCCGACATGGCCGGATGCCGGAAGCCGAGCCTGACGCTCGACTACCTGCTGGAGCGAAAGACCATTCCCGTGCCCGCCACCCGTCGCGAAGGTAACGGACAGTGGCTCACCCTCTCCGGAGCCACGGGAAACAACCTCAAATCGGTCACCCTCCGCCTGCCGCTGGGCCGCCTGATCGGCATCAGCGGGGTGAGCGGCAGCGGCAAGAGCTCCCTCATCACGGAGACGCTGCTGCCGATCCTCTCCGAGCATTTCTACCGGTCCAAACAGCGCCCGCTCCCCTACGACCGGATCGAGGGGCTCAGCCAGATCGACAAGGTCATCGTGATTGACCAGAGCCCGATCGGCAAGACGCCGCGCAGCAACCCGGCCACCTACACGGACGTGCTCGGGGATATCCGCACCCTCTTTGCTGAAACCCCCGACGCCCGGGTGCGCGGTTTCGGCCCCGGCCGCTTCTCCTTCAATGTCAAGGGCGGCCGCTGCGAGGCCTGCAAGGGCGCCGGCATCCAGACTATCGAGATGCACTTCCTGCCACCGGCCTATGTCACCTGCCGCGAGTGCGGCGGCAAGCGCTACAAACCCGATACGCTGGCCGTCAAATACAAGGGAAAGAGCATCAGCGACGTGCTGGAGATGAGCATCACCCAGGCGCTGGAGTTCTTCAAGGCAGTGCCCTGGATTGCCGTCAAGTTGCAGACGATGGTCGATGTGGGGCTCGGCTACCTCACACTTGGCCAGCAGTCCACCTCGCTCAGCGGCGGCGAAAGCCAGCGGCTCAAGCTTTCGGCCGAACTGGCCCGGAAAGAGACCGGCAACACCCTCTATATTCTGGACGAACCCACCACCGGCCTCCACTTCGAGGACATCAAGGTCCTGCTCGAAGTGCTGGGAAAACTGGTGGAGCGGGGCAACACCGTCGTCGTCATCGAACACAACCCGGATGTCCTCAAATCGGTGGACTACCTGGTGGACCTGGGTCCGGAAGGCGGCGCCGGCGGTGGCACGATTGTGGCGGAAGGAACGCCGGAAGAGGTGGCGGAATGCCCCCTTTCTTATACTGGTAAATATCTGAAAAACATACTGTAACTATGGTAAGAGACGAAAAAATCTGGCAGCGCGCCCTCAATGAAAACACCGTCGGGGCCCTCAACGACGCCCTCATCGCAGGCTTCGGCCCGCGGCTCATCCAGCTCTCCGAGGTGCTGCACGCCCGCCAGTTCACCATCATCGCCGATGAAATCGCCCGGCGGGTCGATGCCAAGCTCTGTCTGATCGCAGGCCCCTCGAGCAGCGGCAAAACCACCACTTCCAAGCGGCTGGCGCTCCACCTGGCCTCAATCGGCATCACCCCCATCGTCATTGCGATGGACAACTACTTCAAGAACCGCAAGGATACCCCGCGCGACGAGAAGGGCGAATATGACTTCGAGTGCCTCGAAGCGCTGGACGTCCCCTTCCTCAACCACCAGTTGCGGCAGCTCTTTGCCGGCGAGGAGGTGGAGATTCCCGACTATGACTTCGTGCAGGGCGAACGCGTCTTCCGCGGCAAGAAGGTGCAGATGACCCCGGGCAGCATTATCGTGATGGAGGGCATCCACGGCCTGAATCCGGGCCTGACGCCGGAGATTGCCCCGGAGAACAAGTTCAGCATCTACGCCTCCGTGCTCCGCTCGCTGACCATCCGCAAGCCCAACGATTCGGTCTATGACACCCGGCTCCTGCGCCGCATGGTGCGCGACAACCAGTTCCGCGGCAACGGCCCGGCCGACACGATTCTCCGCTGGCCCAGCGTCCGCGCGGGCGAGGAGAAAAACATCGTCCCCTACATGGAACTGGCCGACATGAAGTTCGACTCTTCCCTGATCTATGAACTGCCGCTCTTCAAGAGCTATGCGGAAAACCTGCTGCGCAGCGTGCCGCGCCGCTCTCCGGCCTACGACGAGGCCCAGCGGCTGCTCGATTTCATCCTGACCAAGGTAGCCGCCCTGACACCGAAGGAGGCCGGCTTCATTCCGCCGACCTCCATCCTCCGCGAATTTATCGGAGGCTCGAGTTTCCGCTACTAACCGGGGTGCAAACCCCGGCAGCGGGGATTATTTCAGAACGCCGAGTTCCTTGCCGATCTTCGTGAATGCGGCAACGCACTTGTCGAGATGCTCCACCTCGTGACCTGCGGAAACCTGTACGCGGATGCGGGCCTGTCCCTTGGGAACCACGGGATAGTAGAAGCCGGTGACATAGATGCCTTCGTCCTGCAGGCGGGCTGCAAACTTCTGGCTCAGCGGAGCGTCATAGAGCATAACCGCGCAGATAGCGCTCTGCGTGGGCTTGATGTCGAAACCTGCGGCCTTCATCTTGGCGACGAAGTACTCGGTATTGGAGTGAAGCTTGTCCTGCAGCTTGTTGGTCTCGCTCATCATCTCGAACATACGGATGCCGGCAGCTGCCACCATCGGAGGGATGGAGTTCGAGAAGAGGTACGGGCGGGAGCGCTGGCGGAGCATCGCGATGATCTCCTTCTTA
>JAEEGH010018314.1_pt1 | contig 14826 bp, 11 predicted proteins | sample 9134181 | NCBI WGS metagenome assembly JAEEGH01 (sample SAMN16246544, study PRJNA631951) | gut metagenome | biome: gut microbiome; feature: rumen; material: DP-attached | host: Bos | place: Iran: Karaj | collected 2018-10 | reverse complement strand
TGACAAAGAGTGGACTTCCTTCAACTTCAACCAACGCTCGAAGTGTGCTTTGGTGCTCTACCGCAACGGCAACGAAAAGACCGCCAAGTTGATGATTCAGAGCTTCAAGGAGTGTGCCCAAAAGAACGAGCAGATTGGCATGTACTGGCCGAAGAAGTACTTCAGCTTTGAGTCTCACATCGCCACGCACGCCAACATCATGGCCGCCTTCGCTGAAATCGACCAAGATAATGAAATGATTGACCAGCTTCGTGTGTGGCTGCTCACCCAAAAGCAGACCAACAGTTGGGAGAACTCCGCTTCCACCGCCGATGCCATCTACGCCCTGCTCATGCGTGGCAGCGACTGGTTCGCCGAGGGCAAGGAAGTCACGCTGCGCTTTGGCAACACACCTATTAATACTGAAGGTGGTGTAGCAGGCACAGGCTTCATCCAACGCCGTTGGAACGCCAACGAAGTGACACAAGAGATGCAACAGCTCACCGTCAACAACCCGACCAAGCACCTGGTCTGGGGCGGCCTGTTCCGTCAGTATTTCGTCCCGCTTGATGAGGTCAAGAGCGACGAGGCGGGCTTCACCATCAAGCGTGAGTTGTTTGTGGAAACGGTGACGGACAAGGGCAAGAAACTTGTTCCAGTGGGGACGGCGTTTCGACAAGCTCAACGACCTGAGGTCCCTGAGCCTGTCGAAGGGCCGACCTTAAAAGTAGGTGATAAAGTTACCGTGAAAATCACCTTTACGAGCCAGCAAGATATGAGTTATGTCTTCGTGAAAGACCTCCGTGCCGCAGGTTTCGAGCCCATCGAGCAAATCTCCCACTATGAGTACAACGACCGCATGAGTTACTACCAGACGAACACCGACACCGATATGGAGTTCTTCATTGAGCGTCTGCCCAAGGGCACGCACCAGTTGGAGTACAGCATGTTCGTGACCAAGGAAGGCTACCTGAACAACGGCTATGCTTTAATCCAATGCCAGTATGCACCGGAGTTTAGTGCTTATTCGGATGGAATGAAAGTGAAGGTTGGAGAGTGAAGACAAGGCTTCCAAAGCCATCGTATTAGAATCATACGATTTCCCTTTTCAGCCAAATCTCAAGAAACTTGTCATAAACTTGATAAGTGTCTCTTTCCTGCGTAATCAAGTCCTTATCCAGCAGTGCATTAACCGCAGACTTCACAGCACTGGGTGAAACCAAGCCATAGCGTTTGGCAAATTTTCCGGAGGTAATATGTCGGGCTTTGCCTTCCTTGCAGATGGCTTTGAGTACCAAACTTTGCTTTTCGGGCAGTTGATACATCAAATCTTCGTAGGTAAGGGTGGTAAAATCAACGATATAGTTGATGGCAGGCTGAAGATCGGAGAGGGAGCAATGGCCGCCATCAGCAGTGCGCATGAAGAGCACGTTCATCACCTTTTGCAGGTAGAATGTGACGCCCTCGAATTGCAAATACAGTTGCTCAACTACTTCCCGATCAATGGTTTTCCCCACATGTTCAAAATGGGCTTTGCAAAACGCCCAATATTTCTCCATTTCAATTAGTTTCAAGTTCATCACCGTCACGCTTTGATAGAAAGGTCGGTTGGGAGAGACAAACATGGTGCCCATCAGATGACGCTGGGAGCCCATGAAAATGAAATTGGCATTGCTGCAATATTGGACATAGGTGCGCAGGGCAGCTTCGACATTGGTGTCGCTGTACTTCAAAATTTGCTGAAACTCATCGATGGCCACCAAACAAGGTTTATCGGCATTTTGTAAATAATGGAAAATCTCGTCCAATGTGTTGTTGGGATTGGCAATGTCACCCACCGAAACATTCCATGAAGGTTGCCCCATGGCGTCGTAAGTGATACCTGTTTTGAGTGAGTGAATCATATTAAGGAACAATTCCCAATGCCGTTTTCCTTTGGGTTTGAGGACTTCAAGGATAGTCTTACCCATTTTGTTGACCATCTCCGCCAGGGATTTGGTGGAATAGATGTCAATGATGAAAGTGTAATAGCGTTTCTTGATGTCGTTTTGCTCAAAACAATGGCGAATCAGGTCTGTTTTTCCATAGCGACGAGGTGAAATCAAGGCGATGTTGTTACCGTTTTGCAGCCAAGCGGTAATGTCTTTCGTTTCTTGAACACGGTCACAGAAATAATCTGCGCCAATATAACCATTTGTGACAAAGGGGTTTATCATATCTATATTCTATATTACGCTGCAAATATACAAATTTTGTCATAAAATGATAATCATAAAATGACAAATTTTTTATTTCACCACCACCTTTACTGTTTGCCTCAACCCCGATTCATGAGTCATGCGCAGCATATAAAACCCTTTAGTTAGCCCTTGCAGTGATAACTCAAATTGTTGCGAGCCTTCGCCAAGTTCAGCCGATTCGCGTTGCATCAGTTGGCCTTGTAGGGAATACAAGTCAAACTGCACTTGGCCTTGCAACGGGTTGAAAAAGTGTACAGTAGCTTTATCCGAAGCTGGGTTAGGCGCCACAGTGGCATAGAGATTTTGCGCTTCGTTATCTTCCACGCCCAAATGCACATCCACAGCAATTTTCATCGTCACAGGGAGATGGTCAGAGGCATCGAATAGGGCCTCCGCAACCCCGACAGGTACGGCAGCGTTGTAGCCTTGATTTGCGCTCATGTTGAAATGATGCCCATCGTTGCCCACGGCATGGAAAGAATTGTTCACATAGCGTAAATGGTTGTAGCTGAACTTGATCCAGTCGTTCATCAGGATGAAGTCGAATCGGTCGTCCAAACCGCCGCCTGAAAAACACTCGTCCGAATAGGAGCGCGTGGATTGTGTGTGATACGCGGCAAACTGGCTGTTGTTGGTCCATTCGCCCACACCGCCAAGACTCGCCAATGGGTCGATGAAAAGCACTTCGGGATGGCTATAGGTCTGGGTGAGTAGCCGATAACCGCTCTCTGAAGCACCATACATGTTGAAGTCGCCCATAATCAGCACGTTGTCATTGGCATAATGCTGGTGGATGTAGTCCATGGCGGTTTGCATCAAAGCGCGGCGTTGGCTTTCGTAGCCTTGTCCCGCCTTGGGATGGGCCACGATGCAAATGAGTTTGATAGTGTCGCCAGCGGCCAAACTTGCCGTTTTCAGATAGAGTTCATAGACATCCGTATCACGAGGATTGGTGCGCAAGGCGATGTGCTTGCTCAACCCCAATTTGCGCGAGTCGAAGAAAATGTGGTTGATGATATTGCTACCTGCATAGTTGATGATATTGTCTGATTGCCAATAGTTTGCGCCGTTAATATTGAGGTTGTGGTTGATGAAGGCATTCTGGAGGGCTTGCGTGGCACCGAATTCGCAAACGGTCAGAATGTCGGGCTTCACGTAATCCAAGATGGTGCGGATACATTCGTCCTTGTGTTGGGTGTTGTTGTTGGTCTCGTAGCAGTCAGCAAAACCGCTGTTGTGGTTGCCATAGTTCAACAGATTGTACTGCATCACCGTGAGCATGTCTTGAGCCTGAACGAATAATGCAGTCCACAGCAATATAATAATAAGGTATATTTTGCGTTTCATTGGGTAGAATTTGTGTGGCAAAATTAGAAATTTTGGCGCGATATTTGAATTAATCTTATTTTTGCAACGGATTTTTACAATGAAGACAAAGATTAGAATCGGTTTTATAGCCTTGGTTTCCATGGTTTTACTGATGGCGACATCGGGTTGCAAGAAGGAGAAATATGCCAACTCGCCTTTGTTGGGGCATTGGGGTTGCGAGCAGTATGTGAGTTGTCGCACCGATAGTTTGGGTGTCGAAAAATGGGAAACTTTCCAATATGAAGTGGGCGAAGGGCATGGTTATGAGGTGTATTTCAATGCCGACGGAACGGGTCGACTGCTATTGAATGATAGCCCCGCCTTGATTAAGAAGTTCAATTGTGAATACGATTATAATTCTGATAGTCATATTCTTACGATTTACAATACCTCATGGATCATTTCCATATTCTCGGATGCGACCAGCGCCGACATGGTCATAGAGGAAATCACCGATAACAGCATTGTGGCTTCGTGGACCAACTATTTTTCGGAGCCAGTGCCTTTCTTTGAACGATTTTATTTGAAACGAATCAATTAATTAATAAACTTAAAAAAAGAAAAAATGAAAAAACTGAAATTGTTGGCAGTATTGGCCATTGGAGCTTTGATGTTTTCCTCGTGCTCCAAGATTGATTACAAGTCTTTCGTCGGCACTTGGGGTGTCGAAAAGATTGATTATTACAACATCGACTATGCGGGCAATCCGATAGCCGGATCCATGGAGTCCTATGATTTCGACCCGAATTCAACCGATAACGGTATCCAGTTGATTTTCAGGGATAACAAGAAGGGCGAAATGCGCGACAGTGCCATCGACTCGTTGGCAGTCATTGACGAAGAAACCGGTGAAATTGACCACTACATCGTTTGTCCCGACACGGTCATGGTGTATCCTTTCGTTTATACCTACGACGAATCCAGCAAATCTCTTTACATGGAGATGGACTACGGCGATCGTATCAGAACCTTCAGGATGTATATCAGTAATTTCACTGATAAATCGTTCATATACGAGAATGAATATATTAAGGACTATGTGGAGAAGGCTTATCTGAAACGTATCAGCAATACGACTTCGAAGTCGGCAAGCCGCGAGATGAAGAAGCATCCGCATAAGCCGGGTTCATTCCTGAGCGGCAGATAATTGTCGTATTTTGGGAAAAGCATTGCCGTGCATGTCATTCCGTTTTGGAATACATGCACGGCAAATTTTTTATTCGACAAACAGCATCAAACCTTTCAGATACGCTCCTTCGGGGTGGAAAATGTTGATGGGATGGTCGGCGGGTTGCGTCAGCTGGTCGATGATTCTCACATTGCGTTTGGCCTCGATGGACGCTGCGGTCACAATGCCTTGGAAGGTGGCCTTGTCGACGGCTTGCGAGCAACTGAAGGTGAACAGCAGTCCGCCTTTGGCAATGCGCTTGATGGCCTCCATGTTGATGAACTTGTAGCCGCCCAAGCCCCGGTGCCTGTCTTGGTGCCGCTTGGCAAACGCTGGCGGGTCGAGGATGATGAGGTCGAAAGCACCTTCGCGCATCTGCGTCACATATTCTTTCATATCGGCCACGTGGCAGGCATTTTCTTCTTTTGAAAAGCCGTTCAGCTCAAGGTTGGCCTCTGCAGCGGCAATGGCTTTCTTGGAGGCATCGACGGTGATGGCTCGATGCGCTCCGCCTTTCAGTGCCGCCACGGAGAAGCCGCCTGTGTAGCCGAAAGCATTGAGTACCGTCTTGCCTTGGGCGAAGCGGCGCACCAATTCACGGTTCTCGCGTTGGTCGAGGAAAAATCCGGTCTTTTGGCCTTCCTCCCAGTTGGGATGATAGCGGCAGTCGTTTTCCAAAATCACCTCATCGAGTTGACCTCCAAGTAGATAACCATCCTCAATGATGGCGTCTTCCTTGCCCATGCGTTGCATGGCTTCGGCGCTCTTGTTGTAGCTGGCTTGCAGGCCGAGTTCGGGCATGAGTTTCAGGGCGCGGACGATTTCCTTAAGGTGAAGTGCCATGCCTTCGGTTTGGGCTTGCACCACGGCGGTGTGGCCGTAAATGTCGACAATCAATCCAGCCAGACCATCGCCTTCGGAATGGACAAGGCGAAAACAGTTGGTGTGGGGATTGTCGGTCAGTCCCATGGCTTTGCGCACAGCGTAGGCTTGGTTGAGGCGGTCCAAGAAGAACCATTCGTCGATTTTGCGGTTGTCGAAGCTGAGCATCTTCACGGCGATGCTGTCCGATTCGCAGAAGCCCGTGCCAAGGATTTCGCCATTGTAATCGGTGACGGTGACAGTGTCGCCGGCTTGCAGGCCCTGCGCTGCATCGTGGATGGCGCCTGAGAACACCCACGGGTGGAAGCGCCGGATGGCTTCGTCTTTGTTGGGATTCAGTCTGATGACGGGATAGAGCGGGGTTTGTTCCATTTTTGTTCAGATTTTGGCGCAAAGATAAGAAAATAACGGATTCATTTCCGTAACTTTGCACCAAATTTGAAACAATGAACAACTGCTTCACTATCGGAGGTCAAATCGTCGACCTCGTCAATTCTAAGATTTTTTCGGGTGTCATTGTCGTTGAAGACGGCAAGATTACCAAGATTGAGGAACAGCCCGTCGGCAACACACAGTACATCATGCCGGGTTTCGTCGATGCGCATGTGCACATCGAAAGCTCCATGTTGGTGCCTTCGGAATTTGCTCGTTTGGCGACCTGTCACGGCACGGTGGCCACCGTCAGCGACCCGCACGAAATTGCGAATGTGCTCGGCAAGAACGGCATCAAATACATGATAGAAAACGGGAAAAAGGTGCCGTTCAAGTTCTTCTTCGGTGCACCGAGTTGTGTGCCTGCCACCGCTTTCGAGACGACAGGAGCCACCCTCGATGCCAACGACATTGAGGAGATGATGGCCGAAGACGATATCTACTATCTTTCGGAAGTGATGAATTACCCCGGTGTCGTCAACGAAGACCCCGAGCTGATGCGTAAAATCGCTGCCGCCAAGCGTTACAAGAAGCCCATCGATGGACATGCGCCGGCGGTGACGGGCGACGACTTGCAGAAATACGTTAGTGCGGGCATCACCACCGACCACGAATGTTTCCGTTTGGCGGGTGCCTTGGAGAAAATCAGCCTTGGCATGAAGATTCTCATTCGTGAAGGTAGCGCAGCTCGTAATTTCGAGGCTTTGATACCGCTGATGGCCACCCACCCCGACAAGTTGATGTTCTGTTCCGACGACAAACACCCCGACGAGTTGGACGATGTCCATATTGACGTGCTGGTGCGTAAGGCCATCGCCTTGGGCTACAATGTGATGGATGTGCTGAAAGCCGCTTCGCTCAATGCTGTCAAGCATTATAATCTCAATGTGGGTATGTTGCAACTGGGCGATGATGCCGATTTCATCGTCGTCGACGACTTGCGCCATCCTGTCGCCAAGCAGACCTATATCAGAGGTGTGCTGGTGGCGGAAAACGGCGTGTCGAATATCCATTACAAAGAAACCCTGTGCCCAAACATCTTCAAAGCCGAGTTCATCCATGCCGACGACATCTTCCTGCCTGATAAGGGCAAGAAAATCAAGGTAATCCAATGCCAAGACGGACAACTGATTACCAAGAGTTTTGTTGCCGAACCCAAGGTGGAAAACGGGGGCATCGTGAGTGACTTGGGCCGCGACATCCTGAAAATCGTGGTCGTCAACCGCTATCAACCCGCCAAGCCTGCTGTGGCTTTCGTTAGGGGCTTTGGGCTGAAGCGCGGTGCCTTGGCCTCGAGTGTGGCGCACGACAGCCACAACATCGTATCGGTGGGTGTCACCGACAAGGATATTCTACATGCCGTCAATCTGCTCATTGAGCACACTGGTGGCGTGACGGCTTATTGTAGCACAGAGATGGTGGCGGTGCCCCTGCCTGTGGCCGGATTGATGAGCAACGAAGACGGTTATGAAGTGGCGCAAGCCTACCAGAACGCCGATGCCTTGGCAAAACGCTTGGGTTCAACGCTTTACGCGCCATTCATGACCTTGGCATTTATGGCGCTTCTCGTTATCCCCGAACTGAAAATCGGCGACCAAGGGCTGTTTGACGTCAAGAAGTTCAAGATTACTTCTATTTACGACTCAGAGGATGTTTAACCGATAGGCATCCTGCTTCACGAAAATGGCCAGCATCATGGTGAAAGCCAACATGCTTGACCCGCCGTAACTCAAGAAAGGCAAAGGAATGCCGATGACGGGCACCAAGCCGATGGTCATGCCGATATTGATGGCCACATGGACAAAGATAATGCCCGCGATGCTGTAGCCATACACGCGACTGAAAGTCGACCTTTGCCGCTCAGCCAATATGATAATGCGCACCAACAACGCCACATAGAGCAACACCACGGCGGCAGTGCCCAAGAAACCACCTTCCTCGCCTACGGTGCAGAAAATGAAGTCGGTATGCTGCTCGGGAACGAAGTCATATTTGGTTTGGGTGCCTTGCAGGAAACCCTTGCCCGTGAGCCCGCCCGAACCGATGGCAATCTTCGATTGGTGCACATTGTAGCCGTCGCCTTTTGGGTCGTCTTTCATGCCCAACAGCACTTCAATGCGCGAGCGTTGGTGTTCTTGCAAGATTTTGTTGAAGGAATAGTCGACCGAGAACACAAAAACGAACATGAAAAGGAAGACAGCGACCATCGTGACGATGCCTTTCTTCTTGGTAATCAGGTAGTAAGTGAGTGTTAGGATGAATAGGCTGCCCAAAATGATGTACATGATTTTTTGGCTCCAAACCAAGGTGAAGACAAACAACAGTATAGCCACTACTCCGGCAATCATGACCAAACCCGTTCCAGGGAAACCTTCACGATACAGCACAAAAATGAATGAAACGAAAACGATGGCCGAACCTGTGTCGTTTTGGAGCAGCACGAGTGCCATGGGAGCAAGAATAAGAAGGGCGGCAACAATTTGATGTTTACGTTTTTGCAGGTCGACATCGAGACGGCTGAGATAGCCCGCCAAGGCCAATGCAGTGGCCATCTTCGCAAATTCGGAAGGCTGAAACTTGACACCCGCGCCGAGGTCAATCCATGAGGTGGCACCTTTGGTGGCCTTTCCGTAGACCAACACGACGAACAAACTGGCCAAGAAAAAAATGTAGATCCACAGCGAGAAAGCGTTGAAGAATTTGGCGTCAATCAAAAGGATGATGAACCCTACCAAAAGGGATGCGCCAATCCAAATCAGTTGTTTTCCATACACTTGCGACAGGTCGAAAATGCTGGGGTGCAACTCGTCGTATTTGGCCGAGAAGATGCTGAACCAGCCAATGGTCACCAACACCAAATAGATGAGCACCGTCAACCAGTCGATTTTTCCTATGATGCTGTTCCTTTCGTTCATCGTTCGTTCTTATATGAGATTCTGCCTTCCATCATGCGTTTTTCAAGGTCTTCACGGACAGAGTAGCCACGGATGTATTTTTCTATCATTAGGCTGGCGATGGGTGCAGCCCAAGTAGCACCGTAGCCACCATTCTCGATGATGACCGCGAGGGCAATTTTCGGGTTGTCGGCGGGTGCGAAGGCGATGAAGTTGGAGTGGTAGTTGCCGTGTGGGTTTTGCGCGGTGCCGGTCTTGCCGCATTGGGGGATGTCTTTCATCTCGTAACGGCGTGCCGTGCCCGCTGGACCGCTGAACACGGTGCGCAATCCGTTCTTCATCACTCTGACATATTTCGGGTTGATGCCTGGGTCGATTTTGGTGGTCATCACCTCAGGAATGGCAGTGGTGTCGCCAAAGCATTTGATGAGGTGGGGCGGATAGTAGAAGCCTTCGTTGGCAATCATGGCGGCAATGTTGCAGAGTTGCAAAGGTGTCACCAAAACCTCGCCTTGTCCAATGCCTAACGAGCGGATAGTCACTGAGTTCCATTGTCCACCATACATTTTGTCGTAATACTCGCGTGAGGGGATGTTGCCCGAACGTTCGTAGGGAATGTCGGTGTTGAATTTGTGGCCGAGTCCCATCTTATAGGTCATGTCCTTCCAGTATTGGTAGCCTTCCTTGATGTTGCCGAATTTCGGGTTGTTGATGGTGGTTTTGAACGACTCGTAGAAATAAGGGTTGCACGAGTTCATGATGGCATTGGCGAAGTCGGGGCTGGAGCCGTGGCTGTGGGTGCATTTGATGGGCAGCGAACCCGTACCGTTGCAGTGGAAGCAGGTGGCCGGTGTGATGCTGCCGCTCTGCATGGCGATGAGGCCTACGACGGTCTTGAAAGTGGAACCGGGTGGGTAAGTGCCGCTGATAGCTCTGTTAATCAAGGGCTTCATCGGGTCTGCTTGCAGTTCTTGGTAATGCTTGCCACGTTCGCGGCCCACGAGGAGGTTAGGGTCGTAGGTGGGACTGGTGACGAAGGCCAAAATCTGTCCCGTGGAAGGCTCGACGGCCACGATGGAGCCGATTTTGCCGACCATGAGCTGCTCGCCGTAAGCTTGCAGTTCGGCGTCCAAACCAAGGTAAATGTCTTTTCCGGCCACGGGTTCCTTGTCGAGCTCGCCATCCATGAAGCTGCCCATCTCGCGGTTGTGTACGTCCACCATCATCACTTTCAAGCCTTTCACACCGCGCAGCTCTTTTTCATACGATTTCTCGATGCCCGACTTACCGATGTAGTCGCCCTGTCGGTAATATTTTTCTTCGTCTTTTTCCAACTCCTTTGGACTGATTTCTCCGATGTCGCCCAGTGTGTGTGCCGCGATGGCGTTGGGATAGTGGCGTACTGTACGAGTCTGGAAATAGAAGCCTGGAAAACGATACAACACCTCTGCAATGTGGGCATAATTCTCTTTCGAGACCTGGGCCATAAACGGCGAAGGCTTAAAAAAAGACTCGTTTTTGGCCTTGTTCATCCGCTCAATAAATGACTCCTTGTCGATTTCCAGCAGATGGCAGAAAGCGGCCGTGTCGAAGGGGTTCAAAGTGTCTTTTCTTACGGCATCGTAGACCTGTTTTGGGGTGACCATCAGGTCGTAGACGGCCTCGTTGAACACCAGCAAGTGGCCGTTGCGGTCGTATACCTTGCCTCGGGCGGGGTATTGGGTCACGTAGCGCAAGGCGTTGTTGTCTGCCAAGGCTACATATTCCTTGTCGACGACTTGAAGCAAAAACAATCTGATAATATACACCACTCCTATGGCAATGAAGATACCCATTACCAATAACTTCCTGTTTAACAGATTGTTGCTCCCTTTTCTCATGATGGTTTTTGTGAATTACAAAAGTAAATGTTTTTCCTGTTGGTGGAAAGGGGCAAAGCCGATTTTTTCAAAAAAAATTTTTTCCGTCAAAAACCGATAAGAAAACCAAACGGATGACAAATTTTTCATATCTTTGCACGGTTTTTTATGCAATGAAAATGAAAGGATTTCGCATTTTGGTTTTGGCTTTTTTCCTTTGCCTGATGGGATGTGGGCAACAGGAGAAAGACAAGGTGGTGCTGCAACGCAGTTTTTATGGAAACCTTTGGGAACGCTTTGATTATGTGAAAAATGACGTTACCATCACCCAAGCCACGACCTACGACCTCAGCTTGCGCATCAGTTTCACCGACGAATATGAGTATCAAGACATTTCTTTGGTTTTCACCGTTTTCGATGAACACGGTAATCCGTATCGTGCAAAGGGATACAAGTTTAACTTGAAGGACAAAGAAGACCATTGGAACGTTGAGAAGGTGGACGGATGCTATACCTATACTTTGCCCATCAACAAGAGGCTGACGATTGTCGATCCAGGCAAATATCAATTCAGACTTGAACAGAAAATGCCTATCACACCCGTTATTGGCGTGAAGGAACTAACGCTTATAAACAATTGAATATTAAGAAAATAAAGAATAATAAAAAATGAAATCTATGAACAAATTACTGAGAATTGGAATGATTGCGGCACTCTTTGCTGTGACTTTTGCTTCGTGTGTGCCCCAGAAGAAAATGCTTTATCTGAAAAACGCACAGATGACTGCCGAAAACCTATCCCAAGAATACATCAATGAGCGGAGCGTCGACTACAAGCTTCAGCCGGGCGACAACCTTTACATCCGTTTCATCAACACCATTGATAATCAGAGCACTGCATCGTTGTCGGGTGACTTATCTTATCGCACCACTCAGCTTACTGGCGATGCCAGCATTTACCTCCAGTCTTATACTTTGGACGAAGATGGTTGCATTGAATTGCCTTTGACGGGGAAGATGGAATTAAAGAACTTGACTGTCGACCAAGCCAAGGAAAAGATGCAAACTGAGATTAATAAGTTTGTCAACCAAACGACGCTTATCGTGAAGTTGTCCAATTTCAACTTGACGGTGTTAGGCGAAGTGACCCGACCAGGCATGTACAAAGTCTACCAGTCGCAAATCAACCTTTTTGAGGCAGTGGCTATGGCGGGCAACATGACTAGTTTCGCCAAAAACAGCGATGTGAAGATTATTCGCCAAACCGACCACGGTTCAGAGATTGTCACGGTTGACATGGGTCAGGCAGACATCCTATCGTCGCCTTATTATTATTTGAAGCCTAACGACATCGTCTATGTGGAGCCGCTCAAGATTAAGCAATGGGGCTTCACCACCTTCCCGTATTCTACGGTGTTTTCCGTCGCCTCTCTCATAGCTACTTTGTTTGTGGCATTTAAAAAATAATATTCTGTTCAACAATATAATTACTAACACATTATGGCAAGCGAAAAACAAGTTAGAAAAATTCAACATGACAAACAAGAACAGTCTATTGATATCAAGCAGTTGGTTTTCATTTTTTTGAGTCGTTGGTATTTTTTTGCATTCTTTGTAATGGTTGCTTTGGCCGTTTGTTTCGTCTTTAATCGCTATTCAACCAAGGTTTACCAGACTACTGGTACAGTGCTTATTAATGATGAAGATAACGATTATGACCCGACGGCTATCATGACGACAATGAAATTCGGCAATATGAAGAATATTGACAATGAAATTGCCATCCTGATGTCATATACACTCAAAGAGCGTGTGGTGAAGAAAATGGGCATTGAGGTGACTTATTTGGACAAAGGTCGCATTACCAGCAAGGAGATGTACAAAAGCGCCCCTTTCCATGTCGAATTTGAGCGCAGCACACCTCAGGCTGTAGGATTGGCGTACGAGATAACGTTTTTGGACGAAAACAATTTTAGGCTTCATGGCATCGGCAAGGGTCTCAGCAAATATGACTACATTCTTTGTCAACAGGCTGATAATGACCCGTTTGCTAACATCGACATCAGCGGAGAGTATACTGAAGGCGAATGGATTGACAACGGTTACAACCGCATTCGCATTACCAAGACAGAATTGTTTGACCCCGAAACCATTGGCGAGCATACCATGTTCTTCTGGCTCAACAGCTATTCTTCGTTGGTGGCGCAAATGAGCAGCTATTCTGTTAGTGCCATTTCCAAACAAGCTTCTGTGGCTTCTGTGCAAATGAGTGGCACAAACAAGCTGAAAATCGTGGAGTTCGTCAATTTGCTCATGAATGAATATGTTGTGCGTGGCTTGGAAAAGAAGAACCTTGTTTCGGAAAACACCATTGAGTTTATCGACAATGAGTTGAGTGGTATCGAAAACCAACTGAGTCAGGCTGAGACTGAACTGAAAGACTTCCGCCAACAGAATGACTTGATGAACCTTGATTTGCAGGCCAACCAAGTGTATACCAACCTCCAGACATTGGAGCGGGAAAGAGCGGAAACAGCAGTTAATTTAAAGATTTACAAGCGTTTGCAGGATTATATTAGGATACAAATCGATGATCCGGAAAACTTGGCCGCTCCCAGCACGATGGGTATCAACGACCCATTGCTTAACCAGTTAGCCCGCGACCTTGTCATGTTGGCGCAAACCAAGGCAACCCAGTTGCTTACGCAAACCGAACAGCATCCGCAGATTGTGAAACTCAATGAACAAATTATCACCACTAAGAAGGCTTTGCTTGAAAATGTCAACAACTTGGTCAACAACGCCCAGATGAGCCTTAACGAAATAGAACGCCGCATCGGTTCTCTTGAAATGAAATCGCGTCAGCTACCCGGCAAGCAACAGCAGCTCATCAACTATCAGCGTAATTTCGACTTCACGGACGAAACTTACAAGTATTTGATGCGTCGTCGTGCGGAAGCCCAAATTCTAAAGGCATCCAACACGCCTGACAATGAAATTCTTGATGAGGCTCGTTTGGAAACTACACGCATGATTAAGCCCCGCGGGAGAACCAATTACCTCATCGCGCTTCTCATAGGTCTGTTGATTCCGGCCTTATATCTCTACTTGAAAGACTTTTTCAGGGTGACCATTTCAGACCGCAAGGATGTCGAAAAGCTCACGAGCTTCCCCATCATCGGTATGGTGGCTCAGACCAGTTCGAAAGACCCGCTTTTGGTCATCAACAACCCCAAGTCGCCGGTGTCGGAGTCGTTTCGCTCCATTCGTACTAACATTGAGTTTATTACGCAGAGCAAGGTTCCGAGCACCATTTTGGTGACGGGCGACGCGCAGAGTATCGGCAAGACATTCAACAGTATCAATATCGCATCCATCTACGCTCTTTATGGCAAGAAGACGGTGTTGTTGGGTTTCGACTTGCGTAAACCCAAGTTGTTCCAAGAGTTCGGTATAACCAATAATATTGGATTGAGCAGTTATCTTGGCAACAAGGAGGATTTGGATGCCATCATCCAGAATTCAGGCAAGATACCTACCCTTGACATCATCACGAGTGGTCCCATTCCTCCCAATCCGGCTGAGTTGATTGCCTCGGAGAAGTGCAATGAGTTTTTTGCGGAGTTGAAAAAGCGTTACGACTACATCATTATCGATACGCCACCTATCGCCCTTGTCACCGATGCCATTCTCCTTATGCGCTATTCTGACGCTAACCTCTTCATTGTCCGTCAGGGTGTGACCAACAAGAACGCCTTTGGTACCATTATCAATGACGTTGAAAAACGTGGTATGCATTTCTCCATCATCATCAATGGCATCCAGGCTGAGAAGGGCTACGGCTATGGTGGCAAGAAGTATGGTTACGGCTACGGATATGGTTACGGCTACGGATATGGCTATGGTTACGGTTATGGAAATACCAGCGACTATTACGGTGAGAGCGAAGATGGCGACAAGAAAAAGCATCACCATCACAAGAAGAAAGAGGGAAAAGCTTAAGT
>JAEEGH010018309.1_pt1 | contig 14828 bp, 9 predicted proteins | sample 9134181 | NCBI WGS metagenome assembly JAEEGH01 (sample SAMN16246544, study PRJNA631951) | gut metagenome | biome: gut microbiome; feature: rumen; material: DP-attached | host: Bos | place: Iran: Karaj | collected 2018-10 | reverse complement strand
ATCTGTGATACAGATATCCGATGTTCCTGCTCCCACATCTACCAGGGCAAGATTCAGCATCCTGAATCTGTCAGGGATGGCAACCATCATGGCTGCGATAGGCTCCAGGGTGAGGTTTGCAACCTTCAGGTCAGCTCTCTCACAGGCCTTGTACAGACCGTCAACGCAGTCATCGGGAAGGAATGTGGCGATTAGTTCAACACTGACTTTGCCGGCATTATGTCCCTCAAGATTGGCGATCTGATATCCATCCAGGTAATAGTGCATGACAGAGTATCCCACCAGATAGAATTTCAGTTCGGAGGTGTTCTTCTCTATAAATTCCCTGTAGGCCTGTTCCACAGCACCGGAATCAAGATTATATATATCTTCATCCGTTATGGTGTGACCGTCGGGAAACTCATATTCATAATTGGTCCTGACTGTCCGAAGGACACGTCCCGCAGCTGCAATACAGACATGTGTAAGATGTATGTCAGTCTGCTGCTCAAGCCTGTCTGTCACCTTTCTGATGGTGGCACCGACCTTGCCTATGTCATGGATCTGTCCATCCAGCATTGCTCTGGTCTCATGCTTCTCCACAGCCTGGGCGATAACGTTAAACTTGCCCTCATTCCTGTAGCCGACAGTACCAACCACGCTCCTGGTTCCGATGTCAAGGCCGAATACTACTTTCTGATCCACTTGTTCTAAGCTTGCCATTCTTTTTTCCACTCCCCAATCTTGTTATCTATCTGCTGTGCCATACTTTCAAGGCTGCCGCCGTTGTCGATGACAAAATCCGCGTTTTCGAAGAATACCTCTTCTCTTAGCTGATTTTTAAAGATGCCCAGGATCTTCTCCTCAGAATACCCCCTGGAAGAAATTAGCCTCTGCCTTCTGACATCCTCGCTGGCATATACATACCAGAGTTCATCCACAATGGCTTTATAGCCGTTTTCTATCAAAAGAGCTGCCTCCACAAACACAAAGTCGTGGTCCTTCTTTTGCCGCTCATCATCAATTATCTTAATTATGTGATCATTTACAGCCGGGTGCAAAATTCCGTTGACCTTATCCAAAAGCTCTTTGTTGCCAAAGATAGCTCCTGCCATCCGGCTCTTGTCTATCTCGCCGTCATCCCCAAGGATACCTGTACCCAGGATCTCAAGAAGTCTGTCGTAGGCGGGATAGCCTTTTTTCTTGATCTCATTTGCCACGTTGTCCGACAGGATCACAATGCAGTTGTAGTTCCTGCTTATGTAGTCCAGTACCGTGCTCTTGCCGGCACCGACACCACCGGTTACGCCTATGATGTTACATAAGTCATGCGAGAGTTTATTTTGCTTCATACCAGTCACTTCCTGTGTGGCAGTCCACCTCCATGGGCACCGACAGCTTTACCGCCTGTTCCATCTCTGATTTCAGGATATCGGAAACCCTGTCCACTTCATCCGGGGCTGTCTCTATGACCAGCTCGTCGTGGATCTGAAGGATGAGCCTTGATTTCAGGTTCTCTCTCTTTAATCTGAAAAAGACATCTATCATGGCTATCTTCATGATATCAGCAGCGCTTCCCTGAATGGGCGCATTCATGGCGACCCTCTCGCCAAACTGTCTGACATTGAAGTTTGAAGCCTTCAGCTCCGGGATAGGTCTTCTTCTGCCAAACATGGTGACGCTGTATCCCCTGTTCCTGGCATCCTCTATCACCCTGTTCTGATAAGCCCTGACTCCCGGGTAGGTCTCAAAATATTTCTCCATATAGTCTTTGGCCTCTCCCACAGAAATGGAAAGATCCTGTGAAAGACCGAAAGAACTGATTCCGTATACTATTCCGAAGTTCACCGCCTTGGCATTTCGCCTCTGCAAAGGCGTTACCTCCTCAAAGGGAACATGGAACACCTTGGAGGCAGTGATGCTGTGAATATCGTCGCCCTCATGATAAGCCTCGATCAGCCCCTTGTCCTCTGACATATGGGCAAGGATTCGAAGCTCGATCTGTGAGTAGTCCGCATCGGAAAAGACATACCCCTCTTTTGGAACGAATACCTTCCTGATAAGTCTCCCCAGCTCGGTCCTCATGGGAATATTCTGAAGATTGGGCTCAGTGGAGCTGATACGCCCTGTTGCGGTTATGGTCTGATTAAAGCTTGTGTGGATCCTCTCATCATCTTCAATAAAGGCCGCAAGTCCGTCCGCGTAGGTGGACTTTAACTTCGCAAGGCCTCTGTACTCCAATATATCTGCCACGATCTTGTGATCAGGCGCCAGCTTCTCAAGGACCTCCGCCGCAGTTGAATAGCCGGACTTGGTCTTCTTCTCCGCAGGAAGATGAAGTCTTTCAAAAAGGATCTCTCCCAGCTGTTTTGGTGAGTTAATGTTGAATTCCACGCCTGCCGCTTCGTATATTGCGCCTTCAAGCTCTGATATCCTATCTGTCAGCTGGTCGCCATATTGCTTTAGCGCGTCCTTTTTGGCTATGATACCCTCCTTCTCCATTGAGTAGAGAATATATGAGAGGGGCATTTCAATATTGTAAAAGAGATTCTCCATCTCCATCTTAACAAGTTTTTTCCTGATGAGGGGCGTGGATGCAAAGCACAGGAATGCTATCCTGCCGGCATGCTCCGAGACGGCCTTGATATCTGAATCTCTGTAGAGGGCCTTTCCGAAAATGTCTGCCTTTTTTTGCATGGGAATTCCGAGATATTCCTGGCTTATATCCCAGGGCTCGTAATCATTTTTGATCGGATTGCCCAAATATGCTCCGATCAGGATGTCAAAGCAGCGGGGTTCATCTGCATATCTGCAGCTGCCTTCATCATATCCGAAATCCCGCTCCTTGATCTCTGCAGGTTCAAAATATCTGAAGCTTTCTTTTATATCAAAGGTTGACAGACAAGCCTTTTTGCTAAGTTCCTCAAGCTTGCCTCCAAGATAGGATGCTGTTATGAAGTTCTCTATATTTATAAAGAAGACTTTTTCCCTGTCAAAACAAAGCGCAAGCCCGATGGGATCGGGTCTTTTGCTCTTACCGTCATCGCTCTTTTTATCGCCGATAAAGTAAAATCCCACATATCTGTCCGGTCTGCCCTCGCCATATTCTGCGGCGGATCTGAAAATCTGTTCAGTCTCACCAAGGTCTGAAGTTGTCACCAGCTGATGGGTGAACTTGGGGATCTCTTTCACCTTGCCTGACGGGGACAGCATCTTAAGGCTCTCTGCAAGGCGATCCGTGACTTCTGATGATATCGCGGTTGTTCCGCCTATATTCACGGAAGAGTCCGTCAGGATCTTCTTCAGAAGTCCGAGCTGCCCTGACACCGAAGGAATATCTGCGTCTGCTTGCGGAAAAGATATTTCGGCCTCATCATATTCACCGGATGCCAGAAGCTCTTTTAACTTAAAGCAGGCACCGTAAACGCCGCTTACAGGCTGCCCGTCCTTGTCGCAAAAAGCCGGTACGGCATCGTAAGCGTCCCTCAATAATTTATATCCATCTATTACAAGTTTCCTGTCAGACATATATCTCCCAATCATACATTCCATGGTAAAGATTCCGGGAATGAATCAAACATGCCATGCTCTATAGAGCAAGTGCCAGTACTATGCAGGCTCCAAACATGACCACGACGGCAGCTTCCAGAACGTAGCTTAAAAGTACCAGGTATCTGCGGGCGGTAAGGCGCCTTTTTGCATCCCCCAGCAAAACCGTCAGCTCCTTGTTGAGGTTAAAGTTTTTGCCGTCCTCGAGCCTCTTCATACCCACCTGGACCAGAAACTGAATGGTCAGTTCCTCCCTGCACTCCGGGCAGGTGTCCACATGATGGAGAAAATCCGACAAATCCTTATTGTCCAGATCATCATCCAGAAACAGCGGGATTAACTTTTCAGCATCTTTACAGGTCATGCGAAGTTCCTTCTACATATTGTGTGTACTGAAGCCAGAATTACATCCAATTCTACAACATATAGGATACTACAAGTGCAGCATTTTTACAACGAAATCTGCAGCAAAAAAGAGACCCTATTCTACATTTCAGAATAAGATCTCTTAATGATTTTTTAATATCAGATCTCGTCACTGCCTCTCAGCTGTCTGATCTTGTCAAGGATCATCTTCTCCTTGAAGGTGAAGAAGATGCAGGCTCCTATGAAGCAGGTGATGAAGGCTATAAGAGCTGTGAGTCTGTAGCTGTCCTTGGTCTGTGATACGGTTACAGATGTAAAGGTTACAAGGGCAATTGCCTGGCCCATCTTGAAGGCAAAGGTGCGGGCTGCAAAGAACATTCCGCTTCTGTCCTCGCCTGTCTCAAGTCTTGTGAGCTCAGCCACATCGGCAACACAGGCCTGAGGAAGGATACCCAGGATAGCCATGGGGATCGCTGCCATTCCGGCTACGATGAAGCCCCAGTGAAGACCGGTTCCGCAGAGGGTTGTGATAAGGAACACAACGCTGTATCCGAAGAATCCGATGATGATGAGGAGTTTCTTGCCTATCTTTTTGGCCAGGATGTTGACAACCGGGTACAGGCATACGCTTATGGCAGTCATTGTTGCTGTAAGAACAAAGGTCCATGTATCCTCGATCTCCATGAGCTGTGTCTCGTAGAAAGCAAGTCCTGTCTGGAAAAGAGTCAGTGCAAAGAAATAGATCACGTCACTGTATACAAACCTTCTGAACTGTCCGTTTGAAAAAGTCTGGATAAGACTCTTGAAGGGCTGTGTGTTACTTGGCTTGGAGTCAATGTAGTCTCTCTCATTGATGTAGAATGCCGATACGAGCATTGCGATACATGCTACTGTTGCCATGATGGCCACCGCCATTCTGATGCCGCCGGCCTGTCCGAATGTAGGCTCAAGTGCTCCGGCCACATTGGGAAGAAGGAATGAAATACTCTGACCAACGATAAATGTAAATGAGATATAGGTTGAAACGTTGATCCTGTGCTGCTGTGTATCACCAAGCTCTGCTATAAGAGCGTTGTAAGGTGTGCAGAACATTGTCATGAACAGATAGAATATCATCAGCAGAGCAAAAAGGATCACGTCGTTGACTACGATATTGGAAGTCTGAGGCAGTGTGAACAGTCCAATGGTTATAAGTGCAAACGGAACCGCCATCGCTCTCATGAAAGGAATTCTCCTTCCGCCTTTGTAGTTACTTCTGTCTGACCAGCCTGCAATGAGGGGATCCGTGATGGCATCAAATATTCTTCCGAGAGCCAGCACCAGACCAAACAGGGTCAACTTGAAAAGTATGGGATTCTGAGTTATTCCGGAGGCGAAAATACCGGTGTTGGGATTCTGCTCAGAGGGTGCTCCGGTGTAGTAATATACCATCCAGTTCGATACAACACCGGACAGAAGACTCCATCCAAACTGTCCCAGTGCGAATACCCAGAGTAACTTATTTGTAATAGGCTTTAACTGTTTCATCTTACTTGTTCTCCTTCAGCTTAACTGCAAGTTCAACAACCTTCTTTGCTCCATCATATATCCCGGCAGCCTTGTTGGCAACGATACACTCACACATCTCGTCCAGAAGATCTGTCTCCAGGAACTGATCCAGCATCTGGATCGTGTGAGGAATGTCTCTGCACTCCAGTGTTCCGTCCCCGATCTCGGCTGAGTGGATTGCTCCCCACATCTCATGCTTGCCCACTCTCTTGATAAAGAGCTTGGGAACCGGATAAAATGCCAGCTCACTGGGCTTGGTAACCAGGACGTCGCAGCTCCTCATAAGAAGGTTTGTTGTATATACTGCCTTAAAGATGTCTGCATGATAGAATCCGTGGATTCCTGTCACGCTCTTTTCCGGGTCAAGTGCATTCTCAGCAAATGCAAGTGTATCATCCCAGTTGTCCATGTGATCTGTTGCAAGATCCTTCATTCCCGGTATCTCTTTTACCAGCTCGTCCCAAACGTTGCGGTAGTCACCGACGTTTACATAAAGGGCAGCTTTGTTCTCCCTGATATAAGGGATAAGGTGTTTGATTATTTCGGCGAAGATTTCCTTCTGTGCTCCGGCTCCGCCGATGGTCAGAAGAAATCTCATGGGCTTTCCGGATTTCCTGCGCTCTATGCGGGCGTCGCAGTCTTTTTCAATATTCTCAACCAGCTCGTAATCTATGTAATGACCTGTGTATACAAGGTCGTCCTTGGGCATTGATTTGCATACGGTGTTCTTGTTCATGCCGTTTAATATGCGATATCCCATGTAGGCGTTTCTGCACTGGATGGTGTGAACACTGCCCTCTGCCAGGTGAAGAGCCATGGGCCAGTTGTCGGGGATTGCGTTGACAACATGCTTCATTCCTGCGTGGATAGCTGCCTGGGCGGGCCATACGTGGGTTGCGATCACGGGAACATCCTTGGGTATATTTCTGTATACAGGAGCCATGAGCTCAGCGTTCTTCTGATCTGCAGAATTGTAGGAAAGTGCCCTGAAGCCCTCATAGTTGGTGGGCTCCCAAACCAGCTTGTTAAATACCGGATTCTTGGAGAGGCGGGAACCCAGTGAGTAGAGATCGTTCTGAGCTCCGATGACCTTGGTGCAGGTAGTCTCCTCAAAGGAGTTGAGGTCCAGCCAATAAGGTGTGTATCCAAGGTGCCTTGCGTAGGATGCCATGGCCATTGAAATTCTGTAGTGGCCAAATCCCATTCTGATGTTTCCTACGATGATTCCCTTATCGGTATCTATCTCGCCCTGGTTCTCAGGGATCTTTGCTGTAACATCTATGTTTTTTACTCCGAGAAGGGGTCCGATAACTTCGTTGTCTGAAACCCTTATCTTGTAATCTACATTTGAGTCATCGCCGTATTTTTTGACGAATTTCTTTTTGGATTTTACAGCGTTCTTGTAGGTTTTGTAGGTCATTTTGTTGCCAAAAATCACTTTGGATCTGTCAGTCATTATGCCTTCCATTCTCCGCTTTGGCGGTAAGTCGTTTGAATAATTTGTTATCTGCTTCTTATATCGCTACGTTTCTTTTTGCTACTATCCGTTGTTTGTTATTGTTGTACTTTTGTTTATTTCGCTTTTGTTGTGCTTTTTTGTCGCGCTTTTTTGTCGTGCTTTTTTATTGTGCTTTTTTGTTGTGATTTTTTGTTGTGATTTTTTATTGTGATTTTTTGTTGTGATTTTTTGTTGTGCTTTTTGTTGTGCTTTTTTGTTGTGCTTTTTTGTTGTGCTTTTTTGTTGTGCTTTTTTGTCGTGCTTTTGTTTGTGTAGCGTTTTTTGTAATACTTTTGTTCTAGTAGCGTTATGATTTGGAATGTTTTGCTTTCGGAAACCATTTTATATATTTTGGTTTCCGCATTTACATAGTAACAAATCATCCATTTTTCGACAAGAAACGCATTTTACAAATTTCGTTTCCGTTTTTTGTGCAAAATGCATCATTTCTGGCCAAGACAATGTTTGAGTCCATCTTATTTTAGGCATGTGGATAAAATATTCGCATGAAGAAATACGCTTAAATTACTGCAGCGATAGACAGGCTCTTGTTTTGAGCCAGATCAATAAAATCATTGCCACACTTGACCATGGGTCTTGACAGGTGCTCCGGATTAACAAAAACTATATCTCCGACCTGACCATTGTTTAGCTTGACCCTGTTGGCGATGAATGTGTTTACTATATTAGAAAGGAAAGTCATGATGGCGTCAGAATTATATTTCTGTAAGCCTTCATTTTCAAACTGTTCAATAACAGTGAATGGGCAATATGCCTCCCTGTAAGTTCTCTTTGATGTCAGCGTATCATATTCATTAGCGATGGTGACAATGGATGCGATCTCATCTATCTTTTCTCCCCTAAGGTGGAGCGGGTATCCGGTTCCGTCTCTCATCTCATGGTGCATCAGGATGCAGTTCTTTATATGAGAGTCAATCTGCTTGTCCCTTACAAGATTGTATCCCTTAACCACATGCTCATTCATGGCACGCTGCTCATATTCCGTAAGCACATCTTTCTTATTAAGAAGTTCCTGCGGTATAAGCATCTTGCCAATATCATGCAACAGTCCGCCGACCGTTGCCATCTGTATCTTTTCCTGTGGCAGTCTCATCCATGTTGCCAGGGTATTACTGATAAGTGAAACATTTAGGGAATGCATATATACTGCATCAGAATTATCTCTAAGATTGTGAAGCATATCAAACACACCTGACGTCCCACCGGCTTCTACAAACAAGTGGTATACAGGCTCTGTAAGCTTGTCCACGTCAAGGGGTATCTTGTCACTGGCAATAAGCCTGAAGGACTCCTCAAGCTTCTCTGCGTTCTCCTCGATGTGCTCCTTAAACCTTACAAACTCCTCAGTAGTCCTAAGCCTCTCTGCATAGGACATGTTCTCAAAGTTAATCTCGGGTTTGGGTATTACTTCCTTTCTCGCTTCCTCAACAAATATGTTATAGAGCGAATATGCCTTGATCCTCTCAATATCTTTGTCATCAAGGATCGTTCCCTTGGGAAGTACCAGCCTGTCATCCAGGGTATAAATATTTTCGGAGACCACCATTCCGGGTTCCAGCTTATTAACAGATACCAGCTTCATTTAATAGCCCTCCGAATATTAGTATACCATATATCAGACAAAGCAAGTAACTGCACTATATGTTTCATATTATTGTTTTAAAGCTCTTGTCCCTGCTCCTACTTTTTTCCTGCAGATTGCTCCAGTTACATATTCACGTGTTTATTTCTGAATCATTTATTTGCGAAATATATATTTCTAATCTGAACTGTAAAATCTTCCGCTCCGTTCTGCAGATGTCAAGGGGCTTTCGCGGCATATCCTCGCATCACGCTATTTAGGTTTTATTGACTGATGATCTTTGAGCGTGATGCTGCGGTATTCCACGGTCCCCTTGACATCTTTGCCCTCCTGCGAATTTTCGTCGTGCCGATAACGGGGAACTGAACAGATCTTGCAGATTCTCCATTATCGCACATCTATTCTACGCAGGAGGGCCACTCCGCTACGTAGACGACATCGTAATAGTTTTGCAGGGCTCTGCCCCTGCACCCCGGCCTCCAACAAGGAACTGATATGATTCCAGATTGTTTATCATCTCGGACTATTCTCCGTCCCGGCGGTAGGAATCCGTTTTTTCTTTATCTCTACCGCCGTACTTTCTCTATTAGTGCTTTCAGTGCTCTGTTTCTGCGGTAGAGATTCGCTTTTTGTCTATCTCTACCGCCTTGGCTTCTCCCAGAACCATTTCTGTCGGCCCATTCGACAGTTTTCTCTTCTCAGGCCGACGATCTCATCTCTTTCGGCTGCTTCTCCTCTTTTGCGTCGGCCCATTCGGCTCTTTTCTTTTCTCAGGCCGACGGATTCATACCCTTTCGGCTGCTTCTCCTCTTTTCCGTCGGCCCATTCGGCCCTTTTCTTTTCTCAGGCCGACGGATTCATGCCCTTTCGGCTGCTTCTCCTCTTTTCCGTCGGCCCATTCGGCTCTTTTCTCTTCTCAGGCCGACGCTTTCGCCCCTTGGTCCTCCCAATCACCTTTTCCGTCGGCCTATTCGGCTCTTTTCTTTTCTCAAGCCGACGACATCACTCCTTTTCGACCAGATCTCTCTATTTCCTTATACATAGCAGACGCCTTTTATTGTTTTCCATAAACATATAATAGTACCTGTTTTCTTCGCCTTATACGTATCTGACACCTGTTATTGCCTTCTTCAAACGTATAATAGTTCTTGGTTACTGCTTTTTATACGTATCTGACGCCTTTCATTGATTTCTATAAACGTATAACAATCCCTGTTTTCTTCGCTTTATACGTATCTAACACCTGTTATTGCCTTCTACAAACGTATAATAGTTCTTGTTGCCCGCTAATTATGCGTATCGGGCGCCTGTCATTGACTTCTATAAACGTATAACAATCCCTGTTTTCTGCTCCTTATACGTATCTGACGCCTATTATTTCCTTCCATAGAGTAACCTCTTCAGATTTGGAAATAGCCCCCGAACTGCGCTCTCTCAGTTCCTTGGAGGAGGCTGGGGTGCAGGGGCAGCGCCCCGCATTATTGCCGTTGTCGAAAATGTGAGTGTCTCTCCTGCGTTACAATGGATTTGCGATAACGGAAGAACCTTACAGTTCTCTCAGTCCCCAGTTATCGGCACAGCCTATGGACGCAGGAGAGCAAGGTAGTCAAGTGGACCGCGGAATATCGCAGTAGCACGCTCATAGACTTTCGTTTTCAATAACCTTGAAGCGTGCTGCGAGAATATGCCACGCAAGCCACTTGACTACCGCAGAACGGGAGCCAGTGACGTCTGTCAGATTCTCCTTTATCGCACATCTATTCTACGCAGGAGGGCAACTCCGATGCATAAACGACATCACTTGAAATTCTTATATATCTGTACACCTGCTCTCATGCTTTTCACAGCAAACAGAAAAAGCCCTCTGCTCATTATTAGTTGAGCAAAGGGCTTTCTACATCATTTGTTGCTATTACTATTCTCTTATTTACTTGATTTCTTCATCTTGCAGGACTTCTTTGCAGCTCCTGCCTTTACAGCCTTATTTACAACTGTATCAAAAGTCTTCTGATTCTTGGCAAGGATTGTTATGGTCCTCTTCTTGTTACCGCTCTTTAAAGCACCGGTCTTGATAGTCTTAACCTTGTTGCCATTGATCTTAAGATCTGTAAGTGCCTTGCAGCCGTTCACTGCATTTTTGCCAATTGTCTTAACATTTGTCTTAGACAGATCAAGCTTCTTAAGCTTAGCGGCTCCCTGGAGTGCACTGTCACCAATAGTTGCTACATTCTTACCTACAGTAAGAGTTGTAAGCTTTTTGTTATCCTTGAAGGCCTTAGCAGAAATAGCAGTTACCTTATATTTAACCTTGTTAAGTGTTACTGTATTAGGTACCTTGACAGAGGTCTGGTTCTTATTCTTGGGCTTTACATATGTAACGGTTGTTGCACTCGTTATCTTGTATACATTTCCTTTTGCGTCTGAAAGGACGTCGCCCTTCTGATTCTGACGTGCAGGAAGAGTAAGCTTAAACTTATAGTTACCTGTTGATTCATAGTTTTTGGCAACTTTTAAATAATATGTGCCTATATCCAGTGCGTTATCTGAATCCTTATCTATGACATTCACACCGGAAGATAAGTAATTATTTACTGTCCATACTGATACTCCGGCTGCATTAAGGATAGAGGCAGATACATTTTCCATATCTCCTTTGAAATACAGATGTGGTTTGCCCTGGCTGATCATCGTAAACTCATAAAAATCGCTCTCTTCATTCTGTCCAAGCTGTGCATAATACTCTTTATCAGACTGGATTGTAGCTGCATTATCCAAAGAATCATTCATTTCAGAAGTGGACTCGCGAACTTCTAATGACTCACCGGATGGATTAAAGCTGGTGCTGAAATCATAAAGGCCATGTCGATTCCAAACAGATTCAAAGCACACATAATATGTTCCGGCAAGAAGATCAAGAGAGTCTTTCAATGTTGCGTTGCCTATACCATTATTTCTGCTGACTGTTCTCTTATATATATTTGTGCCGTTCTCATTTAACAGACTAAAATCAAACCTTTCTAATTCTGCACTCTTCGCAATCATTGTCAAGCGACCTGACTCAGCCAGGGTAAACTTGTAATAATCCCTTGCTTCACCTGAAGCCAGCATCCCGTTAACATCCATTCCTGGTGTTATTTCATTGGCTTCATCAATAATGTTATTACCTTTGCCATCCTGCACTTCCGGGAAGCTTTCATCCACAGGTGTAAACTTCAAACTTCTAATCGCATATTTTGCATCATCATTCCTTGCCATCTCCCAGGAGTTATCTTCTCCAATAAAATAATAACTTCCCTTGTCCAGACTATACGTTGTGGATTTAGTATCCGGCTTATCTACATAAAGCGTATCCTCTCCGGAATTATCATACAAAATCCCATAATCGTCATATAACTTAAAACGTGCACTAAAATCCTTGCACTCTGCTGTTAAAGTAACCTTACCGGAACTTGGAATTGTAAATCTGTAAACATCAGCAGGGTCTTTTTGAAACCTTCTGTTTGTAACAACTCCGGTACTGAATGGATGGTTCTGATCCAAAACAAAAGTCTGTGAATTAGGTCCTTCATTTGCTTGAACAGTCAAACTTGATCCCAAAAATGCAGACACACAACATGCTGCAGTGAGTAACTTTAATCCTAATCTTCTCATAATACCTCCGTGTTAATAGATACTTCACTATAATTTTATAGAATTTTTATAATTGTGCAAAATGAATTATACACCACCATATTTCATTAAGTCAATCCAAAAATCATGTTAGCTCATTTTTTTGAAATTGCACCCAAAAATCATGACAAGATAATGTATCTAACCGGAGGCTGCTTTTTATAGATTCCAGTTTGTAATCAATCCATCTAAAAAAACCCTACGCTCATCATGTCTTGAACGTAGGGCTTTCTGCATCATTTGTTGCTATTACCATACTCTTATTTACTTGATTTCTTCATCTTGCAGGATTTCTTTGCAGCTCCTGCCTTTACAGCCTTATTTACAGCTGTATCGAAAGTCTTCTGATTCTTGGCAAGAATTGTTATGGTCCTCTTCTTGTTACCGTTCTTGAAAGCACCGGTCTTGATAGCCTTAGCCTTGTTGCCATTAATCTTAAGATCTGTCAGAGCATTGCAGCCGTTCATGGCGTTTTTACCAATTGTCTTAACATTTGTCTTAGACAGATCAAGCTTCTTGAGCTTAACTGCTCCCTGGAATGCGCTGTCACCAATAGTTGCAACATTCTTACCTACTGTAAGAGTTGTAAGCTTTTTGTTATCCTTGAATGCCTTTGCTGAAATAGCTGTTACCTTATACTTAACATTGTTAAGTGTTACGTAATCAGGTACTTTGACTGAAGTCTGCTTGGTGTTCTTGGGCTTTACATATGTAACGGTTGTTGCACTTGTTATCTTGTAAACATTGCCTTTTGCATCAGAAAGTTTATCACCCTTCTGGTTCTGGCGTGCAGGAAGGGTAAGTTTGAATCTATCATTACCAGTTGACTCAGAGTTTTTAGCAACTTCTAGGTAATATGTTCCTACTTCCAGTTCACTTTCAATTTCTTTGTCGATCACGTTTACACCAGATACTAATCCATTGCGTACATACCAAAGCTCTCTTTCGGAAGCAGTTAAGATAGAAACTGTAACATTTTCCATATCACCATTCAAATACAGATGAGGCTTGCCCTTGCTGACCATAGTAAACTCATAAAAGTCACTGCCCTCGTTGTGTCCAATCTGTGCATAATACTCTTTTGCAGAGAGCATTCCGTTGATATCAGATCCCGAGGTGATCTCATTGGCGTCATCAATAAGGTTATTGTTTACACCATCCTATGATGCCTTATCTTATTCCTCATGCTCTTTTATAAACTTCAAATTGTATTCTTCAACCTCACTCAGTTGGACTACTGAATTGAACTCATCCGGCTCAATTGTACCGTTGTACCAGGTTTTTTTATTGAAATACTCCTGTAATTCTTCATCTTTAAACTTTCGACCATGCCTTGCAAAAATTTCATTTCTTGCTATTAAAAGCTCTTCATTCGACAATCCGTCAAGGTCTGCCTCAGTAAGATATTCATAAGAACTCTTTCTTATTATGTATCCGTCAGAAGCAAATAACTCATCATATTTTGCTGGTCCTTCATACTCAACGTGCCTTTCAAGTCGCGTGGGCATAGCATCGTGCTCTTCTCCCGGGTACTCAACACGACTGGTGCTGACAACAATTCTGAAGAACTGGTCTGATTTTGTCTTTTTAAGAAGTCGCATTTCGGGATCATCCAACAGGTCGTCCCAGGTGATGCCAAGTCCACACTCTCTGACGGTCTGCATGAAGTAATCGTCTTCTTCCAAGTCGGATCCCGCATATCCTGCAGTCCCCAACTCTACGAACTTACCATCCCTGTAACTTAGAACATCAAGTCCAAAAAAAGTACCATCTGCATTAGTATATACCGAGCCATCATAGAAACAACAAATGTTTTTGAAATCTTCATTTTCATATATCAAAGAGAACGTCCTGTGGTAATCTCCTGACAGATAATAGTCATCTATTTCAAATTGATTTGCCAGTTTAACATCGCCATCATATTCATACATTGAAAAGACATACTTTGCGGGTTCAGTAAGCTCGGCAACAAGCATCTCTTCTTCATGATCATTATCAAAGTCATTGATCATGTATCCTATGCATCCCAAGCGTACATTAGAATAATCATCTTCATATCCGTTTACTGTTTCAACCGTTACAAAATCTGCTTCCGTACCCTGTATCATATTGAAGCTGTCGGCATACTGCAAAAACGCATCATTGGCAGATATCTGAACAGAGTTGTTGTCCTCTGCGTTTACGTCATCATTTCCATCAGATTCTGCAAAAGACATTCCTCCGGTTCCGGACTTCTCGTCAGCATCACCCTCAGCGTCCGTGCCTGTATCAGTTCCTTCTCCTCCCCCATACTGCTCATTTAAATTATTATTATCAGAGCCTTCGCTGTTTTCTGAACTCACACTTTGCTGCGCATTGTCCTGATCAGTTGTTCTGTTTGACAGAACACCGGTCAATATTCCCGTGGCAACGCCAAGAGTAACTACTCCTGCAACTATCGGTACTATAAGTTTAGTCTTAGCAGTAGCAGCTGTCGCTGATACTGTTTTCACAGCAGCACCTCCCTGTGATGACAATCCATACAGTTCTGCAGACATAGTAGGAACAGATCCTTCTGCCGCATAAGACTTCACCTCGAATCCAAACAGGAAAAGCATCAGTCCGGCGAAAGAATAC
>JAEEGH010018307.1_pt1 | contig 14829 bp, 11 predicted proteins | sample 9134181 | NCBI WGS metagenome assembly JAEEGH01 (sample SAMN16246544, study PRJNA631951) | gut metagenome | biome: gut microbiome; feature: rumen; material: DP-attached | host: Bos | place: Iran: Karaj | collected 2018-10 | reverse complement strand
CGGCCTCACCACCGCCGCCGGCATGTGGGTGGCGGCGGGGATCGGCATGGCCTCCGCCGGCGGGCTCTACGTGATCGCGATCTCTGCCACGGTGCTGTCGCTCATCGGCCTGGAGCTCTTCGGCCTCATCCACTTCCGCCGCAGGAAGGAGAAGAATCCGTCATGAGCGCGATGCTGCACGTGGTGGCGACGCCGATCGGAAACCTGGGAGATCTCAGCCCGCGCGCGGCGGAGGCGTTCCGCAACGCCTCGCTGATCGCGTGCGAGGACACGCGACGCACGTGGCAGCTGCTCGCGCACCTCGGCATCCCGCGCCCGGAGATGATCAGCTACCGGCAGGGCAACGAGGAGCGCGTGACGGAAATCGTGACGGCGGCGGTCCGCGCGGGCCGCGAGGTCGTCCTCGCCTCCGACGGCGGCTACCCCGCGATCTCCGACCCCGGCTACAGGCTCGTCCGCAAGTGCGCGCAGGAGAACGTGCCGTTCGAGGTGATCCCCGGCGCGAGCGCGGTGAACGTGGCGCTCGTGATGAGCGGACTCTCCACCAGCTCGTTCACCTTCCGCGGCTTCCCGCCGCGCGGGCCGGGGGCGCTTCGCAACTGGTTCGCGGAGGACGCCGGCAAGGAGCATACCCTCATCGGCTACGAGAGCCCGTTCCGCATCGGCGCGACGCTCCAGGCCGCCTACGAGACGCTGGGCGACCGCGAGGCGGCGGTCTGCATCGAGCTTACGAAGATGCACGAGCGCGTGGAGCGCGGCTACCTCTCCGACCTTGCGGCCAAGTTCAAGGACGCGAAGGTGAAGGGCGAGGTGGCTTTTGTCATCGCCGGCAACAACCCGAAGTTCCGACGGTCCTAGCGGTTCGCGCGCGAATGCTTCCAACTGTTGCGCCAACGCAATAAAAGGGGGACGAACACCATCCCCATCTGGACGGGAGCGAGAGATTATGTTAAAGATGAATCCAATGAAAATGCATGGCTTGAATGCTTATTTTTGCGCGGCGGCGTTCGCCGTCGCGTCGGCGTGCGCGTCGGACGGCGCGCGCTGGATCTGGTATCCCGGCGACTTCGAGACGCATCACGCCGAGGTGGTGCAGGCGCGGCGCCTGGAATGGGGCGGCTACACGCCGGTCATGTGGCCGCAGTATAGGGCGTATCCCATCGTGCGGTTCAGCAAGACCGTCAATCTCGCCGAGCCGGAGGAGATCGACGTGTGGGTGGACGGACAGGGTTCCTTCCGTTTCCCGTGGCAGCGGGAAGGCAACATGACGGAAAGCCACGCCACGTTCAAGCTCCCCGCCGGGAAGGCCACCATCGCATTCGTCGTCCAGAACCACGCCACGTTCCCCTCGCTCTACGTGCGCGGCAAGACGGTCAAGTCCGACGAGACGTGGTCGGCGGACTGGATTGACGCTGCGCCGCGCGCGGCCGGCTCGTCGCCGCTCTTCGCCGACCCCGCGCAGGTGCCGTCCGTCTGGCGGCTCGCGACCGAGCCGAAGAAGGCCGTGTCGCAGCGGCGCACGGCGCGCGGACTCCTCGCCGACTTCGGCGAGGAGACGTTCGGCTACGTCGTGTTCGAGAACGTCACGGGGAAGGGGCGCGTCAAGGTGGTGTACGGCGAGTCCGAGAAGGAGGCGCTGTCCGACGCGCCCGGCCAGGCCGACGTGTGGGAGATGCTCGACCTCCAGGCGTCCGCCGCATGCACGCAGTCCGTCTCGCGCGCGTTCCGCCACATCCACGTGATCCCGCAGTCCGGCGACGTGGACGTCGCCTCGCTCTCGATGCTCTACGAATACCTGCCGCTGGAGTACAAGGGCTCGTTCCGCTGCGACGACGCGCGCGTCAACAAGATCTGGGATGTGTCGGCGCGGACGCTCCACCTCTCCACGCGCGAGTTCTTCCTCGACGGCATCAAGCGCGACCGGTGGGTGTGGAGCGGCGACGCCTACCAGAGCTTCCTGATGAACTACTACCTGTTCGCCGACAACGAGTCCGTCAAGCGCACGCTGTGGGCGCTCCGGGGGAAGGACCCCGTCGTGCGCCACATCAACACGATCGTCGACTACTCGTTCTACTGGCTCGTCGCCGTCCACGACTACTACCTGTACTCGGGCGACGAGGCGTTCGTGAAGGCGATCTGGCCGCGCATGAAGACGATGCTGGACTTCGTCTTCGCGCGCTGCCGTGCGGACGGCATGTACGTGCACAAGCCCGGCGACTGGACGTTCGTCGACTGGGCGCCGAAGCCGCTCGTCAACACCGAGGGGCCGGTCGCCGTCATCCAGATGCTCTTCGCGCGGGCGCTGGAGTCCGCTGCCGACTGCGCGCGCCTCACCGGCGACGCCGACGCCGCGCGCGACCTGTCGTCGCGCATGGCGGAGCTACGCGCGAAGGTCGTGCCGACGTTCTGGAGCGAAGAACGCGGCGCGCTCGTCCACGCCCTCGACCGGAACGGACGGCAAAGCGCCCAGCTCACCAAGTACGCGAACATGTTCGGGCTCTTCTACGGCTACTTCGACGAGGCGCGCCGCGAAAGGGCCGTCGCGAACGGGATCCTCGGCAAGGACGTCCTGCCGATCCAGACGCCCTACATGCGCTTCTACGAACTGGAGGCGCTCTGTTCGATCGGCCGCCAGGCGGACGTCCTGAATGAGATCCGCTCCTACTGGGGCGGCATGCTCGACCACGGCGCGACGAGCTTCTGGGAGCTCTACAACCCGACCGAGACGGGCGACGCCATCTACGCCATGTACGGTCGGCCGTTCGGGAGGAGCCTGTGCCACGCGTGGGGCGCGAGCCCGATCTACCTGCTCGGACGGTACTACCTCGGCGTCGAGCCGACGAAGCCGGGCTTCGCCGCCTACCGCGTGAAGCCGTCGCTCGGCGGGCTGAAGTGGATGGAAGGCGACGTGCCCACGCCGTCGGGCCCCATCCACGTGCGCATGGACGCCACCTCGGTGGAGGTGACCGGCAACGGCGGCGAAGGCGAGCTCGTGCTGCCAAACGGCCGGACGACGCGCATCCCCCCGCGCGGAAAACAGCGAATCGCGCTGTAACTTCAACGGCCACCAACCTCCCGATTCGGTCGCAACAAGCTGCGACCCTCCTGCGGTGGGGCGAGCCGTCCTCGGCGAGCCGCGTGGGGAGGGCCGCGCTGCCGCGCGGCCGCTAACTGGGAAAGCCGCCTTCCAGGCGGCGCGTTCCCGCCGCGCTCAATTGAAAACTGGCAACACTTCCCTCTACCCCAACGGCGGGGATTTTGGTAGGAGCGTCAACGGCCACCAAGCCGCGACATCCTCTTCCACCCCGGCGCGACCTAGTTATTTCGTGGGGGCAAGGCGGAGTTTAAGGAGCGAGAGTCGTGTATCCGTAGTGAGTGACTTGAGAGATGGGGGTGGTTCGGCATTATTGTGTTCGTCGTAGTAGTTTCGAAGTTCTTCTTTGAAATGTTTGCGGAGAGCAGGGGCGAGCAACCCAAGTTTTTCAAGTCGGTGTGCAAAGGTCTCGGCTGATACTCCGAATTTGTATTTGAGCTGGAGGATGAGGCTCATCGTCCAATTGCTGGGGCCAAGCGCAAGTTGCGATGCGAGAGACCGTAAAGTGTCCTCCGGCATGAGGAAAGCGGCGGCAAAACGGCGGATGAACTTGTGGATGGGCGGTGTTTCATGAACGGTTGTAAATCCTGTCGAGCCGAATATGCTGGCGTAGCCAAGCTCGTAAGCAATGCGGTAAAGTTGGCGTTCGACTTGTAGCTTTTTGTTGATGGCAATCGTGAGGACATGTGTGTCCGTGTTGTAGAAACTGCGGCTTTGAATGTCGGGAATCGTCTTTACGAGAACGATACGGACATTGCGCGATTCAAGAAGCTCGACGAGATCCGAGAATGGTGTAGATCCGGCACCGCATGATGTTCTGACGGCACGCGCAAGAATCTCCGCTCCGCGTTCATCAATTGAGATGGGGTACGACAATTGCAGTGTTGTGGCAGATAGAACGCCCAACGTGGCCTCAATCTTTGCGTACTCAACATCTTTTTGGACGAGTTGCTTCTTGATGAAGTCAAGTTCCTTGGAAGGTTCTGCGGTTTCGCGAACAGCCTTAAACGCATCATCGGCGAGACTGAAGTCATCTTGGGACAATGGGTACACGCGGGTGTCATCGGAGGAACCGTGCTGATGGCCAGGCTCCTTAGGAATCGTGTCATTCATCAGGTCAGACACCGAGATGTCAAGGGCCTTGGCTACACGGGCAATTGTCTTAATCGAAGGAGCGTGTTTCGCGCCTTCGATTCGACACAACTGCGCTGAAGTCATCCCGAGCTTACGGGCGAGATCACCCTGCTTGAGATTCTTTGATTTCCGGATGTCCCGGATCTTGTCGCCGATCGTTCGCATGGTTTTCGAAATCGTGTGACATTGTATCATATTTTGGGTTGCAAGTGAACAAACTTGTTAAAGATTTTTTTAATGCTGCTGATTGACTGATGTGTCAAAATATGGGATAATATCCTCCATCCTTTTTAGGCGGATTGGGTCAATTGTTCGGTTCTGCCCAACAAGGAGAGAATTGTCATGGCGTTATTGGAAGAAGGGACAAGAATCAGAGACACTTATGACGTGGAGCGCTTCCTTGGAGAGGGGGCGTTCGCCGAGGTGTATCGCGTTAACCACAGATTTCTTGGGCGGCAGGCGATGAAGGTATTCAAGCAGACATCTGCCGACGCTGACGAGGTCGTGAAGATGCTGGGAGAGGCGATTCTCCTGTCGAAGATCGGGCATCCGAATATCGTTCGTGTCTTTGATGCCAATACGGTCAAGACAAAACAGGGCACTTGTGGTTTCTTTACGATGGAGTATGTTCCTGGCGGAACGCTCGACAAGTTCTGGCGGTCGTATGGCACGAAACGCATTCCCGTTGAAACATGTGTCGATTTGATGAAGCAGATATGCCGTGGATTGAGCGTTGCACACAATGCGAATCCTCCTATCATACACCGCGACATCAAGCCGCAGAACATTCTTGTCGGCTATGAGGCGGATGGTTTGCGTGCGCGTTTGAGCGACTTTGGCCTCGCGAAGGAAGTCAATCCACTCACGCTGCTTGCTACAGCGGCGGGGACGCTTTCGTTCAAGCCACCGGAGGCTTTTTCGGGGAAGCGGCATAGCGATTCGGCGGCAGGTGACATTTTCGCATTGGGTGTGACGTTGTATCTGCTTCTGACGGATGAGTTGCCGTTCCATGTTGATGCCGACCTTGGTTGGGGACAGGATGTCAAGAAGTGGAAAGTTCCCGACAAGCCGAGCGATTGGAACGTCGGCGTTAACCAGAAGCTTGATCGCATCGTGATGAAGTGCATTGATTTCGATCCCGCAAAGCGATATCAAAGCGCGATGGAGCTCTTGGATGTGCTGGAATCGTGGAAACCGGGCGGCAAGACGGCGGTTAAGGAATCACAGAGCTCCTCGACGATGAAGAGCATTCTTGGCGAAGGTTCCGCGATGGATGAGGCGAAAGGGCGCGAGATGGCCAAGGACGCGCGCAGGTTGGCCCGCGAAGGGTTTCTCGGCAACGCGGCGGACAAGATGGAGGAGGCGTTCAACCAATGTCCGTCGCTCCGGTCCAAGTACGCTGACCAGGTGCGTCTCTGGCGTATGGGAATAGCAATGTAGTTTATTATGGACGCTGCCTATAAGAGACTGCTTTCTAAGTTTGGCACCTTTGATACGGTGTTAAAGAATCCGTTTTATCTCCTTGGTCTTTCATTGTCGGCGTCACAAAGTGAAATCAGGCGTAGGCGTGAAGATCTGGATGTTGCCAATGCGATGGGACAAAAGGAGTGGAATGATTCTTTCCCTTATTTGTTAAAGGGGACACCTCTACCTTCTTATGGTGAAATCTGTGAGGCTTTTTCAAGCCTTGAGGACATTGAAAAACGAATCGTGGCAAGTTACTATTGGTTCTGGGGTCCGGATAACGACGAATGTGGTGGGTTTCATAAGGCATTTGACTGTTTCTTGTCTGGAAATGTAAAAGAAGCCGATATGTTATGGTCAACGGTATGTAGTCATCATAGAAACATGGGGAAAGTTCAGTTACAAAATGGGTTTCACATTCATGTTGGGCATCACGATAAGTTTGATAATGCTAAATCAGAAATGCGAAATTTCGCTCGACATAACCTAGCGGTCCTACATCGTTATGAGGTGATGCTAGATGAAGTTAGAGCCTTAAGACAGGGGATTGAACTCACGCAAGAAGAGGCGGATCAACTAAATGGGAAATGGGCCGCATTGATAAAGGAAGAGTTCTCTGCCCATGCCTTTGTTGTTGGCGATTATAACCAAAAACTGCCCCAGATCTATTGGCAGCCCTTCCTGAAGTTCATATCAAAGAGATACGGCTCGCGAATTACCCAGGAGTTTCTTGTCTCAATTAATGAGATTTTATATGAACTTCCATTTCTTTGGCAATTGCTATTTGCTGAAGAGTATGTTCGCAGGGGTGAGTGGAGTGATGCTTATCTGCACATGAGTTTAATAAAAGAGGTATTCCCAAAGTATTCCGTGTCAGAGAACGTCTTGATGGTGATATTTGATAAGATGAAAAGACGACATAATGTCTTAATCCAATCTTGTGAAGGACAAGTTTATTCTCATCCTGAGGAGGGATTGAGAATAGTAAACGCCCTCATTGATTCGACAAGAGCAGATCTTGATGTTGTGTGTACATTGCTCGGTTATGGGGATGGAGAAACGACTACTGGAAACGAAATGTCACAAGAATCAATTAATTCTTGTGGATTTGAGATGTTTCTTGAGTCGCTAGGCGCGGATCGGAAAAAAGAACAACAAATGATGTTTCAGCGTATACGAGAAATAGCTTTTGACCCAGTTGTCAATGCTTGTCTTGAGTATATGATTAAATATGTTGAAGTAACGGAGGATTGGAGCGCTGTTGCCCGGTGGTGCGATTTCTTGTATAAGCTGGCTGTTTCTGAAAGACTGAAGAACGTTATCACGGCATTAAGGCAGAAAGCGGTGAGAGCCCCCGTAGGTCCCCAAGGAGTAGACAAATGAATGATGCCAACACATTGCTCATACAGCTGTGCACTGAGAACGTGTACAACGATAATGTGTTTCATCTGTTGGGGCTACAGACAACGGCGACACCGAAACAAATTCGGCGGCGTAGGGAAGATATTGAGGCGGCACATGAAATGGGGGAAGCACAATGGAAACGCGAGTTCCTTTATCTGCTTGGTAATCGTCCCGTTCCGACATTTGAAGAAGTTCAGATGGCATTTGACCATCTAGGGGATCCGGAATATCGTATTGTCTCAGAGTTCTTCTGGATGTGGCCGCTAGACGATGATGATGTGGCACTGAGAGAGTTGACAAGTGGCAAACGATCGGTGGCGATCAATATTTGGGAACAGGCCGCGTTGGGGTATGGCAAGAAACGTTCTATCGCTCAGCATAACCTTGCCGTCCTTTACCAGTTTTATGCCATTGATGCAGAGCTGCAGGCTATTGATTCGGGCGACGATCCGCCTGCAGAGTTTCATAAAGCGATGTGCGACTACTGGGAAAAGTCTTTTGGCTATTGGGAGGAATTGACGGACAACGACGACTTCTGGAAGATATTCGGGGAACGGATGTACGAGTTTAACGATCCTCGTCTAATAGATGGTTTTATCCATAGCTTGCGTAAGCAGTTTCCTGTTGCGTTTGACAACATCAATGCCCGCCTTGCCGCCGAATATGCTAGGCTCAACAAGTTTACGGAGGCCAAGCGGCATGTTGATTACATGCTCAAGACGATGAGTGGGCTTGATGATGTTGACGAGACGATGCGGATTCTTTTCGAGCCAATGCAACGAAAGGTTAAGACGATTATCAGAAGATATGATGAAAAGATAGAGGGTAATCCGAATGATGGTATAAGTTTGGCAGAATCGCTTCTGAAAGAAACATACGAAATCGTAAATGTTGTACAAGGGCTTCTTTCACAAGGGCACCGAATACGAACTACGGTCTTGACAGATATATTTACTGCGTGTAACCAGTATGCTGTTTCATGCGGCAACAAAACGAAACGATGGAAGGCATGTCTGGAATTTCTGGAACAACTTAAGCCGTTAGCCTGTACATACGAGACTCGGGTTCTGATCCAAGAGAATATTGATATTGTGACAGATAATCTGGCAGCTGAGATTGCTCGGAACACATGTTGCGGATGCGGTTGCATGACCGATTCCTCGATTATCGTTCCCTTTTTCGGTGATGTAAAGCCTACGGCAACCGATGCGGAAATGTTGGTCGTCAATGAGTTTAAACGGAAGAGAAAAAAGCTTAACGAGTCTCTACGGAAAAATATAGATCATCATGATGCGGTATCAAATGGTTGTCAAGTTCATTGGCATAGGCCCTTGAGCTATGGATGGCAGCAGGGTGAACCGGGGCAATTGCCTAATTTTGGTAAAGTTTCGTATAAAATAGTTACAATACGAATGGCATGCTGTAATAAGTGTAGAAAGACACTTTCTTTTGAAAAGATAAAGGATAAGAAGAGTATTGTGGCAATGCTTAAGAAAAATTTCAAATATGGTTGGGAGCCAGAATGGTTAGATGTGTGTGAAGCATGGGGAGTTTCCTTTAATGGACCATCTCATATTACTTATGAATTAAATTTCATGGATGCGTATAATGAAATCCCTAACACGTCTATTTTGTTAAATGATGCCCAAAACGAAGATGCATTTAAAATGGTAAAGAAAAGAAGAGCTGAAAAGCGTGTTAGCGAATACAAGCGAAACAAACAAACTGGATGTCTGATCCCGTTAATAATTGCAATAACAGCCGTTTTTGCCGGTTGTATTAGATTTCTACAATAAGGATATGTCCATGAGAACAGCAATGTCAAGACAAGGTGGCCATTTGAAAGTTTTAGATTAATCTAACCAAACGGAGGAAGAAGATGGGTAAAGGACAGAGAAACAGAGCGGCGCGTCGTGGCGGGAAGTCCTCAAAGGACATCTATCGCAGTTGTTCAGAGGCAGGAGTCCTCAAGGCGGACCTTGCCGCCATCGAGTCTTCAGAAGAAAAGACAGGTGCGAGGGAATCCGCAATAGATGAAAAACATCTCTTCAAACTGTATTCCTCCATCGCGACGAACGTGTGGCGGATGAAGAACCAGATTCTCGATATGGAGACGAAGGAACCGAAGGATGGATTAGACGGAAGGTCGGTTGCAAAGATCGCCCGTTATCTCGCATCGCTTGATGGCGCGTTGGAGGATGCCGGCGTACAAGTTGTTGGCGACTACAATGGCAAGCCGCATGATGAAGGCAATGCTGTGAAGGTCATATCCTACGAGGATAGGGCAGACCTGAAGCGCGACGAGTACATCGAGACGCTTCTTCCGACAGTTCGATGGACGAACGAGCAAGGCCAGACGAGACTACTTCAACAGGCTGAGGTCGTTGTGGGGCGACCAGCTGTCGCAAACCAGTAACAATCTGAATGAAAGGAACATGAAATGAATCGTACAACAATCGACTTTGGAATCGATCTAGGAACTACAAACAGTGCCATCGCCGTTCTAAAAGGTGTTAAGCCGGAGGTGGTGAAAAGTAACCTTGATACTGACATTACGCCATCTGCCGTCTTCATCGGGCGCCAGGGCAACATCATCGTCGGGTCTAAGGCGAAGTCGAAACTGGAAGATGATAGGTCAGCGGAAGACGCCTATATCGAATTCAAGAGGCGTATGGGCGGCGACTCGGTCTATACATTCAAATCGTCGGGGCTGCGCAAATCGCCGGAGGAGTTGTCAGCAGAGGTTTTGAAGAGCTTGAAGGGCAATGTGCAGCAGCGCATGGACGAGGACATCAAGGCGGCCGTCATCACGATTCCGGCGGCGTTCGCGCAGCGCCAGTGCGTCGCCACGAAGCGGGCTGCGGAATTGGCGGGCTTTGTGCAATGTCCGCTCCTGCAGGAACCTGTCGCTGCATCGCTCGCGTATGGATTCCAGTCCGATTCCGAGAAGCGTTCATTCTGGCTTGTGTTTGACTTCGGAGGTGGAACTTTCGACGCGGCCGTCATGAAGGCGGAAGACGGCGACATCCAGGTCGTCAACCACGGTGGCGACAACTTCCTTGGCGGTGCGGACATTGACTGGGGTGTTATCGAGAAAATCATCATCCCGGAAATCACGGCGTCCCACAATCTGCCGGACTTCAAACGTGGAAATGATCACTGGCGCAGCGCATTCGCAAAGATCAAACGAGCCGTCGAATTCGCGAAGATCGACCTTTCCCGGTCATCGGAAGCCTACCTTGACGGATGCGTGTTTGAGGACGACGATGGAAACGAAGTAGAGCTTGATGGGTTCAAGCTGACGCAGGGCCAACTTGCAGACATTGCCGAACCGTTGATTGCCCGTGCTGCCGAGAAGTGCAAGGCCGTTCTTGCGGAGAAGAACCTGTCGCCGTCCGCAATCGAAAAGACAATACTCGTCGGAGGCCCGACGCTTGCGCCTTACTTCCGCGACATTCTCGCGGACAAGCTCGGGATTCCGCTTGATCACAGCGTTGATCCGTTGACGGTTGTCGCCCAAGGAGCGGCGGTGTTTGCGGGGACACAGCGCATCGACCGTTCAATCCGTGCAGGAGGTGCGGCTCCTGTTGCAGCCGGCGCCTACAAGTTGGTCATCAACTACAAGCCAATCGGTCCAGACGACGATCCAAAGGTGACGGGCGAGGTCGTTGCTCCTTCTGGCGGTAACATTGCGGGATGCACGATTGAGTTTACAAACCGCACGACGCGGTGGTCAAGCGGAGCGATTCCGCTCAATGACGAAGGGAAGTTCGTTTTGCGCCTTCGCGCGGAACGCGGCGACCAGAACATATTTGATATCACGCTTGTCGATGCGCAGGGGACAAAGCTTCCTTGCGATACGACAGAGATTCCGTATACTATCGGTGTCAGTATCAAGGCGCAGATTACATGTAATGACATTTCAATTGAATTGAAAGAGAACCAGATACTGATGATGGTGCCGAAAGGGACGGAATATCCGTTTAAGAAGACGACAAGAAAGACCACTACTGATCGTGAGCTGAAGAAAGGACAGCCCGGGAGAATTGTCATCCCTATTCTTGAGGCCAAGGGTGGCGACGCAGGACGACTTGCTGACCACAACATGGTTCTCGGCAAACTGGTTCTGACATCCGACAATCTTCATCGCGATCTTCCGCTGGGTAGTGAAATCGAGGTTACGCTTTCTGCAAAAGAACCCGGGGCGTTGGTTGCCGAGGCGTATGTACCTCTTCTGGATGAGACGTTTACGGCCAAGATAGATTATGACGGCACTCCGGCAATGACCGAATCTGACTTGCGAGATGAGTTCCGTAAGGCTAAAAATGACATTCCTTCCGCCAAGGACAAGGGTGAGAGCCAAGATGAGCAGAAGATAGATGAAATGATTGACGATATTAATTCGCATTGGGATGGAGCGGGTAGTGTTGAAGGTGCAAACCAGATTCAGGAGCGTCTTATCGAGCTGCGCATGAAGCTGGACGATATTGAAGAACGTGCGAAGATTCCCGAAAAGGTAGAGGAGATTGAGTATTACATCGGACGCGTGGAGAAGTACGAAACCAGCATAACTTCAGCACAGCGTTCGGAGTTGTCTCTCGTCAAGAAGGAATTGGATCGTCTGCGTACGAAGAACGACATAGGAGCGTTGGATCGTCTGCTTGAGCAGATGCTTGACTTGTGGCGCGATGTGATGCGTGACCGTCCAGAGCATTGGCGAGGGTTGTTGCAATATGTCTATCAACATCGTGCCGAGATGTCTGACAAGGCAGAGGCCAATCGTCTCTTTGAACAGGGCGCAAAGGCAATTGAGATGAATGATGTCGATATGATGCGCAAATGCGGTATCAGGCTCCTGAACCTTCTGCCAGAGGATGTCAAGGCTGATGCACAGAGAGGACACATTGGTTCTGAGGACGGCGGACTTGTTGTCGGATCGTGACCATGACAGCTGAAGTTGCCATATTGCGTGCGTATGCGTTCGCTACGCAGGGCAAGTATGCCGAGGCCGAGCAGCTTCTGGTGTCTGCGCCGGAGACGTTGAACACGCCTTCCGGAACAGATTTGTTCGCCCGTATCAAATTTGAACAAGGCGATGTTGCGACAGCGCGACGCATCTGGGAAGAGTTACTTGTCATTGATGCAACAAATGAATCTGCGAAGAATGCGTTGGCGGCAATTGACGCGCCACTAGACGTGTCGGAAATTGACGAACCAGCACCATGCTTCTGCCGTCGAAGAAAATATGTCTGCGCAACCGTCTTGGCGGTACTGATCGGATTTGCCTTTTCTTTGGGCAAGGCATGGCAGGGAAGGGTGACACCCTCAAAGAACGAGTCCACGATTTGCGCTGAAACAGAACCACAATCGCGAATCATCGCCGAACAAACACTGGACGTCTCCAAGATTAATGGTAAGGTACTGTCACAACTGCGCGACGGCATCCTCACTAACATGACCGAGAAAACCATGTTCGTGCTTTCGGGAGGACGGGGCAAGTACATCACGGACCGACAGAACTGTTTATCTGTCATTGCAGAGAATGTTTGTAGTAATGCTAAGGTCCCTCTTTCGAAGATAATTTTTAAGGCTTCAGAAAAGGATGATGGCATCGTGAAGATTGCTGTTGTGAGAGGAATAGATAATGACAATTGAAGAAATCAAGAAAGGCGAGACGGACAGGTTTGAGTTCAAGCGCGAAGTGCCGCAGCATGACAAGCGCTACCTCAAGACCGTCGTCGCGTTTGCGAATGGACTCGGCGGTAGCGTCGTCTTTGGAGTCGACGACAAGGCGTTCGATGTCGTTGGCGTACCTGACGACGATTTGCGGAAGATGGAAGACGGTCTCGCCTCGGCGATTTCGTCCGCTTGCGTACCGGCCATCGTCCCATCGTTCTCACGCGAAACAGTAGATGGCAAGACCCTTCTTGTTGTAGACATCTATCCTGGGCGCAACACGCCATACCACATCAAGGCGGAAGGACTTGACGGCGTGTATGTCCGCGTCGGCGCGACTACACGAAAGGCAGAACGCGAACAGATCGAAGAACTGATTCTCCGCGGAGGCAATAGAACTTTTGATGCGGTGATCCTGGAGGACGAAACGGCTTCCGAGTCGGCCATGACGAAACTCTGCCGCCGCATCGGGGCAGCGCACAAGGAACACTCTGGAGAACGGATCAAGGTCACTCCGCTGATGCTGGAGGGATGGGGAGTCGTCAGAAAGACGAGAGCAATCTGGCATCCGTCAGTTGCGTTCCGCTGGCTTGCCGCCAACAACGATCACTTTGCCCGTGTCCAGTGCGCGTTGTTCGCCGATGATGAGCGAACGGAATTCCTCGACAGGCAGGAGTATTCAGGATCGGTCATAGATCAGGTTGAAGAATCTATGAAGTTTGTCCTGCGCTCGATACGGCGCGGCGCAAAGATCGAGGGGCTTTATCGCAAGGATTTTTACGAGCTGCCTCCCGAGGCGTTGCGCGAGGCGATTGTGAATGCGGTGGCGCACAGGGATTACAGGCAACATGCATATATTCAGGTCTCCGTCGCGCCGAGCAAGGTTGAGATCGTTTCGCCGGGTTCGCTCTTTGACGGACTCACGAAGGAAGAAATGCTGACGGGGAAAAGCAAGTTGCGCAATCCCGTCCTTGCCGACATATTCCACAAGATGGGCATAATCGAAAAGTGGGGTACCGGGCTACGGCGTATCTTCAGCAAATGCGAAAAGGCCGGGGTAGAAGCCCCCGTGGTAGATGTCGGCGGTAGCACAGTTACGTTCATCTTTTTGCGCAAGAAGAACGAAGAACTCGCAACGGCAGGCACTACCCCAAAAACTACCCCAAAGGCTACCCCAGAGACTACCTCAAAAACTACCTCAAAAACTGCCCCAAAGACTACCCCAAAATTCACAAGAGGCGAGCAGGGTTTGAGTGTGATAAAACAAAGAATACTTGATGCCATCAGAAAGGATTCGCACGCATCAACGCAAATGTTGGCGGAGTTGATTGGTGGCATAACGAAGGATGGCGTGAAATATCATCTCGTCAAGTTACAGAAGATGGGATTGCTGCGCCACAATGGGCCTGTTAGAGGGGGGCATTGGGAAGTCTTGATGTAAGACAGGGGCGATGTCAATGCGAGCGAAGCATAAAACAATTGTTCCAGGTGGATTGCTTCAGGTTTGTTGGCTGATAGCGAACGCCGAGGCCAAGAACCTTGGTTCTGCCGAGATTCTGCCGATACATTTTCTGCTTGCGGTCATGAAGATAATCGATCCGGCGTTTCCCGGACAGCTGGACGCGCTGAAGATCTCGTCAGATGAATGGGCGGCGATGTGCGAGGAGGCGCAGAACATTCGACGTTACATCGATGTCGTTCCTGAACGAATTACGCAAAAACGCCGTAAGCTCCGCAAAAGACTTGGCGCCAAGCGGGTGAACCCGCCGATTACGGCAGATGGGCTGCTGCATCGTTCTGCCGATGTGAAGAGGGCATTTGCAGATGCTTTAATGTTTACGGAGGGCAACACGCTTACGCTCCGAAAACTTGTAGAGTCCCTCTTTGAGTTGGAACTTGTCTCGTTGGATGATATCAAAGATTGATCGACCAGAATAAGGGTTTCGCATTGTGAGTAAAAGAACGACGATAGATTTTGGCATACATCTTGGGATGTATAATAGTTCTATTGCCGTTCTTCAATCCGGTGAGCCATACATAATAAAAAATGAATGGAA